>JGI26088J50261_1000755_pt1 | contig 18234 bp, 15 predicted proteins | sample SaaInl1SG_22_DNA_FD_50261 | JGI IMG/M metagenome (IMG submission 50261)
ACGAGGTGTACCATCTAGAGGGCGGCGTTTTAAAATACCTAGAGGAGGTGCCCGTCGAAGAAACACGTTGGGACGGTGAGTGTTTTGTATTTGACAGTCGCGTGGCTGTTAATCATCGGCTCGAGAAAGGGCAATACGATCAGTGTTTCGCCTGTCGCCACCCAATCACGGATCAAGACAAGTTGTCCGCGCAGTATCAGCAGGGCGTTTCATGTCCACGATGCTTCGCGACGCTAACGGATGATCAGAGGGCTCGTTTCGCAGAAAGACAAAAGCAAATCGAACTGGCTAAAGCACGCGGCGAGGAGCACGTAGGCGCGCAGCCTCCTGAAAGGCAATCTAAGGACCGGTCGCTTTGACTCCGGTTTCGCCTTGTTTCAATCTACGCGCGTCGATATCCCGCGAATAGGCGCAAACAGTAATTCCCACTCGTTGCGCAGCGCTGATATAACGCCGATGACTGCAATAGTTGGTCCGTCACGAACAAGGATTGGCCCACCCGACGCGCCACGCTTTGCCGAGCAGTCGCTGCTTATCCATTGCTCTGCAAGCGCAGCAATCGTGCAATCATGCTCTATTATTAATTGGCGCTCCCCGGCATCGGTCTTATCAAACCCCGCTACAATAATTTTCCTACCTAACTGAAGATATTGAGACGACGTATCGATGTTTACTCTTGAGACGTCGTGGTTACCTTTGACCGTAAGAATCGCCCAGTCAGCCCGCATGCTCTTACCGTGCTGTCGTAATCGCCCCTGATGCCAAAGGCCATTAATGAGAACCATAGGTGGGTTGCTTAAGTCGTCATAGCCGTCGAAACAATGCCAAGCGGTCAGTACTGTGGTGGGCTTATGACTGATCACGGTTCCTGAACAGAGCTCTTCGTGGTGAGAGCGCTCTCCATTGACCAACCGTCGCGTTGGCACTCGTAAGGATACGACAGCACTTTGCCAGCTCTGTGGTTCAGTGTTGCTCGCGTGCGAGGTGGGAATTGAGAGCTTGGGTGTAATTAAGTCAGAGGCGACCGTGGCCCTATTCGCGCTAAACGCTAGGCAAAAACCTGCCAATAGCAAGGGTAGCCATGAACGAAAGCACTCTGTTGGGTACTTATTGGCCACAATCTAGCCCTTGATTGGGTCAGTTTTAGCTGAGGATTGTTGTGTAAAAGCTGGCCCGAGTTTATTCCGCACTGGCACCTGCGCCAGTACGGAATGCTCAGAGTAGGCTATTTACATCTCTGTTTTAGCAAGTACGGTCATACCAACAGCAAGTGCTTCGGTATAAACGGCAACGATGGTGTCACCGAGGGCTACGCCGTCAAACTTGGTGGATTCAATGTCAGTAATCGTGTGCATTTTACCGCGACTGTCTTTAATCATGATGTAGCCCTGCTCACGATCTGCCGCTTCTATCGTNCAAACGGCACGAATTTGACGCGCGACACCAGCGGCTGGCTGTACGGGGTTCTCATCCACCACTGTGTCGTTGAGGACTACCCATGGATTAGCGAGCTCTTCCTCAGTCGGCGCTCTGACTGCTGCTTCAAGAGACGCGAAGTAATCTGCTTCAACGCGATCACCGATACTTAGCTGATCAATGCCAAGGACCTTCTCTTGAAGGACGATGGTTATGTGATTACCTGCAGGGCCAACCAAGGTNACTTCATTGGTTTCTGAGTCGATGGCAACAATTTCAGCTTCAATGGTGGCTATTATTGCNCGCGCGCCGGCACTCTTCACCATATCGTGTGGTCCTTCATGCCCACCCTCGTGGTGTGCCCCTTCGTGCGAACCTTCATGGTGATTTGCGTAAGCAACGCTTGTCGCGCTGATTAAGGCAGCGAGTAGAACGTGTGATACTGTCTTCATAGAATGGTGTCCTCAAAGATTAGCAGTAGCTGCCCGTGAAGCCAGTGAAAATGAAGCGCGGATTCGTGGTTACACAGCTGGGTTTACGTTTATGAACTAGCACAATACGCGCTTGCTTGCTTGATTGCCAGCTAGCTAGGCTACCTGTCAACGGAAGCTGATCAGGTCCTAGAGGTGGAGTTAACGCTTTGGTGAGTGATCTTTTTCGGAGGTAACCTTTGAGCGAATACGCTTTGAGGGCCACCTTTTTTTGAGGGGCACCTTTTTTTTTGAGCGGCAAACTTTAAGGGGTGATCCGCAACCGCTGGCCTGGCTGCAGATAGCCCTGAGGGTCGAGCTGATTCATTCGGGACAGCTGCTCCACTCCCAAGCCGTAACGTTGGGCTATTGTCCAGAGCGAGTCTCCCGANTTCACTTGATGATGCGATCGTCTAGTCTNTTGGCGNCTCGGCGGCCAGTCGGTCTGNGCTAACTTCAATGAGGNCTGCCAGTTGTCGCCTTTGGGGATCATCAAAGTATCGCCCGCGCGAATCAGNTTGCCGCTTAATGCATTTACCGTCCGAATAAGCTGTACCCGGGTATCGAATCGGCGAGCTATGGCTATNAGGCTGTCNCCCGAGGCAATCGTGTAGTGAGCCCAGCGTACCCTGTCCTCGCTGGGTAATCGCGTGAGACCTTGCTCCAGCTGCTCGGCGTGGGTTGCAGGCACCCAGAGCTGGTCGGGACTATCGGGCGCCGTAGCCCAGCGCAATTGCGCAGGGTTCATTCGCCGCAACTCTCCCTCTTGAAGTCCAGCTAAGCCTGCCGCCCGCTGTAGTTCGATTTGTCCGTTGGTATCGACCAGCAGCATGGGAGCAACGCCTACAACGACCGGCAAGCTGATGCCGAAGCGCTCAGGATGGCGCAGAATGTCGGCAATAGCGAGTATGCGGGGCACATAGCGACGCGTTTCTCGAGGTATTTCTAAGTGCCAATAGTCGGCTGCTTTACCGGCTGCGCGCGCTTTATTCTGTGCTCTGGATACTCGACCACGCCCTCCGTTGTATGCAGCTAAGGCAAGCTCCCAGTCATTATCAAACCGTTGATACAATTCCACGAGATAGTTGAGTGCAAAATCGGTGGCGACGGGTATGTCGAGACGGGCGTCGTACCACCAATTGATCTCTAATCCGTAATGAGCCGCCGTAGCAGGGGTTATTTGCCACAGACCGGCGGCGCGTTGACTAGAATACGCCCAGGGATCCAGCATGCTCTCGATCACGGGCACCAACGCCAGCTCCATAGGGAGCTCTCGTCGCTCGATCTCAGATATGATCCACGGCAGTGCCGGAAACGCGCGCTCAGTAAGCACGTCAAAAAAGCCAGGTTGGGCAAGAATTTTTTCGCGCTCAGCCTCTACGAGCGCATCGTCATGCTGCCATTCCAAACCCCAAGCGATTTTTCCCCATAGATCCTCAGGTCGGCCGAGCAACAGTCGAATAGATTCAGGAACTTCTTTTCGTGTAGCCGAAACCTCAATCACGTCGAGGTCGTCGGCTGTCGAGCTTTGATATCCGCTTAGGCCGGCGCAACCGGTGACAGCGACGAGAGCAACCACAATCGCGGCAACGCGGGAGAGGTCAATGAGTTTGTTAGTTGAATACGCCAATTACAAAGTGTCCTTCTAAAAAGTGTCCTTCCACGAGCGTAATGCTTCAAATACCTCGTCCGCGGCTGTGGTGTTACAACGGCCGCTGGCGACGAGCTGCTGGGCCAAGTCGGGGTCGTCCCAACGTAAAAAGGGGTTGGTTGCGCATTCGACCTCTAAGGTTGATGGCACCGTTGGCTCGCCTCGGGAACGCAGTTCTTGGCATCTTTCATTGTGCTGTTGCAGGGCATTATTCTCTGGATCGGCGGTCACTGCGAATCGAAGATTGGATTCGGTGTATTCATGCGCGCAAAACACGCGGGTAGCTTTTGGCAGTTGGCGCAGTTTATCGAGCGAATGACGCATCATCGGGAAAGTCCCCTCAAACACGCGGCCACATCCAGCGACAAACAAAGCGTCGCCGCAAAATAAGATACCATCGCCGACATAGGCAATATGATCGAGAGTATGCCCTGGAACCTTGATAATGGAAAAGGTGATGCCCGCTAAGGCGACGCTATCTCCCTCATCGAGGTAATGATCAATACCTCTGATCGTCTCGTTTTTGGGTCCCCAAACGGTACACTCTGACACTGCTTTTAACGCTTCTACACCGCCGGTATGGTCGGGGTGCCAATGGGTTATCAGAATGCCGGATAACGTAAGGTTGCGTTGATGAAGCGCCTCCAATACGGGCTGGGCATCGCCGGGATCAACCACATAGGCTTTGCCATCTGCCGTTGTGAGCAACCAAATGTAGTTATCATTGAAGGCGTAAATAGGTTCTACGCAAATTGCCTTTGTCACTGTACTTCTTCCCCGATGAGTCTTGCTGAAAGCGGCGTGGAACGCTACTGTTCGCCCATGTTGCTGAAAAAACCACACACAAACCGTAAACCGCCGCGTGCACTGCTTGAAAGCTGGTATCAGTCGAGCGCGAGTGGTGGGCGCCTGCGCGCTCAGGCCAGCGAGGATATGTCTTTAATCCTCGATGAATGGTTTGGGTACCATATCCTAGTTGTTGGTGTTGACGCGGGCTTCGACATTAAAAGCATGACCCGGGTGCAGCACTTGAGCACTATCTTACCAGCGACCTCCCAGGCAGTGAAAGACAAGTCATCCATACTAGCTTGTGATGAGCAGCTCCCGATTGCTACTGAGTCGGTAGATGTTGTCGTTTTACTGAACGCGCTTGAACTATCCGAAGAGCCTCATCGAGTACTCAGAGAAGTGCATAGAATACTTACGCCCCATGGGCACCTACTGCTGGTGAGTAGCAATCCATTAAGCCTGCGCGGTGTTTGGAACGCGTTGACGGGTTTGTTCCGATCCAAGAGAGGGCCCGCAAATAACGGTCTTAGTGTTTCCAAGTTACACGATTGGTTGACACTGTTAAATTTTTCGGTCGCGCCGGTAAGACATAAGTTATGGTTGCCTTTTTCGGCAAGTGGGCGGCTGGGTGGTGTCATTGAGCGCCTTGATAACTGGTTAGCCGAGCACAATATCCCGCCTGGATCTGCCTACGTTATGTTCGCGAATAAAATGGTGCAAGGACACATAAACGGCATTAAAAGCGAGCGGGTTAAGGCGAGATTAATGGGCCTACCTGTCGCGAAACCCGTAGTGGGTGCACGCGGCTCTACTGCGCCGAGAAGTCGTGGAGATCATTTGAGGCCCGTAGATTGAAACCAGTAGAAGTTTTTACAGACGGTGCGTGCAAAGGTAATCCCGGCCCTGGAGGGTGGGGTGCTTTGCTACGTTTTGGCGGACATGAACGAGAGCTCTTCGGCGGGGAGCCGGACACGACAAATAATCGTATGGAGCTCACCGCCGCTATCGAAGCCTTAAAGGCGTTGAAAGAACCCTGTAATGTTTCATTGACTACAGACTCCGTTTACGTCCGAGATGGCGTCACTAAATGGATTAACCAATGGCGGCGCAATGGCTGGCGCACAGCCGCGAAGAAGCCGGTTAAGAACCAAGATCTATGGCAGGCTCTCGACGCTGAAGTTGCGCGTCATGACGTTGTTTGGCATTGGGTGAAAGGCCATAGTGGTCATCCAGAGAATGAGAAAGCCGATGAATTGGCTAACCGCGGTATTGAGTTAAAGGTATAAAAACGTGCGACAAGTAGTCCTTGATACAGAAACAACAGGCCTTGAGGTTTCGCAGGGGCATCGCATTATTGAGATCGGCTGCGTCGAAGTGGTTAACCGGAAGCTAACCGGCCGACACTACCATCAGTATATTCAACCCAATCGCCACATTGACGAAGGCGCTCTCGCGGTTCACGGAATCAGCCAGGAATTCCTAGCCGACAAGCCCACGTTTGGACGCATTGTGGATGATTTTCTCGCTTTTATTCGCGGTGCTGAGTTAATCATTCACAACGCCCCATTTGATATCGGCTTCATGGATGCAGAGTTTAAACTGCTCGATCCTACCCATCCGAGGACCGCTGAATTTTGTACCATCACTGACTCTTTGGTTTTGGCCAGGCAGCGGCATCCGGGACAACGAAATAGCCTCGACGCACTGTGTCAGCGCTACGGTGTGGACAATGCCTCTCGAACACTTCACGGGGCTTTATTAGACGCCGAAATTTTAGCCGACGTTTATCTGACGATGACTGGCGGCCAGACGAGCTTGGGGCTGGGTGATGAGGACAACTCGGCCGATAGTGAGCTAGGCGGTAACCGCATCAGACGCCTGCCTAAAGACCGGGAACCACTACCGATCCTTCGTGCATCTCAGGATGAACTTGATCGCCATGAGCACAAGCTTACTGATATAGAAGGTAGTTCTGGAGGTAAGGTGTTGTGGCGGGAATTCAACTTTTCTTAAGCTGTCACCACCGCCACTTGTAAGGCCTTTGCACTCCTTAGATAAACAAGATTACCGCCCCGAGGCCGACGCCACCGAGAACCAGGGTATAGGGTACGGCCATGATAACCATTCGGCCGTAAGATAATCTGATCAAAGGGGCGACCGCAGAAGTCAAAAGAAAAAGGAATGCAGCCTGGCCGTTAGGTGTGGCCACACTCGGCAGGTTGGTGCCCGTATTAATCGCTACCGCTAACTGATCAAATTCAGCCCGCGTTATTTCACCTGCGTCTAAAGCTGCTTTCACCTCGCTAATATAGACCGTCGCTACGAATACGTTATCTGAAATCATCGATAGTACGCCGTTGGCTACAAAGAACATGGCCGGGCGAACCGACGCTTCCATATGCAACACAGCGTCGATCACGGGGGTGAATAAATGTTGTTCATGAATAACAGCGACGATGGCAAAAAACACCACCAGCAGTGCCGTAAAGGGAAGGGCCTCTTCAAATGCATGGCCCAACTGATGTTCTTCGGTGATTCCGTTAAATGCGGTTAAAAGAACAATGACCATGAGACCAATCAGGCCAACCGCCGCGAGATGAAGCGCAAGACTAGCCACTAAAATTAATGCCACCACAGCCTGTATAACTAACTTCGCGTTACTTCGAGGGTTCGCTCGTGCGCTTTCACGCTCGGCGAATTCCTCCAGCACGGTACGCACTCTATGGGGGAGTTGGGCGCCGTAGCCAAACGTGCCCGTAGCTTCTAACAGTAAGCACGTGAGTAATCCGGCTGCGAGCACTGGCATCGTCACGGGAGCCATGAGCAGGAAGAACTGTAGGAAATCCCAGCCCGCCACGGTTGCAATAAGTAAATTCTGAGGTTCGCCCACTAANGTGCAAACACCGCCCAGTGCTGTGCCGACCGCGCCATGCATGAGCAAGCTCCGCAGAAATGCACGAAACTGTTCTAGATCTTGATAGTGCGTATCGGCTACCGTTTCGTCATTTGCATGGTCGTGTTCTTCATTGGAATGGTGCTTACCAGAGGCGACTTTGTGATACACGGCGTAAAAACCAACGCCGACACTGATCAGCACAGCGGTTACCGTCAGCGCATCTAGGAAGGCGGATAGCACAGCAGCGACCAGAGAAAACATGAGGGACAGAAGCTTCTTTGACTGTACGTTNAGGAGAATTTTGGTGAACACGTACAGCAGCAAGTCCTTCATGAAATAAATGCCAGCTACCATGAACATCAATAACAAGATGACTTCGAAGTTTGCTGCTGCTTCGTGGTACACNGTCTCAGGCTTNGCTAGACCAATAATAATAGCTTCAATNGCCAAAAGGCCGCCNGGCTGTAAGGGATAACATCGCAGAGCCAGTGCGAGNGTAAAAATAAATTCTCCAATAAGAGCCCAGCCCGTTAAAAAGGGNCCCGCTGTCATGAGTAAAATGGGGTTGAGAATTAAAAACCCAATAATGGCTTGTTTGTACCAAACGGGAGATGGGCCGAGAAAGTTATGCCACAGTGCTTGGGTGGATGATTCACTCATGTTTAAACCTTGTGTTTGTTATTAGCGCAATCGCAGATTACGGATTTGCGCTATTTTAGGCTAAAGCACCGTTTTGTGTACCTCTTTATTGCGTTGACCAGAAAATGTTGTATTGGGTTGCTCTCTGAGCGGCTATTCCTACCATAGAGCCCCTTTTCGTCAGGTTTTTTTATCATGCTTGAAATCATAGAAGTTAGGCATTCTTCGGAACCTGATGATTGTCTGTTTGCTTTTTCGCGAGGCAGCGCGGTTTCGTCGCTTCGACTGCCCCCCCAAGAGCCGTGGCGCCGGCGTGAATTAATAGCGGAGTTAGGCCAACCGCTTGTCGAAGTACCCATGGGGTTGTGGCTAGGGAAACCGTGTTACGCAGTCGAAGTGAGTGCCGATCGCCTCGACCCGATTGAACACGTAAAAGGCAATTTGTTCTCGCTGCTTGGACGGGTATCAGACGATGTATTTGCGGCCTTTGGTCGTGGCTTACAGATGCTCTCCTGGCGTCGTGACCATCAATTTTGCGGCCGCTGTGGTGGCGAGACAGACGTTGCTGATGGGGGCCGCGCGCTTGCCTGTAAAGCATGCGGACACAGTTGTTATCCTCGTCTCTCGCCCTGCGTTATTGTTGCAGTAACTAAAGGTGAAAAGTTGCTATTGGCGGCCGCCCAGGGGCGCAGAGCCCAATTTTACAGTACTCTGGCCGGGTTTATTGAGCCGGGTGAGACCGCCGAGGCCGCTGTTATAAGAGAAGTGCGTGAAGAGGTCGGCATTGAAGTTGAAAATGTTCGCTATTTCGGCTCTCAACCATGGCCTTTTCCCGGCCAACTTATGCTCGGGTTCTACGCGGATTACGCGAGTGGGGAGTTTAATCTTGCCGCTGATGAAATCGAAGACGCAGATTGGTACGGGCGCGATGAACATCCGCCTATTCCTCCGGAAGCATCAATTGCCGGACAGTTAATCAACGAATTTTTTAGACGTTTACCCTAGGACGTTTTTATTGGTCTGGAGCCATTATGGAGTTTTTGCAAGAGATTGGTGTTTTTCTAGTACAAGCCGTTATTTTAGTGGCGTCTATTTTGCTCGTTCTCGCGGGTGTCGCGGTTATAAATTCTCGACGTCGCGGCGGTGATGACGGTTACATTGAGGTGCGCCGTTTAAACGAGCGCTACAGCGCTTACCGCGATGCCATACGCAGCATGACCGAGCATCCTGAAGGTAGAAAGACTCGAGAGAAAGAAGAGAAAAAAGCGGCGAAGGAAGCTGATAAGAAAGCGCTCCGGCGTGTAAAAGGTGAACTCGAAGAGCCTGATAAAAAACGTTTGTTTGTGCTGCATTTCGATGGCGATATGGGGGCGACACAAGTCGAATCTCTAAGAGAGGAAATTTCAGCGCTATTACCCGAGGCTGGCAAAGGTGACGAGGTTCTAATCTGCCTTGAGAGTCCCGGAGGCCTAGTGCATGGCTATGGGCTTGCGGCTAGTCAGCTTCAGCGTATCCGCGATGCGGGTGTCACGCTCACAGTCTCGGTCGACAAAGTTGCAGCAAGTGGTGGCTATATGATGGCGTGCGTAGCTGACAAAATCATTGCTGCCCCTTTTGCCGTTTTAGGTTCGATCGGTGTTATCGCGCAGTTACCTAATTTTCATCGGTTGCTGAAGAAAAATGACATCGATGTCGAACTGCTCACGGCCGGGGAGTATAAACGGACGTTAACCATGTTCGGAGAAAACACCGATAAAGGCCGCGAAAAGTTCATTCATGATCTCGAGGAAGTGCACACGCTCTTTAAGCAGTTTGTTAAAGAGCGTCGCCCGGTTATTGATGTTGAAGAAGTGGCGACCGGAGAAATTTGGTATGGACAAACAGCACTCTCAGTTCACCTTATCGATGAACTGGGCACCTCTGATGCCTACATTCAGTCCCAGCTCGATGACGCCGATATATTAGAGGTGTGTTACACACCCAAAAAAACGTGGCAAGAAAAGCTGGGATTCGCCGCCGAAGGCGCTCTGGAGAGAACCTTTATGAAACTTTGGCAAAAAGGCACCTTCAAACAGTTGCTTTAAGCTCAGAAACGCGACAGCTCATGGATTGCCGCGTGGTGANTTAAATAAACCTTGCCGCTCAGGTGTTCGAGGAAATGGCTACGCCGTAGGCGGTCCATAACGGGGCCTTTTACCTCACTCAAGTGCAGGCTAATAGCCAGTTCGCTTAAGCGGGTACTTATTTCCTCCAGCGCTTCAAGNGCACTCAAGTCAATGTCGTTCACTGCAGGGCACATGAGAACAACGTGCTCTACCTCAGGGTGCTCTGAGAGCTGGGTATAAATAATATCTTCCAAATAGCTGGCATTGGCGAAGTACAAGCTCTCGTCAATACGCAATGAGAGGATATTCGGATAGGTCAGCACATCATGGCGGTCAATATTTCTGTAGTGTTCGGTGCCCGGTACGGTGCCAACAATAGCGAAATGTGGTCGAGAGGTCTTATACAGATGCATTCCAATCGACACCGATACGCCTGCAATAACACCCATTTCGACGCCTAACAGCAGCGTCAGAAAAATTGTGGCAAAGACCGCTATAAAGTCTGAACGAGAGTAGCGCCACGCCTCACGAATGATGCGGATATCGATTAGGCTCGTTACTGCGACTATGATCGTGGCCGCTAAGGTTGCCTTGGGTAAGTAATAAAGTACTGGCGTAAGGAAGAGGGCGGCTAACGCAATCCCGATAGCGGTAAAAAGCGACGCGGCCTGGGTTTCTGCACCCGCATCGAAATTCACGACTGAACGGGAGAAACCACCCGTGACGGGAAAGCCTCCCGACACCGCTGACGCTACATTTGCCGCGCCTAAGCCGATCAACTCTTGATTAGCATCGATACGCTGGCGGCGCTTAGCCCCCAACGTTTTACCCACAGAAACGGATTCCACAAAACCGATAAGCGAGATTAATAACGCGGGGAGGGCCAGCTGCTCTACCAGGCTCAGGGTCACATTAGGCAATGAAAAGGCCGGTAAGCCGCTCGGAACCTGACCAACAATGGCGACGCCTTTGCTCGCTAAATCCCATGCGAGGGCGGCACCAATGGTCAGCATGATCGCCAATACGGGAGCAGCTCGCGATAACAGCCCAGCTAGCGATTGCGATAGCCCTGCACGCACTAGCACAGGTGATAATTTACTCCTGCAGAGGAATAGGAAACACCACGTCAATGAGCCTACGGCGAGGGTGTAAAAATTGGTTTCAGGAATATGACTACCGAGTGCGAGTAATAACTCCGGCACCGTTTCGCCGTGGGCACGAATCCCTAATATGTGCCCTAGTTGGCTCAGCGCGATGATCACGCCAGATGCGGTAATGAAGCCAGATACCACTGGATGTGAGAGAAAATTGGTTATAAATCCAAAGCGCAGAAAGCCTAGGGCGAGAAGTATGAGTCCACTCATCAAGGCCAGCGTAATCGCGGCAGTCGCGTAATCGACGGTACCGTGTTGAGCCACCGAACCAATGGTTGTGGCCGTCATTAATGAAACTACCGCAACCGGGCCAACAGACAGTGTGCGGCTCGTTCCAAGCAGGGCGTACGCGACTAGGGGGAGAATGCTGGCGTATAAACCCACCTCTGGGGGTAAGCCCGCAAGCAAGGCATAAGCTAACGACTGCGGGATCAGCATAATAGTTACGATTATTGCGGCCATTAGGTCGCTAATCAGCGCTGATCGATTGTAATCTTTCACCCAAACAAGACTAGGTAGCCATCGCTGCAACATTATCGTGGAACCACTTAGTTATACCTGATGGATGGGGTTAGTCATCCACTCTCGACCCTTCAGCATGGCTTCCCAGTAGATCCAAGGCAACATGTTTGCCTTGAGAATCCACGCGAGGCGGGTAGGTTGCTCGCCGTCAAGGATGAACTTTGGAAAGCTCGGTTTGAGCGCGCCACCATAGCCAAACTCCGCCAATACAATTTTCCCGCGCTCAACGGTTAGGGGGCATGACCCGTAGCCATCATAGTGGCAACTAGTAGGCAATTTACCAGCGTGATGGAGTAGGTTAATCGCTACTACGGGAGCTTGGGCCCGAGCCGCTGCCGCGGTCTTCGCGTTTGGAGCGTTCATGCCGTCTCCAAGAGCCCAAATATTCGCGTACCTTTTGTGCTGCAACGTATTTTGATCAACATCAATCCAGCCTGCATCGTCCACGAGAGGCGATTGGCGAATGAAATCGGGAGCACACTGGGGTGGGCAAACATGAATCATGTCGAAATCAGTGTCTTCAGTGACACCGTCACTATTTTTAAACGTGGCAACCTTTTTTCTCGCCATCGATTTTCACGAGATTGTTCTGAAAATTTAGCGTCGCATCGTACTTTTTCACGTACTCCATTAAGGCTGGCACATACTCAGCAACACCAAAAAGACCAGGCGTTGCGGTGTTAAATTGAATATCGATATTATTTATGACACCTTGGCGATACCAATAATCTGCAGATAGGTACATGGCTTTCTGGGGTGCGCCAGCACATTTGATTGGCATAGGCGGCTGCGTAAAAAGGGCTTTTCCTTTCTTTAGATTTTGGACCAATTCCCAAGTGTAAGACGCTGTTTTATATTGATAATTTGAGGTTACCCCATTCATCCCTAAGGTGTCTTTAAGGCCTTCGACTGCGTCCCAATTCAGCTTTAACCCAGGGGCGACAACCATTCGGTCGTAACCCACTAAGCTGCCATCGTCGAGCTCAACGCAATTATTGAGCGGGTCGAAGCCTGCGACCGCCTTTTTAATCCATGCAGCATTTTTAGGAATGACGCTCGATAGCGGTCTGCCAGTAGACGCTGGGTCGAAGATCCCCGAGCCAACCATTGTCCATCCGGGCTGATAAAAATGTGTGTCTGCCGGATCAACTATAGCCAGCCTGAGTCCGCGCTCTCTTTTAAGCAAGCTGGCAGCCACTGCGATACCGCCAGATCCACCGCCTACGACCACGACATCATAATGCTCAGATTCGTTCACAACCGTTACCTCCTCATTTAGTTAGAGTTAGCGACAATAATTATTTGTCGTCCGCTAGAAAGCTCAAATCATTGCCCGCAAATACATTGATCGGAACGCGCAAAAATAGTTTTCCGTCGGTATCGGCAGGGGGCAAGTGGCCCGCTCGAATGTTGACTTGAAGCGATGGGAGAATAAGAGTCGGCATGCCAAGCGTTGCGTCGCGGGTTTCGCGCATTCTCACAAAGCTTTCTTCAGTCACGTTATCGTTCACATGAATATTTTCAGCGCGTTGCATGCCGACGGTGGTCTCGAACTGGAGCTCTCGATCATTCGGTTGGTAGTCATGGCAAACGAACATACGAGTCTCGCTGGGAAGCGTGAGTAAGCGNTTAATGGAGTGGAAGAGGGTTTTGGCATCGCCGCCGGGAAAATCNCACCGCGCAGTACCACCGTCGGGCATAAATAAAGTGTCACCTACAAACAGCGCATCACCAAAAAGGTAGGCCATGCAGGCAGGCGTGTGCCCAGGCACATGAAACGCGTGGCACTCTATGTCGCCCAGCATGAACCGATCGCCGTCACCAACCATCACATCGAATTGACTACCGTTTACTGGGAAATCGCTGGGCTCGNTGTAAACGCTCGCAAAGGTTTCTTGCACGGTAGTAATCTGTGCGCCAATAAGAATTTTGCCACCCAGCTTTTTCTGCAAATAAAGCGCAGACGTAAGATGATCAGCGTGAACGTGTGTCTCAACTATGTAATCAACGCTTAGATCTTGAGCACGAACATAGGCGATTAGCTGATCGGCTATTTCAGTTGTGAGAGTGCCTGAAGGGTAATCGAGGTCCAGAACAGGATCGATGATGGCGCAGCGGCGACTAACGGGATCGCTCACGACATAGGTCAGCGTCCACGTATGGGGGTCGAAGAAGTGTTGGACGTGGGGTTTAGAAACACCCGTATAGTCAATATGTGTCAGCATCGTCATTGGTCTACTCCTCTAATGCCACCTACATCAGCGTATGCGTTTTCTGCTTACAAAGATCCGGCAAAAGACCACAAAGTTGGCGTGCCGAAACCCTATAGCGAGCAACTTCATGTTAAACGCCGGCTCACAAGTATATATCTTATAGGAATTAGGTTATTCGAAAAAGTATTATTCTACATCTTTTCCTCAAGGCACTTCCGCCGCGAAGTCGCCGAACGTCAGGGTTCAATAAGATCCCGGGCGGGTTCATCGGCTAGCTCAAACTCGAATGTGGGGTGTACCAACTTACAATCCTCAATTGGGCCCCAATTTCACGCTTGATGATCGCGCTAACCAATCGGCGCGATGTCGTTTGGCTTGTGAGACGGTTCACGAGCGAATCATTCATACCAACATTTTCCTAACGCTGCCAAAATAGCAGGGTAAATCACCGGGCTCATAGGCGTCTCGTGTAGCTGATAGGCGTCTCCTGTAAGTGGGCGGTTCATGGAGGGCTTCTGGTTCAATCGTCTACACAAGGCCGATCAACGCTAGTCTTCGTTACAATGCTTGGGTGTTAACCCAGATGCAATGGCCACTTACCGTGGGTGGCGTGAAGAGATGCTTAAACTGCCAGACATAGATACGTATAATGTATATTATGTTAAATATTGGTTTCTTTGCTTTCACCTAAGTCCCCCTTCATAATCCCGCCTGCTTTATCACAACAGAATACGCAACAGGCGTATAACCCTCTACGAAGGAGAACATGCATGGACTTGGTTGGAAAAGTTGCAATTATAACCGGCGGAGCCTCAGGACTCGGCGAAGCCACTGTTGACGCATACGTTGCTAAAGGTGCGAAAGTAGCGATCTTTGATATGAATGAAGCGCGCGCCAATGATGTTATTGCACGCAACGGAAGTGACAATGTCGCGTTCTTCAATGTCAACGTCGCTGACGAGGATTCCGTTAAGGCCGCTGTTGCCAGCGTTGTCGACCACTTTGGTGCGCTGCACATTTGTAACAACTTTGCCGGCATCGGGAGCGCCTCAAAAACCTTCGGTAAGAAAGGTGTTTTTCCGATGGAAGAATACATGCGCGTTGTTATGGTTAACCAAGTTGGCACATTCAATGTCAGCCGATTCGCAGCTGAGGCAATGGCCAATAATGCTACGATCAATGATGACGGCGGGCGTGGCGTGATAATTAATACAGCGTCTATTGCAGCCTATGAAGGACAGATCGGCCAGTTAGCGTATTCCGCCAGTAAAGGCGCGATCGTCGGTATGACACTTCCGATGGCGCGGGACTTGGTGCCCTACGGCATTCGCGTGAATACGATTGTTCCTGGTTTGATCCACACCCCGTTGTTCGACTCGCTCCCTGAGGAGGTGTATCAGTCTCTCGAACGCACGGTACTTTATCCTCAACGACTCGGGAAGGCTGAAGAGATTGCCCACTTGTCTGTTTTCATCGCTGAGAACGATTACTTGAACGGCGAATGTGTGCGACTTGACGGTGGCATACGGATGCAACCACGGTAATCTCCAGTTTACGAACGTTATAAAAAAGGCGGCATTAGCCGCCTTTTTTGTTTTTGACATACGCAATAACGCTGACGTGTTACTGCCCTGCTCGGCCCTAAATGAGCTCCTTGACGGTGGTTCTGTGCAACAGGCGATCGTGTCCCTCGTAACCACCGGTCGCTCGATGGAGCACTGAACGGTTATCCCATATCACAAGCATGCCGGGTTCCCAGCGGTGCTTGTACACGAACTCTTCTTGGCCTTGGTGCTCGACAAGGCGCATTAGAATATCGAGCGCTTCGTCATCAGGTACGCCTTCAATGCCGATAATATAGCCAATGCAGCCAAAAATTCGCTCTTCCTGCGTGTCAGGGTGTGGTGACAGTAAATGGTGTAACGTCGTTGATTCGGCAGACTCATCGGCTCTTATATCCATGCTTCGGTCTGTCTTACGATCCTGATCCCCGTAAACGCCACTGGGTGCATAGGGCAACTTGGCGGAGTGGATTGCCCTCCTCCCTTCTATCGCTTTGCGAAGATCTGCAGGTAACGCTTTAGCCGCCGCGATCTGGTCTGCGAACCACGTATCGCCGCCATGGGGCGGAACCGTAATACCATAAAGACAGGTGGCCGCTGGTGGTTGTGCCTGAAAACTCCAATCGGTGTGCCAATTCTCAGCGAAAATGGGCGCCTTCTCTTGCGCTTTTCGTTGCACCGCAATGATGTGATCGCGGCCTTGGATAGGCGCGATAAAAGGGTCGTCTCCAAAGGGGCCGAATTTCAGACTTACTCTTTCAAGGGCATCGTCATCAAGTCCCTGCTCGGGAAACGCGATAACGCGATGTGCTAGCAACGCCTGCTTACACTCAATAAGATTTTCGTGACTCAAAGCGCTGTCGAGCTGAAGCCCAGTGACAGTGGCTCCGCAGCTTGCATCGCTGGGTCGAATGCTTATCGTCATAAAAGACCGCCTGTTACGTTTGAAAGATTAGAGTGAGCATCACCAATGACGTATTATTAGTCAAGTTCGGCACTGGATAGTGTGTATTTGCCCTTCCCTGCCTCACTTTTGGCTTGCTCAAGTCCGGTCAGATGATCTTGAATGTGTTACGGAATACGACACGCGAGAAGCCCGCTGNAACTAACTAACTTTTGGCGGTATTCGTTGTCTATACGGTTCGGGCATCCTTTTTGGGATAACCGACGTACATTACTCGTTATATGATTTACGCGAGATCAACTCTNNTATCGAAGACTAAAACAAAGGACATTTATGTTGGTNANAAAGCAAGGTGACCGTCGAGAGACTAATCTAGCCACAATTTTAGCTGGCATCGCACTATGGTTACTGTCCAGCAGCGTATGGGCGCTGGCCCCTACCGCCGCGCAGAGTGAAACGATCGAGTCTATGATCGCGACTCTCGAAGAGCGCCATTACGCCGGCAAACGCTATGACGACCAGCTTTCAGCCCAGCACCTAAATGCCTACATTGATAGCCTCGATCCCCAGCGAATGTTCTTTACTGCAGAGGATATTGCGGGATTTTCTACTTGGGAAACAACACTTGATGACTTGAGTCGAGCAGGAGATCTTTCGCCAGCGTTTAGTATTTTTAATCGTTATCACGAAAAGCTGCGCACTCGGCTTGAGCAGACGCTCGAAGCATTGCCGGAGCAAGTCGCAGCTTTCGATTACGGTGTAAAAGAATACCTAGAGATCGACGGCAGTGCGCGACCTTGGGCTGAAAATACTGNGGAGTTAGATGACCGCTGGAGAAAGCAGCTAAAGAACCAGGCACTCAGTTTACATCTCGCCGAGCAGCCGCTTGAAGATATTCTTGAAACACTAACTCGCCGGTATCAAACGCGATTGAACCGGCTCGATCAGTACAATGAACAAGATGTCTTTGCAGTCTACGCAAATGCGCTAACAGAGCTTTATGATCCTCATACGTCGTATTTTTCACCACGCCGTGCGGAAAATTTCGATATCAACATGAGTCTATCCTTTGACGGCATTGGTGCCGTGTTACAGACGGACGATGAGCACACTAAAATCGTTCGATTAGTGCCGGCTGGGCCAGCTGATAAACAAGGCCAGCTGAAGCCATCGGACGTGATTATCGGCGTTGGCCAAGATATTGAAGGTCCCGTAGAAAATGTCGTCGGCTGGCGGCTTGATGAAGTCGTCGATTTGATTCGTGGTCCGAGGGACACCTACGTCCGACTGGAAGTCATCCCTGCAAAAGGTAAAACAGACGAGCGTCGAATTATTGCTATTCAGCGNAATCAAGTGAAGCTTGAAGAGCAGTCTGCGCAAAGCGAGATTATTGAAGTTGAGGATGCTGATGGNCAATTACGAAAAATAGGCATCATTGATATCCCCGCTTTTTATATTGATTTTGCAGCCTTGCGCCGGGGTGATCCGGACTATAAGTCGACAACACGTGATGTTCGAAAACTTATAGAGGAGCTCGAAGCCGACGGCGCGGAAGGTCTCGTTATTGACCTACGTAATAATGGCGGTGGCTCGCTGCAAGAGGCCAANGACCTCACAGGACTGTTTATTGAGTACGGGCCTACAGTGCAAATCCGCAGCGCTGAGCGTCGCGTTTGGCGTGATGGAAAGCGTCGTCGATCGGCTTATTATGAAGGTCCGGTTAGTGTTTTGATTAACCGGCTAAGCGCTTCAGCTTCTGAGATTTTTGCGGGTGCGATACAAGACTATGGTCGCGGCATTGTCGTCGGAGACCGATCGTTTGGTAAAGGCACGGTACAGTCATTGCTAGACCTTCCCGAGGGCCAATTAAAGGTTACCGAAAGTAAGTTTTACCGTATTTCGGGTGATTCCAC
>JGI26088J50261_1000758_pt1 | contig 18229 bp, 17 predicted proteins | sample SaaInl1SG_22_DNA_FD_50261 | JGI IMG/M metagenome (IMG submission 50261)
CGATCGTGCGGTTGGCCTCTACAACAAGTTTGGCTTTGAGCAAATTGATCTTCGGAAGCGCTACTACCAACCATCAGGTGTTGACGCACTGGTGATGCGAGCCCAGGTCAACCAACCGATCGTGCTGGGAATTGAGAGCACCTGCGACGAGACCGGAGTCGGTATCGTTCGCGGAAACAGGCTGCTAGCAAATGCGTTGCACAGCTCGATGGACGAGCATGCAAAATTCGGTGGCGTGGTTCCGGAAGTTGCCGCAAGGGCACACCTGGAGGCATTTGAGCCAACCTTGCAAAAGGCGCTTGACGAAGCAGGCATCACAATCGAGGACGTTGATGCAATAGCGGTAGCCAATGGTCCGGGCTTAGCGGGGGCGCTAATGGTCGGCATTGGAGCGGCTAAGGGGCTGTCGCTGGCACACAACAAGCCGCTCTATGCGGTTAATCACTTGGTCGGCCATGTCGGTGCCGATGTTTTAGAGCGTGGCACCGTGAGCCTTCCTACTATCGCCCTGTTGGTTTCCGGCGGCCACACCTCGTTGCTGCTGGTCAGAGACCTGCTCGAGGATGTGGAGTTGCTTGGTGAGACCATTGACGATGCCGCCGGAGAGGCTTTTGACAAGGTGGCACGAGTGCTTGGGCTTCCCTACCCAGGAGGACCCCAAATTGATGCGTTAGCGGCAACTGGAAACCCAAAGGCAGTTAGATTCCCGAGGGGGCTTTCCTTGCCTAAGGACATGGAGAAGCATCGTTTTGATTTCTCGTTCTCGGGCCTAAAAACCGCTGTTGCTAGGCACGTTGAGAAGGCTGAAATTCTTGGCGAGGAAATCTCAAAGCCGGACGTTGCAGCCAGTTTCCGCGAGGCCGTGGTAGATGTCCTGTTAACCAAGGCAATTGCAGCATGTCAGATGTATCACGTGCCAAGACTGTTGCTTGGCGGGGGAGTTGTGGCAAATGCGCGACTAAGGCAGGTGGCAGAAGAGCGCTGCCAGGAGGCAGGGATTGAATTGAGGATTCCTAAGTTTTCGCTGTGCACCGACAACGGGGCCATGATCGCTTCGATTGGTGCCCAATTGGTTATGAACGGTAAAGCACCGAGCTCAATTGGCTTTGGCGCCGAATCGACCCTGGATGTCACTCAGGTTCAAACACACTAGCCAATTGGCTGGCAGAGGATCGCTCGTCGATCTTCGCCCAGCTTCGTGAGGATTAGGGTGGCGCTAACTTTGCCCTTCAGGCGAAGCTTTTTTCTAAGTTCCTCTGGGGTGGTGTCGACCCCGCGCTTCTTGATTTCAAGGATTCCAATGCCAAGCTCCTGGAGTCGTTTTGAAATCCGCTTGGGATCAAGTGATAGCACTTCGAGCACTTTGAATCCGCGCAGCCACGGACTGTGAATCTCTGAATTCGAACTNAGGAANGCTATCGACTTTGAGAGACCCCAAAGATTATTTTCCGACGCGAAGCCACCCAGAAGGTGCGAGCGCACCAGAGCCGGATTCGGGTCGTAGATAAAAGCCCCGAGGTCTTGAATCTCAGCCTGCTCATCGGAGCCTGAAAATTCTAGATTCTCCTGACCAAGCAATACCGCCGAGCGCTTTCCTTGAGTCCCTAGCTTCCCAAAGAACAGAATTGTCTCCACCAGTTCGTTGTTGTGAGAGACCCAGTTTGCCTCGCAGTTAGCCGGGATCAGTTCGTGGGGAAAGCTGCCCGAGAGCTTTATGGCAGCTGGCACTTTGCTGCCGAGGTCAAAGGCAAAGTTTAGATTGGGGGAAAAGTCTTCCGGCTGGAGCATCACCCGGCCAGCAGTTTTTTGGTCCAATTTGCGCCTGGCTGGATCCAGGTAGCATGCTTCCGTGTCAACTTCATGGTTTTCGGCCGTCCCCACAATCACTTCGGTGCTTTGGTAGCCAGAGAGGTTATAGGCAGCTATCTCGGCTGTGGCAAGATCGGCTTCCACCGCTTTTACTTGAAGGCCAGCTTTTGAAAATGCAATGGAATCGCTGCCGATTCCGCAGCCCAGGTCCGTGATGCTTGTTAGGCCAGCATCAATAAATCGCTCGGCATGCCAATTGGCAACCTCAGACCTGGTTGCCTGTTCCAGGCCAGCCTCGGTCAACAGCATGCTCGAGGCAAGTTCGGTCCCAAATTTTGTCAGCGCTCGGTGTCGCAACCTGCCCTGCGAAATAGCCAGCGTGACCGATTCTGGACTGTGGCCTTGGGACCTCAGCGCACTGCTTAGCTTGAGCAGGTCTGCTTTTGCATCCAGCAGGCCAACTTGGTTTATGAGCTCAAGATTGTCGGCTGTGAAAATAGTTTCTGAATTACTGGCCACCTAAACAAACCTACCCTCAAAGCTGTTGGCACTCACCTTGACCAAGTGCTAATTGTGTCCTAAAGTTCTATTAGCACTCGCGAGGCGAGTCTGCTAAATCAAAATCTTTAGACATAGAAGAGGTCACAGTGTCGGTTTCTATCAAGCCACTCGAAGATCGCGTTGTTGTTCGCCCACTTGAGGCTGAGCAGGTTACTGCATCTGGTCTGGTCATCCCAGACACAGCAAAGGAAAAGCCACAGGAGGCAGAAGTTGTTGCCGTAGGTCCTGGCCGCTTCAGTGANGACGGGGACCGCATCCCTGTTGACCTAAAGGTCGGCGACCTGGTCATTTTCTCTAAGTACGGCGGAACCGAACTTCGCTACGACGGACAGGACTTCCTAGTGCTTTCAGCACGCGANATCCTGGCTGTAATCGAGCGCTAAATAATTCGATAAACNCAAGCAANAACGACTCGGGGAACCGGGTCGTTTTTGCGTTTATCGGGCCTATGCTTCAATAGTGCAGAAGCCATCAGTCAGTGCCTCCGGGCTGGGATACGGGCTTGCTGCGTATTTTTTGTGGGGCAGTTTCCCCATCATCATTCAATTTGCCAAGTTTGCCACCGCGTTTGAAATTGTGGTTTGGAGGGTGGTCTTCGGTTTCCTATTCGCAGCGGCCCTGGTAACAATCACTGGGACTTGGAAGCAAATATGGTCTCTTGCAAAATCCCCTAAGAAGCTTGGCTGGATTGCTGTTGCTGCCTTTTTCATTTTCATCAACTGGGAGGTCTACGTCTACGGAGTGGTGTCCGAAAACGTGATTGAAGCCTCGCTCGGCTATTTCATAAACCCGCTGGTGACTGTCATGTTTGCCGTGGTGATTCTCAAGGAAAAACTCCGGCCCAGGCAATGGCTAGCACTTGGCGTTGGACTGATCGCAGTTATTGTTCTGACCGTTGATTATGGTCGCCCTCCCTGGATCGCAATCACCCTGGCCTTGAGCTTCGGAATCTACTCACTGGCCAAAAACAAGGTTGGAAAAAACGTTGGAGCGCTGCAGAGCTTCACGATTGAGTCGGCAATGGTGTTGCCGGTTGCGATCATTCAGCTGGCCGTTGTTGCCAGTTTTGGACCGGTCATGATTCTTGCCGGCCCCATGGAGGCGTCGGTGCTGATTGGCTATGGCATCCTGACTGCCGTGCCATTGATTCTTTTTGGTGCTGCCGCCAGGAGGTTGCCGCTTGCGATGATGGGGTTCATTCAGTACCTGACTCCGCTGCTCCAATTTGGCACCGGCTACTTTCTGCTTGGTGAAGAAATGCCTCCAGCTAGGTGGATCGGGTTCGGACTGATCTGGGTCTCGCTCATCATTTTGAGTAGTGACCTGTTTAGAAAGCGCCCAGCTGCCCTGGTTGTGGAAGCGCTTTAGATTCGAAATCGAATTGTTACCCAAACCTCATCAGGGCGTCTAGCCACGAAATTCGAAGCAACCAAACGCTAGTTCTACGAAATCACTAGTTTTTGAGGGGTTTCACTACGGATTACTGCTCAGAGTTTAGTTTTGTTCAATAAATCCGCATGAATTAACTTCCTCGAAATCAAGCTTTCACTATGCTTAAGGAAGCAATGCGGACTAATCCGTCCGTGTTCGCATTTAAATGCTATTTCAAGGAGCAACAATGACCATAAAGAACAACAGGTCGCGTGCACTCAAGGCTTTGTCAGCAGCAAGCGTTTTGGCGCTTGGTGCAGCAGTTTTGACTGGCTGCAGCGCGGCAACCACTGCAGGCGGCTGTGAGCTTGGTTCTGAGCAGGATGGAGACCTAGTACTAAAGCTGGGTACCGCACTGCCTCTAACCGGTAACTTGGCATTCCTAGGACCACCAGAAGAAGCTGGTGCTGCTCTAGCGATTGACGAGATCAACGCTGCTAACAAGGGAATCACCGTAGACGCCACTTTTGGTGACTCAGGTGACACCGACAACAAGGCTTACGACACCGAGATTCCTCGCCTACTAGGCGCTGGAGTTCAGGCAATCGTTGGTGCTGCATCTTCAGGTGTATCACTACAGTTCATCGACCGTGTTATTGCTGAGTGTGTAATTCACTTCTCACCAGCTAACACCTCAGCAGCTTTCACTGACTACGAGGACAAGGGTCTGTACTTCCGTACCGCTCCTTCAGACGTACTACAGGGTGAAGTTCTAGGTAACCTAATCGCTGAAGACGGACACCAGAGAGTCTCAATGATCGTTCTAAACGACTCATACGGTACTGGTCTAGCTCAGTTCACCACCGAGGCTTTCGAAGCTGCTGGTGGCGAGATTATCGCTGCTCCTACCTACAACACTGGTGACACAAACTTCACTAGCCAGATCAGCGAGGCACTTGCCGGAGACCCAGACGCAATCGTTTTGATAACCTTCGACGAGGCAAAGACCATCGTTCCTGAGCTAACCAGCCAGTTCCCAGGCGACAAGCTTTACTTCGTAGACGGCAACCTAACCAACTACTCTGACGACTTCGCAGCTGGCACCCTTGAGGGTGCTAAGGGTACCTACCCAGGTGTGAACGAGGCAAAGATTGCTGACTTCGTTGCCAAGCTAGATTCAAACTGGCAGGCACGCGGAAACGCANCTCTTGAGCTAAACGCATACGGTCCTGAGACCTACGACGCAGTTATCGTGCTTGCACTAGCTGCTCTAGAGGCTCGCAGCACCCAGGGCGCAAACATNTCAGAGAAGCTTCAGGAAGTTTCTGGAGGTTCNGGAAACGGNACCAAGTGCACCAGCTTTGCTGAGTGTGCTGACATCATCAATGNTGGCGGAACCGCTGACTACGATGGCCCATCAGGCGCTATTACCTTCAATGACGTTGGAGACCCAACAGACGGTAACATCCTGATCCAGCAGTTCGATGGAAACAACGTTCCAGCTACCATCCGTGGCTAGTAACTAGTTTCAATCAGAAACCCCCTCGGGCCTTGGGCCCGAGGGGGTTTTCTCTGCACTGTGGTGTTTGCTCCTGGAGTAAGGCGCAAGACTCATGCTGGTAGGCAATGGTCTTCGACCGTCGCAGAACTGGAGGGCAGTAAGCCCAGGTCACCAACTCATTGATTGAGGACCGCCGCCGGGCGACAGTGGTAGTTAGGTGCTGATTCCACTTAAAGAAGTAATCCCTCGGCACTGCCGAAGGATTACTATGCTCCAACTAAACGGGGTTGGTAACTCTATTTCGATTTACGATAGCTCACTTCAGTTGCTGCCCCCAGGGCAACACCCAAAGCAATCCACAGGCCTAGGTTGTCGGTGGCGACTCCAATAGCAGCCCCTATTGCAACCCCGACGCCAATTGCCGAACCATTTGGGGCCCGCTTCTTAGGTTCCAAGGGTTCCAAGGTATAGGCCAACGACCTGAGGGTCGTTCAGAAGCTCTCTACCGGTGCCTGTGACGGCGTCGGTGCCCTGATCTAGAACATAACCGCGGTCGGCAATCTGAAGGCAGCGGCGGGCGTTCTGCTCAACCATGATGCAGGTAACGCCAGCCTTGTTGATCTCGGAAACNCTTAGGAACGCCTCGTCCTGACGAACCGGGCTAAGACCAGCTGATGGCTCGTCCAGCAGCAGAACAGCTGGGTCCATCATCAAAGCGCGGCCCATGGCAACCATCTGACGCTCACCACCTGAGAGTGAACCAGCACGCTGTTTGAGTCTCTTGCCTAGTTCCTCGAAGATTGAAACAACGAACTCAAGACGCTCGCTGTAGTGCTTTGGGTCCTGGAAGATACCCATCTGCAAGTTCTCTTCGATGGTCAGCGATGGGAACACGTTGTTGGTTTGTGGAATGAAACCGACACCCTTAGCAACCAGCTGGTTTGGCTTCAGGCCAACAATGCTTTCGCCATTTAGGGTGATGGAACCTTCACGAACCTTTACCAGTCCGAAGATCGCCTTGAGCAGTGTCGACTTACCGGCACCGTTAGGGCCGATGATTCCAATCAGCTCACCCTTGTCAGCGTAAAGGTTCGCGCTGTTTAGGATGTTGACTCCAGGTAGGTAGCCAGCGGTTAGATTCTGAACATCTACGACTCGGGTCATTTGCTCTCCTCCTCGTTGATGGTGTCAATTCTTCCGGTGATTACACCCAGGTCAGTGTCCTGGTGGGCGCCTAGGTAGGCATCGATAACTGCCTGCTCCTTCATCACGGTGTCAGGCGGCCCCTCGGCAACAACCTTGCCTTCTGCCATCACAACAACCCAGTCGGCAATGTGCCGAACCATGTGCATGTCGTGCTCAACGAACAGAACGGTCATGCCGTCGTTCTTTAGGTTCAAAACGTGCTCAAGCAGTGACTGAGTCAACGCTGGGTTCACNCCAGCCATCGGCTCGTCCAGCATCACTAGAACCGGGTCGGTCATTAGCGCCCTGGCCATCTCCAGAAGCTTTCGCTGACCACCGGATAGTGATGCCGCAAAGTCTTCCTTCTTGGTGTCGAGCTTGAAGCGCTTTAGGAGCTCCATTGCCTTGACTTCAATTTCCGCGTCCTGCTTCTTCCAGAACCTAGGAAATAGTGACTTGAAGATTCCCTCGCCAGCCTGGTCCTTGGCACCAAGCTTCATGTTGTCCAAAACGGTCAACAGGCTCAGTGCCTTGGTTAGCTGGAAGGTTCGCACCTGTCCCATTTGAGCAACCTTGAAGCTCGGAACTCCAGAAAGCGAAGTGCCCTCAAAGNTCCAGGTTCCGGTGTCTGGGGTGTCAAAGCCTGTCAACAGGTTGAACAGAGTTGTCTTACCGGCACCGTTAGGTCCAATCAATGCAGTGATTGCATTTTTTGGGATCTCTAGGTGCTCGACGTCAACGGCAGTCAGACCACCGAAGCTCTTTTTGACATGGTCGATTACCAACATTGGGTCGGTCTTCTTGCAGCCGGGCTCAGCCTTGCCGACGTGAAGCCCGGTTGCTTTTTGTGGAGTCTCGTTACTTGACAAAGGTCATCTCCCTCTTGTCTCCAAAAATACCTTGTGGTCGGTAGANAACCAGCAGCATCANTCCGATNCCCACCAGCACGAACCTTAGGGTTGCAGCCTGTGTTCCATCCACTGGCAGGATGCCGTTGATGGCAAGCTCCGGCAGAATGTTCGACAGGAACGCCTGCAGCACCCAGAAGATTACGGAACCGATAACTGGACCAAAGATGGTCGCTGCTCCACCGAGCAACAACGCGGTCCAGATAAAGAATGTGATCGAGGTCACGTAAACACCCGGGGAGACGTTTGCGAAGGCGGCGTAAACAATTCCACCCAGGCCACCGAAGACACCACCGATGATTAGCGCCTGCATCTTGTAGGCGAAGACGTTCTTACCGAGTGCGCGAACAGCGTCCTCGTCCTCACGGATTCCCTTGATAACGCGTCCCCAAGGAGAGCGCATCAGAGCCCATAGCAGCCAAATGCAGACCGCAAGCACTCCAAGACCNAAGGTCAGCACCCAAAGGGTTTCTGAGTTGTAGGTCCATGGGCCAAAGCCATAGCTGCCTGGAGGGAACGGGTTAGCAGAGGTGAAGCCACCAGCCGAGTTGTAACCAAACAGTCCGTCGGCACTACCGGTCACATCAGTGAAGGCAGTGGTCAGGAACAGCAGTCGAGCAATTTCAGCAGCCGCAATGGTCACAATTGCCAGGTAGTCGCCACGAAGCCTCAGGGTTGGGACACCCAAAAGGATTGCGAACACGATTGATCCAAGCACACCGATGATCATGCCCAGCCACCATGGCAAGCCAAATGTGAGCACCGAGATTGCGTAGCCGTAGGCACCGATGGCCATGAAGCCGGCAATACCGAAGTTCAAAAGCCCGGCGAAACCGAAGTGCATCGCAAGCCCGAGAGCTGCGAGTGCGAAAGCGATTGTGGTGGGCGTTAGCAGCCCAGCCAAGGTGTTATTTATGATTGTTCCCCAGTCCATGAGCTACCTCCTATCCAATTCTCTGTTTTCGACCCATGATGCCCTGCGGTCTGAACATCAGGACACCAATTAGTACGACTAGCGCACCAACATATTTCAAATCTGCAGGAATGAACATTCCCGAGGTCTCCACCAAGATACCCACGATCAGGGCACCAATTAGAGCACCGAATGCGGTTCCGAGACCACCAAGGGTCACAGCGGCAAAGATTAGTAGCAGGATCTGGGTTCCCATGTCCCACTTGATTCCAGGTCGGAAGTAAGCCCAAAGNACACCGGAAAGACCAGCTAGAGTCGCGGCCACAATCCAAACAATNCGAATCACCTTGTCAACGTCAATACCAGAGGCAGCAGCCAGGTCAGGGTTGTCTGAGATCGCCCTGGTGGCCTTACCGGTCTTGGTCTTGATCAGCCAAACCGCAAATCCAATGATTACCGCAATCGAGATTCCCATGGAGTAGAGGTCATTTGTTGACAGTGCTACGGCACCAAACAGCGAGATCTTCGGTGAGTCAAAGCCTGGCAACTGCTCTGTTCCGCCACCGATGAAGAACTGAATGATGTAGCGCATGGTCAGCGACAGACCAATGGAAACGATCATCAGCTGCACGATTCCAAGACCGCGCTTTCGAAGAGGTTTCCAAAGACCCGCATCCAATGACCACCCCATGCCGGCCGAAGCAATGACGGCCAGTGGGATTGCAACCCAGATCGGCAGCTGCATGAACACACCGAACACCAGGGCTGCAACGGCACCGAAGGTAACCATCTCACCGTGGGCAAAGTTGGAAAGACCTGTTGTTCCGAAGACCAATGAGAGGCCAACGGAGGCAAGGCCCAGCATCAAACCGAAGTTGATGCCGTAAATAAATCTAGAAATGAATTGGTCAACGAAAGAAACCTCGTTCCGCTCGCCCTCACCAATGAAGAAGTTCATCACGACTCGGCCCGACAGGCCAAGCTCAACTTCCTGGGTGGGCTCGCCCTCGAGAACAACAACTCCGGCCGGCAGTGTGCTCTCATCTAGGGTCACCGAGTATACGTCCTTTGACGGAACGCCAATCAACCAGCTTCCATCATCGGAGGTGAGAGTCTCGGCTGAGTAGCCGGCACCTTCTACCACCATGCGGACGCCACCGACGGCTACACCTTCGATCTTCACGTTTCCGAGAACGGCGTAGTCATACTCTTCACCAACGGTGTCGGCGTTGGCTGGTGTGAGCAGGCCAAGACCGATAATCAGTGAGGTAAAGACGACAATTAGTAGTTTTAGCAATCTTCTTGGATTGCCCACGGAGAGGAAATTCACCTGTCCTCCAAATCTGGGTGAGCGTCTCTGCTCACAGCTTTCCCAATGACGGGTATTGAAAAACAATACCAGCGCTCAACCATACACAAAATTCGTGTACCTATTTGTAATAAAAAACTTTGCCTGGGTCCAGGTGCCAATCGCTCTGTAGGATTGGAGAACACTTATCCCGAGCCGTTGCGAGGTTATTTTGGAGCTGTCAGACCCTTTTTCCCTGATTGGACTCACCTACGACGATGTCCTGCTGCTTCCCGGCAAATCAGATGTGGTTCCATCCGGAGTGGACACAGCCTCCCGGATCTCTAGAAACATCAGCATCAACATCCCATTGATCTCATCGGCGATGGACACCGTGACCGAAGCCAGAATGGCAATTGCCATGGCCAGGCAGGGTGGCCTCGGCATCCTGCACCGCAATCTTTCGATCGAGCAACAGGCGGACCAGGTTGATTTGGTAAAGCGCAGTGAAGCCGGAATGGTTTCTCATCCTGTGACCACCACTCCTTATGCAACCATTCAAGAGGTCGACGACCTATGCGGGCGCTATCGAGTCTCCGGACTGCCGGTTATCGATGAAGACGGAAAACTGGTTGGAATCGTAACCAACCGAGACATGCGCTTTGTTTTGGAAGTTCAGCGAACCACCACGTTGGTAAAAGACGTCATGACTCCAATGCCACTAATCGTCGGTAAGACCGGCATCAACCCAGACGAAGCGATGGCCCTACTGGCTCAGCACCGCATCGAGAAGCTTCCGCTGGTTGATGATGCCGGAAAGCTCAAGGGCCTGATTACCGTAAAGGACTTCGACAAGAGCGAAAAGTACCCAAACGCGTCCAAGGATGGAGCGGGCCGATTGCTAGTCGGCGCTGCTGTGGGTGTCGGGCCGGATGCCTGGGAGCGAGCAATGGCCCTGGTTGAGACCGGGGTGGACATTCTGGTTGTCGATACAGCCCATGGCCACAACTCGGCAGTCCTGGACATGATCAAAAAGCTAAAGAGTGAGCCGTTTGCCAAGAACACCGACATCTTGGGTGGAAACGTGGCAACCGGTGAGGGTGCGAAGGCAATTGTTGACGCCGGTGCCGATGGCGTGAAGGTTGGAGTTGGCCCGGGTTCGATTTGCACCACTCGGGTGGTTGCAGGAGTTGGCGTGCCACAGGTCACCGCTGTTCACATGGCGGCGCTCGCAGCCAAGGAAGCCGGCATCCCTGTGATTGCAGACGGCGGTCTGCAGTATTCAGGGGACATTGCCAAGGCATTGGTCGCAGGCGCGAACGCGGTAATGCTTGGGTCATTGCTCGCGGGAACTGACGAGGCCCCCGGCGACATTACCTATGTAGGCGGCAAGCAATTCAAGACATATAGAGGAATGGGTTCTCTGGGCGCCATGCAGTCAAGGGGCAAGGCTCAGTCCTACTCCAAGGACCGCTACTTCCAAGACGACGTGCTTCGCGAAGACAAGCTTGTTCCGGAGGGAATTGAGGGAAGAGTCCCTTATCGCGGAACAGTCCCAACCGTTGTTCACCAGCTAGTTGGAGGCCTTCGAGCCTCGATGGGCTACGTTGGTGCGGCTACCATCCCGGAACTTCAACAGAACGGTAAGTTTGTGCGCATCACAGCGGCTGGTTTGCGCGAATCTCACCCGCATGACATTCAAATGACCATTGAAGCGCCAAATTACGGAACTCGTTAGGCAGATAAATGACTGAAATAGAGATCGGCCGCTCCAAGCGCGCAATCAACGGCTTTGCTTTTGATGACATTGCAATTGTTCCAACCAGAAGAACTCGTGACCCCAGGGATGTTTCCACCAGCTGGAGCATTGATGCGTTTCAGTTTGAAATGCCAGTTNTTGCTGCACCAGCAGATTCTGCAATGAGCCCAGCCACGGCAATTGAGTTGGGCAAACTCGGTGGACTTGGGGTGCTGGACTTAGAAGGTCTTTGGACCAGATATGAAGACCCAACCCAGCAGCTTGCGGAAATAGCAGCTGCCAAGGATGAGGACGCGACTGCCGTTTTGCAGCGGGTCTACTCAAAGCCAGTTCAGGCAGAGCTTATTGAAGCGCGACTGGGTGAAATCCGCGCGGCGGGAGTGACAGTAGCTGGAGCGCTTTCGCCACAGCGAACTGCAGAGTTTGCTGATGTGGTGCTTCGCTCTGGGGTGGACATGTTTGTGATTCGCGGCAACACCGTTTCCGCCGAGCATGTTTCACAGCAGTCGGAACCTTTGAATCTGAAGGAATTCATCTACAAGCTTGACGTGCCGGTGATTGTTGGAGGGGCAGCGACCTACACCGCGGCACTGCACCTGATGAGAACCGGAGCAGCCGGAGTGCTGGTTGGCTTTGGTGGAGGCGCGGCTAGCGCAACCAGAAAAGTTCTTGGAATTCACGCACCAATGGCAACCGCCGTTGCAGATGTGGCAGCGGCAAGGCGCGACTACATGGATGAATCCGGCGGTCGCTATGTTCACGTTATTGCTGACGGTGGGCTTGGAACCTCAGGGGATATGGTCAAGGCGATTTCTTGTGGAGCGGATGCCGTGATGCTGGGAACTGTTTTGGCTCGAGCTAGTCAGGCACCAGGTCAGGGTTGGCACTGGGGCCCAGAAGCGGTGAACGAATCTTTGCCAAGGGGCAGGCGCGTGTTCGTGGGAACCCACGCTCCTTTGGAGCAGGTCCTAAATGGCCCTAGCAATTCTGCAGATGGAACCGTCAACATCCTGGGTGCACTAAGACGATCAATGGCTACCACCGGTTATTCCGATGTCAAGGAATTCCAACGCGTTGATGTAGTCGTGAATAACTATCAATAGATGAAGCCAAGCTTTTTCTCAGTTGCCAGGCAACCGAAATGGATCGGGGGGCTAGCGGTAGCAGCCTTGGTGGCAATTGTGTTTTCGCTGTTGATGCAGTGGCAACTCTCCAGAACCTTTAGCTATGTCGGGGTGAGCCAAGAGCAGGCGGCCCCGGTTGCCCTTTCAGAACTTGCCGGCCCCGGTTACATTCAGCCTGGGTCCTTTGACAGGCTCGTAACAGTTGAGGCCACGCTGAACCCAAGCCAGACTTTTATCGTCGATAACCGGCTTCAGTTTCGAGATGATGGTTTAGTTGAGGGTTACTGGCTGATAACAAACAGCTTGGTTCAGCTAGAGCAAGGCCCTGCCAGTCTGACCCTGGCACTTGCCTTTTCCACCGAGATTGATGACCTGATTCAAATCCGGCAGGGATTGCCCGAAAAAAGCTTCAGCATCACCGGTTATGTGGAGCCAAGTGACCCGGTTGCCGACACCGAGCTTTTCTATGAGGGCGAGCCGATCCTGGGCTCGGTTGCCCTTGCTCAATTGGTAAATCTCTATCAGGGCCAAGAGTTTGTCAGCTACCCGGTTTATGTGATNGTGACCGATGGANTTAGCCTCGGTGCCGAGCCGATTCTGATCGACATTCGAGATCANTCCCTAGAGATCAACTGGCTCACCGCGTTTTACGCGCTGGAGTGGGCATTCTTTGCGCTGGTTGCTTTTTATCTGTGGTGGCGTTTGGTTCAAGACGAGCGAGAGCGACTAGCCACGTAACCGAATTGTTACCTTTTTATGTGGTTTTTTGTCCGTTTCTATCTTTTTAGCTGAGAAAACCCTGCTAATTTTGCAATCTAACGTGCAAACCAGACAGTTTCGGAGACAACGACGATGTTGGCAGAAGAGCGCAGACTCAAGTTGAGCGAGTGGACTCGCACTGAGGGTCGCCTAGACGCAAACGTCGCTGCCAATTCTCTGGATGTAGCCGTTGAAACCGTTAGAAGAGACCTAGATGTGCTTCAGCGCCGCGGGGTTCTAAGGAGAGTTCACGGCGGAGCAATTGCACTGGAGCGTTTTGCACACGAATACACAATTCCGGAGCGTTACGGCCACAACCCTGACAAGAAGAAACTGGTTGGAAACGTCGCTGCCAGCTTCATTCCTCAAGAGGGCTGCATCTTCGTTGATGGTGGAACCACCACCGAGACCCTGGCGCCTCATCTGCGCGACAAGCCGGGCTTGCTGGTTGTGACCAACAACCTCACACTTGCCAGGCTGATCGCGGACTCCACAACTCAGACTTATGTCCTCGGCGGCAAGATTCGGCCTGCGACCCTGAGTGCCGTTGGGGCAAAGACTTGCGAGGACCTTAAGGAACTGAACGCGGTTGTGAGTTTCATCGGAGCCAACGGCTTTTCACTGGCCGCCGGAGTCACGGCATTCGACACCGACGAGGCGCTGGTTAAAAAAACCATGATGGCCAATTCTCAAGAGCGTATTTTGGTGGCTGACAGCAGCAAGTTCGGCTCTACCTATCCAGCGAAGTTCGCTGCCTTCAAAGACTTTGATCGAATCGTGACCAACATCGATGTGGATGAAAACTTCACCGATGCAATGGTTTCGGCAGGGGTGGAGGTCGCTCTTGCAAGACACTAGGTTTCATTGGCTCGTTGCCGAGGTCAATGGAAGAAAAACGGAATCAATTGAGTCGCCTGCGCAGTTGCGGGCGGACCTATTGGTTTTTATCAATAAATACAACCCCTTATTAGGAAGGTAGTACCCAATGGCTAATTTTATCCCCGCGGGTGACGGAGGTCACTCGGGCTGGCGAGCTTCAGTACAGAAGATCGGTGGCAACCTTGCAGGAATGGTAATCCCAAACATCGGTGCGTTTATCGCATGGGGTTTGCTGACCGCATTGTTCATCCCAACCGGCTGGCTGCCAAATGAGCAGCTAAGCGAGATGGTTGGCCCAATGATCATCAACCTGCTACCAATCCTTATCGGTTACACCGGTGGACGTTTGGTACACGGTCAGCGCGGTGCCGTTATCGGTGCTGTTGCAACCGTTGGTGTGATCGTTGGAACTTCAATCCCAATGTTCCTAGGTGCCATGCTTATTGGTCCTCTAGCAGCTTGGGTACTGAAGAAGATCGACGGCGTTCTTGACCCAGTGACCCCTCCAGGCTTCGAGATGTTGATTGGTAACTTCTCACTTGGTATCACTGGAATGCTGATGGCAATTCTTGGTTACCTAGGAATCGGTCCAGCTGTTAACTCCATTTCAGATGTTCTTGGAAATGGCGTGAAGGTGCTAGTTGACACAGGATTCTTGCCACTTGCATCAATTCTGATTGAGCCAGCAAAGATTCTGTTCCTAAACAACGCCATTAACTTCGGTGTTCTTGCACCAATTGGTGCGGTTGAGGCAGAAGAGACCGGCAAGTCAATCATGTTCATGCTTGAGTCAAACCCAGGACCTGGTCTTGGAATCTTGCTTGCATTCTGGTTGGCAGGACCGAAGATCCTTCGTGGTTCAGCTCCAGGTGCGATTGTGATCCACTTCCTTGGTGGAATCCACGAGATCTACTTCCCATACGTACTACTAAAGCCAATCGTTGTTCTTGCAGCGATTGCCGGTGGTGCCACTGGTGTTGCGACCTTCGCAGCTACCGGCGTTGGTTTGGTGGCAACACCATCACCAGGATCGATCTTTGCCTACATGGCAATGACCCCTCCGGGTAACCACTTCGGTGTTCTTCTTGGAATTTTGCTATCAGCGGCTGTTTCATTCGTTGTTGCATTCTTCATCCTGAAGGCTTCAAAGTCTGACGACGCTGCAGATCTGGATGCCGCAAAGGCCCAGAGCGCCGCAAACAAGGGTAAGTAACACCCATGGCGACAGTATCTGGTGCCTCGGTAAAGAGCATTGTTGTTGCTTGCGAGGCTGGCATGGGCTCATCGGTAATGGTTGCGAAGCAGCTTGCTAAGCAGCTAAAGGCTCAGGGAGTCTCGGTGACCCACGCTCCTGTAAATCAACTGGCTGACACTGAACACGATCTAGTTCTCTGCCACCGCGGGCTTGGCTCTAGGGCCAAGCAGGCGGTGCCTGGATCGGTCGTAGTGATGTTCGATATGTTCATTGGTGATCTTGCTATCGCCAAGGTCGTATCCCTCATTCAGTCTGGGGACGACATTAGCGATGACTAATCTCGTCCAACAGGCCGGAATAACGCTAGATGTCACAGCCTCCTCTCCGGAGGAGGCTGTGCACATCTGCGGCCAACTACTGCTTGAGCTCGGCGCTATAACTCAGGAATATGCCGACGCGATGTGGGAGCGGGAACAGATCTTCCCCTCAGCCATCGGCATGGGTTTTGCGATTCCTCACGGAACCGACGAGTCTCGGAAGCATGTGATTTTTGATCAGCTGGTCTTTGTCAGGCTGACTGCTCCAATAGCTTGGGGCGACGACGAGGTAACTTGCGTGCTTGGAATTGCCTCTCAGGGCGATGGGCACGTTGAACTCCTTGGCAACTTGGCTGAGCTGATCCAAGAAGAAGACAAACTTGCTATTTTGCAAAACTCCCAGAGTGCTGCCGAAATAGCAGAGCTACTGCTTGGCACCGGCGAATAAACCGGACACCACGGCAGTCAGAGATCGGGAAGTAAGTTATGCGAGCAATCCACTTCGGTGCTGGCAACATCGGCCGCGGCTTTATTGGCGCAGTGCTCCAGGATGCCGGCTACTTCGTAACCTTCGCTGATGTAAATCAAGACCTAATCGACAAACTTAGATCCTCCGACGGCTACGACTTGGTTGAGCTGGGCGAAGGAAAGAAGCGCACCCACTACGAAAACTTTGAAGTTCTAAATTCGGCTCTCGAGCAAGACNGACTTCGAGAAGCAATTGGTCAGGCGGACATCATTACCGCCTCNGTCGGCACAAACATTCTGCCGTTCATCGCACCGGCAATTGCTGAGGGCCTGAAGGCCCGTAAGAGCAAAGCGCCGCTGGTCATAATGGCTTGCGAAAATGCCATCAATGCAACAAATATCTTGCAGGCGAAAATCGCAGAATTGACCACCCTGCCAATAGCGGGGATTTATTTCGCCAATACTGCCGTTGACAGAATCGTCCCGCGGCAACCGGAAGGCGAAGAGCCAAATGTTTTTGCGGAGAGCTTCTGCGAATGGGTTATTGACGTCAGCAGCCTCGGCGGCCACGATCTGAAGATTCCTGCTGCTCATTTGGTTTCGGACTTGACACCATTTATCGAGCGCAAGCTCTACACGGTAAACACCGCCCATCTAACAATTTCCTACCTCGGCCAGATCCACGGCCACAAGACAATTGCCGAAGCGCTGACTGACCCCATCGTCCGAGATGTGACGGCCAGGGTTATGGAAGAGACTTCGATGGTCTTGGTAACCAGACACGGTTTCGATGCCAACGAGCACGCTCAATATGTGAGAAAGACGCTGGAGCGCCTTGCAAACCCCGCCCTTGATGATCAAGTTGAAAGAGTCGGCCGTCAACCACTGCGGAAGCTGTCTCGGCCGGAAAGACTCATTGGTCCTGCTGCCCAGTTGGCGGAATACGGTGAGAACCCGACAGCGCTTCTTGAGGTAGTTGAGGCGGCACTGGAGTTTCGGAACGATGAGGATCCTGAGGTAGCGCTGTTGGCCCAGAAGCTAGCCAGTTTGTCACCCGCAGATTTTGTTCTGGAGGTGTGTGGCATTGCAAGTGACCATCCACTTCAGCAGCATCTCAGCGAAGCAGTCGCGAAGCACCAGGGGACACTTAGTCACAAATGACCAACCAACTGCGCCACAAGCTTTAGTTAGTATTTCACTAGAAATCCAGGAGGAAACATGCCAATAATCAAAGGCTCAGTCACCGTTTTAGATCCAATCGGCCTACACGCTAGGCCAGCTGGTCAGATCGTAAAGCTAGTCAAAGACTCTGGTTTAGAGGTTCGCATGGGCAAGCCTGGCGAGGACCTAGTGAAGGCAAACTCACCGCTAAGAATGATGGCAATGAAGGCAAAGACCGGCGAGGAGCTCGCCGTTGAGGTTGACGCTGACGATGACGCCACCGCGCACGCAATAATTTCGCAGATTCAAGATTTCCTAAAGGGCTAGGGTTTGCTATCCAACGGAGCCGTCCTTACCGGCATGGGCGTCGGTCTTGAGGCCATTGCCGCGGAAGTATTTCGAGTAAAGCCAAGCGCCGAACTACCAGCACCTGCCAAGCACTCAGGAGACCAGGACGCACAGACCCAACAGCTAAAAAAGGCCATTGCTGACGTGGCTGAGGAAATGAACCAGTTGGCCGAAAAGGCCGGAGAGACCTCAGCCGAGATTTTTGAAGCGCTAGTGATGCTGCTGGAAGACGAAGAACTTTTTGAAACCGCGGTTAGTGAAATCGAATCTGGCTGGAATGCTGCAACTGCATTCGTCAATGCGGTTGAGCAGTATGCAGAATTGTTTGCCGGTGACGCGACTTTCGAGGAGCGACTAAACGACATCCGCGACTTAGCCAAGCGCGTGGCGGCAAGTATCGCTGGCATTTCTATCGGGCTAAAGCTTCCCACCGAGGGCAGGTTTGTAATTGTTGGAGAGGATTTCTCTCCTGCAGACACCGCGCAATTCACGAAAGCTGTGGTTGGGGTTGTCACGATCCAGGGCGGTCCAACCTCCCACACCGCAATTATTTGTCGCTCAAAATCCATTCCTGCCGTGGTCTCCTGCTCGCAAGCAGCCGAACTGGTTGACGGCATGCAGGTTTTGGTTGACCCAGTCGGGGACCGGGTCGTTGTTGGCGGTCAAGCCTCTGATGCCACCAG
>JGI26088J50261_1000763_pt1 | contig 18198 bp, 16 predicted proteins | sample SaaInl1SG_22_DNA_FD_50261 | JGI IMG/M metagenome (IMG submission 50261)
GCAACATCTAATATTAAATAGAAATGACTTCTTATCTGGAGGAATAANGCCTCACAACTATTGCCTTCCTNTTCTTAAAAGAGAGGAGCATAGAAAAGCAATTGAGAGNGCAGCAACATCAGGTAACAGTAGATTTTTCCTGGGAACAGATAGCGCCCCCCATTTTAAAAATCAAAAAGAAAGCGCATGTGGTTGTGCAGGAGTATTTTCTGCAGCAAATGCATTAGAGCTTTACTTGGAAGTCTTTGAAAAAAATAATGCACTGGATCAATTTGAGAATTTTGCCGTAAACAATAGCAGTTCATTTTACAATTTAGAAAAATCAACAAAAAAAATAACTTTTGTGAAGAAACCTCATGTATTACCTTCAGATTATTCAGTTGGAGACAATGTCATTGTTCCTTTTAAGGCAAATGAAACTGCTTCCTGGAAAGTGTCAATAGATATATAATAAAACTTAAGTTAGCCGGACAGTCGCTATTTATAGAGGAAAGTCCGGGCTCCATAGAGNAGGGTGTTGGTTAACAACCAACCATCGTGAGATGAGGAATAGGGCCACAGAGACGAGCGTATTTAGTTACGGTGAAACGCGGTAACCTCCACCTGGAGCAAGGCTAAATAGGGTAAATATAGTATTGCTCGTACTTTTACCGGGTAAGCCGCTAGAGTTTGCAAGTAATTGCAAATCAAGATGAATGACTGTACAAAAACAGAACCCGGCTTATAGGCTAACTTATTGACTTTATTAAAAAAAGCGCTTGCAAAGCGCTTTTTTTTTACCTATAGTTATGATACGGGGGATAAAGTGGTAAAAAATGGGAAATAATTAACGAAACTAAGGGTGGTTACTTATTTCTTCAATCCCCCCAAATTATGGGGGATATATGTATAGAGGTTCAAATATTGTTAGTCTGGATGAAAAAAACAGATTGGCAATACCAAAAAAACTAAGAACAAAGTTATTTGAGGAATCGACAAATCTGATCATAACAGCCCATCCTGAAAAGTGTTTGTTGCTTTACTCTTCATCCGAATGGATGCCAATTGAAAAAAAATTAATGTCTCTGTCTAGTTTTGATAAAAGAATTAGCGCATTACAAAGATTGCTGGTCGGTTATGCTGAAGAAATTTCTCAGGATAAAGCAGGAAGAATTTTATTATCTCAGCCACTAAAAGACTTTGCAAGTATAGGCAGAAATGTAATTATTTTGGGCCAAGGGTCTCATTTTGAAATATGGGATAAAAATTTATGGGATGAGAACGTAGAACAATCAATTGGAAACATATCTTTAGAAAGTATCGAGGAGCTCGGGGGCTTTTCTTTATGAGCACATTTCATCATTTACCTATAATGTTGGAATCAGTAGTAAGCAGTTTAGTTTTAAAAAAAGATGGAAAATATCTTGATTGTACTTTTGGGCGAGGAGGCCACTCCAAAGAGATATTAAAAAATCTTTCAAAAGAAGGAAAATTAATTGCAATTGATAAAGATTTAGAGGCTATAAAAGAAGGAAAAAGAATCAAAGATTCTAGATTTTTTATTCAACACACATCGATTCAAGATTTCGCAAATAAGACAAAAGAAAAGTTTGATGGAATATTTATGGATCTTGGAGTCTCTTCTCCACAACTTGATGATTCATCAAGAGGTTTTAGTTTTATGAAAAATGGTCCATTAGATATGAGAATGAACCAACTTCAAACTTTGACAGCACAAAATGTTGTTAATGATTACGAGGAAGAGAGTTTGATAATAATTTTTAAAAATTATGGAGAAGAGCGATTTGCAAAAAAAATTGCAAAAAATATTTGTAAAGCAAGACTTGATAAACCTATTGAAACAACAAGTGAGCTTTCAGAAATAGTTAAAAAATCAGTTCCTCAGAGTGGAATGAAAAAACATCCTGCAACAAAAGTTTTCCAAGCAATAAGAATAGAAGTTAATCATGAATTGGAGGAGCTTGAAAATTCCATTCCTAAATTTTTTGAATTATTAAACTCTAATGGAAGATTGGCCGTATTAACCTTTCATTCATTAGAAGATCGAATCGTGAAGACGGTATTTAATTCTTTTGCAAAACCAAAGAAAGATGATATTCCACGCTACATACCAATAAGAGAATCTGAAATGGCTAATACAGTAAAAGCAAAAAATATTTTATCGATTATTGCAAGCGAGGAAGAGATTAAAGAAAACGTGCGTTCAAGAAGTGCAAGATTAAGAGTGATTGAAAAAATATGATGAAATTAAATTTAATTTTATTTTTAGCATTGATAATTTTTTCTTTACTCAAGGTAAATACTGAACATCTTTATAGAAAAAATTATTCTGCACTAGACTCGGAACAAAAAAAAGAAATTGAATTAAGAGAAGAGAAAACAAAATTAGAGTTAGAAGATTCCGATCAATCTGGAAATAATAGAATTGAAGAATTTGCAAAAAATAAATTAAATATGATTGAGCCAGTAAAAAAAAATACAATTATTTTGGAAAATAAATGAAGCAATTTAATCATCAAAGCGATATATTTGAGTTGTCAAAGATTCGCAGACGAGTAGTTTTGGCTGGGCTCTTAATCTTATTTATTTCATTATTCTCGAGGGCGCTTTACTTACAGCAAATTAAAAAGGAATTTTTACAATCTAAAGGTAATAATTTTAGTATTAGAAATGAAATTCTTCATTCCTACAGAGGGAAGATATACGACAGGAATAACAAATTACTTGCTGTGAGTAGTCCAACGTTTGATGTTGGCATCAATTTATCTTTTAAAAATGATGATAAAAATATCAGGGTTTTGGCTGAATTACTGGAAATTGATTCTTCACAATTAATCGAGAAGGTGAATTCTAAATCTAAAGGTTTTTCATACATTAAAAGAAGCGTATCACCAGAAAAAGCTAAAAAAATATCATCACTTGGTTTAAAAGGTCTCAGTATGGAGAAAAAATACAGACGCTTTTACCCAAATAGAGAATCGGCGGCACATATAATTGGAAAAACAGATTTAGACGGGATAGGAAATGAAGGTCTCGAAAAACAATGGGACTCTTTTTTAAAGGGAGAGATGGGGCATAAGAAAGTCTTGGTAGACGGAGGAAAAAGAATTATTGATGATCTCCAGGATTTTAAGTTACCGAAAGATGGCTCTGATATCCACACAACAATTGATGGCAGACTACAACATAGCGCTTACGAGGCATTGAAAAAATATGTTCAAAGATATGATGCGGATGCAGGATCAGCAATTATGATTGATGCAAAGACGGGCGATATTTTACTTATGACAAATTACCCATCTTACAATCCAAATTCATCGATAAAAAATCTGGAAACTATGAGAAATCGAGTGGTTACTGATACGTTTGAGCCTGGGTCAACAATGAAGCCATTATCCATAGCATATGCCATGGATTCGAAAAAAGTAAAAGAGAATGAAATTATTCAAACCAACAATGGTTTATTAAAAGTTGGAAGATCTTTTATTAGGGACGACCATCCACACGATGAAATGACGTTAAAAGAAGTTGTAAAATACTCTTCTAATGTTGGTGCGGCGCAAATTGGTGTGAGGTTAAGCCCTAAAGAATTATGGGGATTTTACGATAAGGTTGGCTTTGGAAAGAAAATTAATATCGGTATTCCAGGAGAAGTAGGCGGTCGTTTAAGAAATTATGCAAGCTGGAGAGAGTCTGAACATGCACGAATGCCATTTGGTTATGGCATGAGTATAAATTTATTGCAGCTTGCAAGTGCTTATTCAGTTTTTGCTAACGATGGAATCCATATAACACCAAAATTATACCTAAATAAAAAACCAGAGATCGGTGATAAAATTTTAACTCCCAAAACAAGTAATACTATGAAAAACTTCATGGTTTCTGTTGTTGAAGAGGATGGCGGAACTGGATTTAAAGCAAGAATTCCTGGGTACACAGTGGCAGGAAAGACTGGTACCGCTAGAAAAGTAGTCGAAGGAAACTATGTAAAAGAATATGTTGCATCTTTTGTAGGAATAGCCCCAAGCACAAATCCAAAATTTATCATGGCGGTTATGATAGATAATCCAAGAGTGGATAGCTATTATGGTGGAACAGTTGCTGGCCCAGTTTTTAAAGATACAATGAAGGATGCCCTTAAGTTATATGACATACCTCACGATAAAGATATAAAAGAAAATCTCTTGGAAATTACTAATAATAATACAGACAATGAAAAACTATGAATTAATTTCAAAGTTTTCTGATATTACCAATAACAGTAAAAATGTTAAGAAAAATTATATTTTTTGTGCCTACCCAGGACAGAATATGGATGGCAGAGACTATATTCATGACTCAATAAGAAAAGGTGCTAAGTTAATAATATTTGAGTCTGTTGATTTTGATATAAAACCTTTCAAAAAAAATTATCCAGATATATTTTTTATACCCCAAAAAGAACTCTCAAAAAAAATAAAAAAGTATCTAGATATTGTTTACGGTAATTTAAACCAAAAAATTAAATTGGTGGGGATTACAGGCACAAACGGAAAAACTTCAACAGCTTTTTGGTTAAATAATTTGATTAAAAAAATAGATAGCCCATCCGAAATGATTGGAACAATCTCAAAAGAAAAGACAATAATAAACACCACTCCTGACTTAATCACTCTCTATCTTTATTTTAAAAAACTAATAAAAAAAAATATAAAAAACATTGTGATGGAAGTTTCATCACATGGCGTTGACCAAGGAAGGGTGAGTGGGCTAAATTTTGATTATGGAATTTTTACTAATTTAAGTAGAGATCATCTTGATTATCATAAAACAATGGAGAATTATTACAACGTAAAAAAAGAATTTTTTGTAAAAAATGTAAAAAAAATTTCAGTAATCAATATTGATGATACATATGGAAATAGGCTCGCAAAAGAGTTAAAAAAATTAAATAAAAAAGTTATAACTTTTGGTAAAAGAAATACCTCTAATTATCGAATAGTGCAGATTTCATATGAAAAAAATAATATGTATTTCTCATTACTCATAAAAAATAAAGTTCATGTATTTTGCAGTTCTATTACTGGTGAATTTAACGTTCATAATTTGGTGGGTGGGATTATAGTTTGCCTGATTAGAGGATTTAGCATTGAGCATATCAAGAGAGAATTGGAAAAACTTAAAACACCACCGGGAAGATTAGAGTTGATAAAAAAAACAATTAAGAATCAAAAAAAAATAATTTTTATTGATTATGCTCATACTCCAGATGGTTTGAAGAAAGCAATTTTAGCAATTAAAAAACAATACCAGAAGGAAATTACTGTGGTCTTTGGAGCTGGAGGAGACCGTGATAAAGGTAAAAGAAAACTGATGGGTAAAGTAGTAAATAAGTATGCAGGTTATGCATGTATTACATCAGATAACCCGCGTTCTGAAAATCCAAAAGATATTGCTAATCAAATAAGTGAATATATAACCATTCCAAAAAAAATTATCATTGATAGAAAGAGGGCAATAGAAAAAACTTTAATAAGGAGTAAATCACATATAATTTTGATTGCAGGGAAAGGTCATGAAAGAATACAAATCATTAAAAATAAAATAATTCCTTTTTCTGACAAAGATATTGTAAATGATTTTGTAAACAAACAATGAAAATAAATTTATATGAAATAAAGCATCTTTTTATAAGTAAAAAAAATCTCGATGATGATTTTATTTTTGATTCGGAGGATATCTTCATTGATTCAAGAATAATAACTAAAAATAAGATATTTATTGCTTTAAAAGGGAAGAATTTTAATGCAAATTGTTTCATTCCTGAAGTGATGAAACAAAATCCAAAAATGGTTGTAACAGATAATAACGATTTAAATGAGGGCCCTTTTCTTAATGTAGAGTGTACCAATAAATTTTTTATGGAATTGGCTAGTTTCATTTTAAATAAACTTAAAGCAAAAAAAATAGGCATAACTGGAAGTAATGGCAAAACTACAACCAAAGAATTAATAACATTTTTTTTAAAAAACAAATTTCCAAACAAAGTATTATCCACTATAGGTAATTTTAATAATGATATTGGACTGCCGTTAACAATAATGTCAGCAAAAGGAAATGAAGAGTTTGTGGTTTTAGAGATGGGCACCAACCATCCTGGAGAAATTGAAATCTTAGCAGATGTAGTTAAACCCAATATTTCAATAATAACTAATATAGGCGACGCTCATATAGGGAATTATAAAAATCAGAGAGCGATTGCTCAGGAAAAAAAGAATATCTTTAAATTCTTAAAAGCAGATGATTTTAAAATAATTGATGGTAAAAATAAATTTTTATCCGAATTGAATGATTCACCTGGAAAACTTTTCTTAACAAGTGAAGAAAAGTCAGGAATTGAGGTTCTTAATTATCAAAATAGTCATGGTAGGGAAGTCAATTTAAATTATCACACTGAAAGTGTCATAATTGAATGCCCCATAGATGGTGAGCATAATAAACAAAATTTGATCTTGGCATGTGCGGCGATAATTAAACTTGGTTTTAGTTTAAGTAGCTTAAAAGATGGCTGGTTAAATTTTACTTCTATAGATGGGAGATTTAAAAAAACTATCTTAAATTCAGGTGCGGAATTAATTGATGATAGTTATAACTCTAATCCAGAATCAATGAAGTCTGCTATTGATTACCTAAGCAAAATAAATAATAAAAAGAAGATTTTAATTTTAGGTGATATGGGTGAGCTTGGAGAAAATTCTGGCCATTATCATGAAAAAATTGTAAGTAAAATTAATAATTCAAATCTGGACATAGTATATGGAATGGGTTTGGAAATTGAGAAAGCTTTTAAAAAAAATAAAGGAAAAAATCTTTATATTTTCCATGATAAAAGTGAATTAATTAAAATTATTCAGCCTCTTCTTTCAATGAATGTAATCATACTAATAAAAGCATCAAGATTTATGAACTTTGATACAATTGTTAGAGACATTAAGGAGTTAAAATGATATTAGAGTTTATTAAGTTATTTGATCTGAAGTTAAATTTTTTAAACGTTTTTAATTACATATCATTTAGGTCTGTTTTAGCAATCATTACATCCTTAGGGTTTTCGTTATTTTTTGGGTCAATTTTTATAAAATTAATGGGTGATTATAGTTTTTCTCAGTTTGTAAGAGAGTACGGTCCAGATCATCTAAAAAAAAATGGTACGCCAACTATGGGCGGCCTGTTGATAATTGTTTCAATAACTTTATCAGTAATTTTGTGGTGTGATCTTTCAAATGTTTTTATTTGGCAATTATTATTTGTTTTAATTGGCTTTGGTTTAATTGGTTTTTATGATGATCTAAAAAAAATTAAGGCAAAGCAATCTGATGGATTGCCAGCTATTATTAAATACTTACTTCAATCATTGGTTGCTTTAATTTCTGTTTATTGGATATATAACAATTCAATTACCTTTGAGCAAACCAGCCTACTTATTCCTTATATTAAGTCAACCTATATATATCTTGGAAGTTTGGGATTCATAGTCTTATCTTACTTTGTGATTGTGGGTAGTAGTAATGCAGTTAATTTAACAGATGGCCTAGATGGACTAGCTATAATGCCAACTGTTATGATTGCCTCAGCGTTGGGTCTATTTGCTTATTTAACCGGAAATCAGATTTTTTCAAGCTATCTTCAACTCCCTTTTATTGAAGGTGCTGGTGAAATTACAATTTTTTGTGCTGCTATAGCTGGTGCAGGCCTAGGTTTCTTATGGTTTAACGCCTATCCGGCGGAGGTGTTTATGGGTGATATTGGATCCTTGTCTTTGGGCGCAGTTTTAGGAGCTGTTGCTATTTTAGTGAGACAAGAATTAGTATTATTTATCATGAGTGGAATTTTTGTTATAGAAACAATATCTGTCGCGGGTCAAGTTATTTATTTTAGGTACACCAAGAGAAAATATGGAGCTGGGAAAAGAATCTTCTTGATGGCACCAATTCATCATCATTATGAAAAAAAAGGATGGAAGGAAAACCAGGTAGTTATAAGATTTTGGATAATCACAATGGTTTTAGTACTTATAGGAATAGCAAGCCTAAAAATCCGTTAATGACAAAAAATAAAAAAATTATTATCTATGGTTATGGAATTACCGGGCAGTCGATTGTTAAATACTTGTTGCAACAGGGTTGTAATTTAACCGTTATTGATAACAAGCCTCTCTTAAAAAATGATATTGATTTTCTTAGATCTAAAGACGTAAGTTTGCTTGATGAGAATGAAGTTCTTTCGAACATTCATGAGTACGAATCATGCTTCGTAAGTCCTGGAGTTGACCTTAGAAAAAATTTCTTTGTAATATTAAAACAATCTAAAGTGGATTTGCGTAATGATTTATATTTTCTCACTAAAAATAAAAATTCGAATTTAAAAACAATAGCTGTAACTGGAACAAATGGTAAAACAACATTTTGTACTCTTTTAAATGATTTATTTAAATACATGGGGCTTGAGTCAATTTGTATAGGGAACATAGGTAATCCCATTCTCGATCTTTTTCTAACAAAGCATGATGCGAAAATTGTAATTATTGAACTTTCAAGCTATCAAATAGAGCTTATTCCAAAAGATTTATTATTTGATTTTGGAGCTATATTAAATATTGAGCCAGATCATCTTGATCGCTATACATCATTTAAAGAGTATAAAAGCATTAAGGAGAGTTTAGCTCAACATAGTAAAGCAATTTTTTATGATAAGAATACAACAGATATAAAAAATCATTCATCAGCGGTAGAAATAAATTTATTAGATCGAATAAAAAAAATAAAACATTCAAAAGAATGCTACGAGCTTGAAATTGATAACCAAAAGTTTCTAATAAATGCACCTTTTTTTAAGGGTTTTCATAACATAAAGAATATTTTTAATGTGCTACTTCTTATAAAGAGGATGGGAATTAAAATGAGTGATGATCAGATCACTAATTTTTTTAAGAGCTATCATGGTCTTCCTCACAGATTTGAAACAATAAAAATATGGAAAAATATTCATTTTATAAATGATTCAAAAGCAACCAATATTGCCTCCTCAATCGCAGCCTTAGAATCTTTATCTGAAAATGTTCATTTAATATTTGGAGGTGATTTAAAGGGTCAAAAATTAGATGGGCTAGAGAAGATTTTTGAAGGAAAGGTTATTAGTTTGAGTTTGATCGGACAGGATGCAGACAAAATAATGAGTTATTTTAATAAAGTGGTGAATAATATAAAAATTCATCAATTTGCCTCTCTTGAGAATGCTTTGATAGATATAAAAGAAAATATAAGCACCTTTGATACAGTTTTACTTTCCCCTGGTTGCGCAAGTTTTGGAATGTTTAAGAATTATATGCATCGNGGNGATGTATTCAAAGAGCTGGTTGANAGGCATTTCAATTGCAGTTAAAAAATAATTATAATCAACCAAACTATGATCAGTTTTTNTTGTGGTTAGTGGTAATCTTGTCAGGTGTTGGTTTGGTGATGGTTTATTCAGCATCTGTTGATGTTGCAGCCTTAAAAAAGGTATCACACTACCAAAATTATTTTTATTTACTCCGCCACTTTATTTATCTAATAATATCTATTTTTTCTGGAGCTTTGGCTTTTCTTATACCTATTAATTTTTGGCAAAAGTTTGCTCCTTCTTTTTTTATTTTTGGAATTATTTTATTAATTGCTGTTTTAGTTCCTGGAATTGGAAAAACTGTAAATGGTAGCCAAAGATGGATTCCGATTGGCATTATGAATTTTCAACCATCAGAATTAGTAAAGTTGTTCACTATTATTTATTCATCTGATTACGTTTTAAGAAAGTCGAGACAAATTGCTTCTTTTACCAAAGGTTTTTTACCAATGTCATTAGCTATAGCATTGATTGGCTTTCTGTTAATTAGGCAACCTGATTTTGGCGCACTTGTTGTGGTGATTGTTATTTCTTTAGGCATTCTTTTTTTAGGTGGAATTTCTATGAAAATAATTGTTGCATTAATGATCTCAATTCCAATTGGCATGTACCTACTTTTGACACTAGCTACATACAGAATAGATAGGATAATTGGTTTTATGGATCCCTTTGAAAATATATACGGAAAAGGATGGCAACTGTCACACTCACTAATTGCAATTGGCCGAGGCGATTTTTTTGGCGTTGGCTTGGGTGAAAGTATTCAAAAACTACAATATTTACCTGAAGCGCATACGGATTTTGTCCTCGCAATATTAGCTGAAGAGCTTGGACTATTTGGTTTTACGATAATTTTAATAGTATATGCCTTAATGATAATTAGAATTTTTGGAATTAGTAAGATGGCTACACAATTAAGAAGTAATTTTTCGGCTCTAGTAGCTCAAGGTATAGCTCTATGGTTTGCTATTCAAGCCAGTATTAATATTGGAGTCAATGTTGGATTTTTTCCAACAAAAGGATTAACGCTGCCATTCATATCTTATGGCGGAAGCGCTTTACTGATAACTTTTATAGCTACAGGGATAGTAATGAGAATTGATTATGAAAATAAAATTAAAGCGAAAAGAAATTAAGCAGATTGTAATCGCAGCCGCAGGAACAGGGGGGCACATTATGCCAGCAATGGCTGTCGCAAATTATTTCTATCAAAAAAATTACAAGGTCATTTGGCTAGGTACTCCAAATGGAATGGAAAATGAGCTTGTTAGTAAAGAAAGATTTAAATTTACTTCGATAAATATAACTGGATTTAGAGGAAAAAATATACTTTCTTTACTTTCATACCCTATTAAATTAGCTATTGCCTCAATAAAGTCAATTTTCTTACTTAGAAAATATAACAATGCAAGTGTTTTGGTCTTTGGCGGCTATATTTCTCTTCCAATAGGAATTGCAGCAATCATGTCAAGAAAAAGATTATTCATACATGAGCAAAATGCAATTTTTGGAACAAGCAATAAGATTCTTGCTCCATTTGCAACAAAAATATTTTCGGCTTTTGAGATAAATACAAAATATTTGGTCGAAGTAATTGGCAATCCTTTAAGATCGTCAATTTTAAAAGTGAATGAGACTCTTAAATCGGAAAAGAGATTGAATATATTAATAGTGGGTGGAAGTTTAGGGGCAAAAATTTTTAATGAGAAACTACCTAGAATATTATCAAAGGTCAAAAATATAAATATTATTCATCAATGTGGTAAAGGAAAACTAAATACAGTATCCAAAGACTATAATAGCAAAGTAAAGGTGGTTGAATTCATTGCGAATATCATGGAATATTATGAATGGGCTGATATTGTTATTGCCCGGGCAGGTGCAAGCACTGTTTCAGAATTAGAACATCTAGGGATCCCCGCAATTTTTATACCTTATCCATTTGCGATAGATAATCACCAACTAATAAATGCAAAAACAGTAGTAAATAAAGGCGGCGCCATACTTTGTGAAGAAAAAGATATTGATCATGACTTGCCAGTGATATTAAAAAATATCAGTATTGATCAATGTTTAAGTATGTCAAAAAAGATCAAATCAACTAGACATAAGCATGCAGTAGAGTTTTTATTTAAGGCAATTACAAATTATGAAAAATAAGATTAAGTATATACATTTTGTTGGAATTGGCGGTTCGGGCATGTCTGGTATTGCAGAAATTATGCATAATATGAAATTCGAAGTTTCTGGTTCAGATACTCAGCAATCACAGGCTGTGAAACATCTAGAAAGCCGCGGAATAAAAATTTTTTCTGAGCATAAAAAAGAAAATATAAATAATGTTGATGTGGTTGTGGTGTCCTCCGCAATCTCAAATAAAAATCCTGAAATTTCAGGGGCTAAAAAAAATAAAATTCCGATCATACCAAGAGCTGAAATGCTTGCTGAATTAATGCGATTTAAAGAGGGTATTGCAATAGCTGGAACTCATGGAAAAACTTCAACAACAAGCATACTTGCTTCAATAATGAATGAGGCTGGATTAGATCCAACATACGTGATTGGAGGCAGGATTAATTCATTGAAGCAAAGTGCAAGACTTGGAAAAAGTGAAATAATGATAGTAGAAGCTGATGAATCTGATGCATCCTTTCTTCATCTAAACCCAAGCCATATTTTAGTTACAAATATCGATAATGATCATATGGAAACATATGGAAATGATGAGGCAAGATTAATTCAAACTTTTATTGACTTCATTCATCAAGTTCCATTTTATAACGATGTATTCCTATGTAATGATGATAAGAAAATTAAATCAATTATTAAAAGAATTGCTAGACCAGTCATTACTTTTGGATTAACCAAAAAATCTGATATCTATGCAGATAAAATTAAGATTAAAGGAAATTCCTCGGTTTTTCGGGTTTGTTCAACAAAGTTTGATATACGGCCGTTTTTTGTTGAAATAAAAATGCCTGGAAGACACTATATATCAAATACACTTGGCGCTATTGCAATTGCTCTAAGTTATGGAATTACGCCTCAAAGTATCACAAAATCATTAAAAGATTTTGATGGTGTGGCAAGAAGATTTGATTTTTATGATAATTACAATTTTAATGGTAAAAAAATTATTTTGATTGATGATTATGGGCATCATCCGACTGAGATAGATGCTGTGCTTAAATCAATCAGAAATGGTTTTCCTAGAAAAAGAATTAACTTAGTTTTTCAGCCACATCGATTCAGTAGAACACTAAATTTGCTGGATGAGTTTATATCAACTCTTTCAAAATTTGATCAATTATTTCTTTTTGATATCTATTCTGCTGGTGAGAAAGAAATAAAAAAATTATCAAGTAAAAATTTGATTAAAAAAATAAATTGCAATACTACATACTTAAAAGATATGGAATCAGCTAAAGAATTGATTGAGGGTAAAATTAATGCTAATGAAATTTTGTTAATTATGGGAGCTGGGTCAATAGGGACTTGGGTTAAAGATCAATTTCTTAATCAATACAATGATTAAAGATAACATTCAACAAAATATTTCACTAAAGAAATTTAACTCATGGAAAGTTGGGGGTGTGGCTGAATGTTACGTCGAAATAAGTACGGAAGAGTCACTTATAACCCTACTAAAAAATGAAATACAACTTCCAATCACTATTTTAGGTCTTGGATCAAACACCCTCATAAGAGATGGAGGAGTAAAGGGAACAGTGATTAATTTATCAAAAGGGTTGAAAGCTATTGACCATGATCATGAGTATATATATTGCGAATCCGGAGTTTCTTGTTCAACTCTGGCAAGATTTTCGGCAAAAGACAACAAGAAAAATTGTGCATTTTTAGCTGGTATTCCAGGTTCTGTAGGNGGTGCGCTTAGCAATGAATGCAGGTTGTTATGGAAATGAGATCTGGGATTTTGTTCAAAAGGTAAAAATTATTAAATTTAATGGATTAGTTGAAATTCGTANCAAAGAAGAATTTGATATTGGTTATCGGTCAGTAAACAAAGGAAATGATGAAATTTTTATTGNAGCATGGTTTAATTTTCCATTAAAANAAGANAATGATGAAGATGAATCAAATAATATAAAAAATTTGTTAAACAAGCGAAAAACTAGTCAGCCAATCAACTGGCCAACCGCTGGATCAACTTTTAGAAATCCGGAAAATCACTATGCGGCAAGATTAATAGAAGAAGTGGGTCTAAAAGGTTTTATTATTGGTGGAGCTAGAATTTCTGAAAAACACGCCAATTTTATTGAAAATATGGGAAATGCTACCTGCTCAAGACATTGAGGATTTGATTAAATTAGCACAAAATAAAGTGAGAGATATAAAAAAAATTGAATTACACACAGAAATAAAAATAATTGGAGATAAGGTTGGCTAAAAAAATTGCATTACTTGCTGGAGGAATCTCCAAAGAAAGAGATATTTCATTAGAAAGTGGGAAAGCAGTTTTTAATGCATTAAAAGAGCTTAATTATTCCGTTGAATTAATTGATCCAAAAAACGGTGATTTAAACAGCTTAAATAATTTTGATTCGGTATTTATCTGCTTGCATGGTGAAAATGGTGAGGATGGTAAAATTCAGTCTATCTTAGATCTAATGGGTATTCCATATACTGGGTCTAGATCAAATTCATCTATGATTGCNATGGATAAGTTTTTAACTAAATTAATTTGGGAAAAGTTAGGTTTTATTACTCCAANATTTAAGATAGTTAATAGCACGACTCAATTCGATGAACTTTTAAGCTCACTTGGAGCNCCCTTTATCATTAAACCAGCAAAATCAGGATCTTCANTTGGTGTATCTATCGTAAATAGCCAAGATGATCTTGTTAAGGCGTATCGGGATGCCATTGATTTTGATTCAACTATCTTAGCTGAGGAGTTTATTAGAGGAAGAGAGCTGACTGTTTCAATTTTGGGGGAAAAAGCACTTGAGGTAGTAGAGATCCGGACAACTAACAGTTTTTATGATTACAATGCCAAATACCTTTCGGATGAAACAACTTTCTTGAAACCTATTGATATCAACGAAAAAGAGTTAAAATCCTTAAAAGAAAATGCTATTGAAGCATTTCGGGCTTTGGGTTGCTCTTCTTGGGGAAGAGTAGATTATATTATGGATAAAAAAGGAAAGTTTTACCTTATAGAAGTCAACACAATACCTGGAATGACCGGTCACAGCCTATTCCCATTAGCGGCAAAATATTCTGGAATGACTTTTAATACAGTTGTAGAAGAAATTGTGAAATTAATAAAATAAATTTTGGAAAAAAATCTATATAAATTTTTATTTAGAATAACCTGCTTAGGCGTTTTAATTTTACTTTTTAAAATCATTTCACCATACACATTCGATGATTGGTTTCCAATAGATGAGATTACTATCAGTGGAGATTATAAATATCTTGAAAGAGATCAAGTGATGTTAGTTGCAGAAAATTATCTTGAAGGTAATTTTTTTACGTTAAATATCAATTTATTAAGGAAAGGTATGAAAAAATTGCCTTGGGTAAAAGATGTTGATATATATCGCAAGTGGCCCAATAGAATCACGATGATCATAAGCCAACATAAACCTATTGCAAGATATGGTATGCAAGGGTTAATAAATGAAGAAGGTGAGTTTTTTGGNGCAGCATATGAGGACTACNTACCTATTTTTTATGGCCCTAGAGAAGAAATTCCTATTCTTACTATAAAATATNACTCTTTCANTNAAATATTAAANGAAGAGTTAATCAAAATTCACAAAATCACTTTTACCAAAAAAAAAGATTGGGAAATTATNTCGACTGATGGAATGAAAATTAAATTAAATAATATAAGACCTGAATATGACCTTAAAAGATTTATTANAAACTATCAAAATGTACTCAAAAGCTTAAATAAAAGAGTTACGTATGTGGATTTAAGATATAGAGATGGGTTCTCGATAGGAACAAAAAACTAGGAATTAAATAAATAATAAATGATTAAACAAAAAGAAGAAAAAAATTTAATAATTGCTTTAGATATTGGCACATCAAAGATAGTAACTATTGTGTCAGAATTAAAAGATGATGGGGAGATACAAATATTAGGCATTGGTCAACATGTATCTAGGGGTTTAAAAAAAGGTGTGGTAGTAAATATTGAATCTACGATGCAAGCAATTCAGAGATCATTGGAAGAAGCTGAATTGATGGCAGATTGTAAAATCAAAGAAGTTTATACAGGAATTGCAGGAAGTCACATAAGAAGCATAAATTCAACTGGCATGGTTAAAATACGCGATCTTGAGGTAGATAATTCAGACGTAGAAAGAGTAATTGAAACTGCTCAGGCGATTACCCTACCTCCTGATCAACAAGTTCTTCATACGCTGGTTCAGGAATATATTATTGATGATCAATACGATATTAAGGAGCCAAGAGGTATGAGTGGAATGAGGCTTGAAGTAAAAGTTCATATCATCTCTGGTGCAATTGCGGCTGCACAAAATATTGTTAAGTGTATTAAAAGATCCGGACTAGACGTGATGGAGCTGATATTACAGCCATTAGCTTCAGCTGACGCAGTATTAACCGATGACGAAAAAGAATTGGGTGTTTGTTTAATGGATATCGGGGGCGGGACTACAGATATTATTGTTTATAAAGATGGGGCCGTCCGTCACACCGCTGTTATTCCAATTGCCGGTGATCAAATTACAAATGATATTTCCGTTGCTTTTAGAACGCCCCAGCAATCAGCAGAAGATATAAAAATTAACCATGGATCATGTGATTCAACAAAGGCGAGCGCTCAAGAATTAATCGATGTTCCATTGGTTGATGGAAGAGCTCCTAAAAAAATCAACGCAAAAGACTTATCAGAAATTATTGAGCCAAGGGTTAATGAGCTTTTTGAATTAGTTATGAACGAGCTGACTAGAAGTAAGCTAAATAATCAAATAGCATCCGGAATTGTGATAACGGGTGGATCTGGTTTAATGAAGCATATGGTTGATGTTGCTGAGAAAAATTTTAAACAATCAGTTAGAATAGGATATCCAATGGGGGTAGATGGACTAAAGCAAATTATTGAAAACCCTAGATATTCAACAGCAATTGGACTTATCAAAAGAGGTAAGGCTGACTTTGATAATGATAAGAGAAGAAAAATAGAGGGTACTTCTTTTATGAGCATACTAGAAAAAATGAAACTTTGGTTCCAGGGAAATTTTTAAGTGAGAAAAATTTATGTTTGAAGTGATCAATCAAAAAAAACAAGAGGCAATTATTAAAGTAATTGGTGTAGGCGGCTGTGGAAATAATGCTGTTGATTACATGATTGAAAAAAATGTTGAAGGTGTTGACTTTATATCTGTAAATACTGACCTTCAGTCTTTGAAAAAATCACAGGCAAACAATATAGTTCAAATTGGACTAAATTTAACAAAAGGACTTGGTTCCGGAGCCAGGCCTGATTCAGGAAAACAAGCAGCAATTGAAGANAAAGAAAAATTAAAAGAAGCTATACAAGATGCTGATATGTTATTTATAACTGCTGGTATGGGTGGTGGAACAGGAACTGGTGCGGCTCCTGTNATAGCTGAACTAGCAAAAGATTTAGGTATTNTAACTGTNGCAGTTGTTACTAAACCCTTTAGTTTCGAAGGAAAAAGGAACCAAATTGCCGAAGAGGGTATTAAAGAGCTAAAAAATTATGTTGATTCTTTAATTGTAATTCCTAATGAAAAATTAATGAATGTCTTAGGTGCTGATGTAACTTTTATTAATGCTTTTTCTGCAGCAAATGAAGTTTTATATAATTCTGTTTCTGGTATTTCAGATATTATTAATCATACTGGACTAATTAATGTCGATTTTTCGGATGTTAAAACAGTAATGGCTGAAATGGGCTCTGCAATTATTGGCTCAGGTACTTTTGAAGGCGAGAATAGGGCCGTTAAAGCTGCACAATTAGCAATCAATAGTCCTTTATTAGAAAATATTCAATTAAAGAATGCAAAAGGAATATTGGTTAATATTTCTGCGAGTAGTTCATTTAAAATGAAAGAATATGTCGATGTGATGGGTGAGGTAAAGCATATCACCGCTGATGATGCGACTGTTATTGTAGGTAATGTTATTGATGACGAGATGGAAAATAAGATAAAAGTAACTATCGTTGCAACAGGACTTGATGGAGATGGTTCGGAAATTACCAATGAATTATCATCAAGTTCTAATGAAGAAGACAATACCGTTAATAACGATGATTTTTATAGCTCAGGACCTGAAATAAGAAAATCTAACAATATAGAAGAAGCCGTGCCTAGTGTATTCTTTGATGGTAATGAAGAATCATTTAATAGCATGGATGCCGGTCTTGGCGAAGACGAATATGATGTCCCATCTTTCTTGAGAAGGAAAAAATGATAAGACAAAAAACGATATCCAAAAATGTTTCAATCAAGGGCATCGGGCTTCATTCTGGAGAAACCGTTAAATTAACTTTAAAGCCGGGCAAGCCAGATACAGGAATTGTCTTTGTTCGAAAAATTAAAAAAAGAAGTTGTGAAATCAAAGTTGATCCTTTTGTTGTGTCTGATACCAAGCTTTGTTCAACGTTAAAAAAAGATGAATTCAAAATAATGACTGTTGAACATATAATGTCTGCACTTTATGCTTGTGCAATAGACAATGTTGTTATCGAGGTATTGGGAACAGAAATTCCTATTCTTGATGGAAGCTCAAACCCATTTATTTATCTAATTCAAT
>JGI26088J50261_1000771_pt1 | contig 18092 bp, 17 predicted proteins | sample SaaInl1SG_22_DNA_FD_50261 | JGI IMG/M metagenome (IMG submission 50261)
GGCATGGATATCGCTCAAAAGCGGCTCCCCCAAGACGGTCGCTTCAACTTTGTAGACAACGCCGCACACACTTGGGATTGCCGGGTCAGCACACTCCCCACNGTACACGGCGAAAAATTGGTGGNACGCCTGNTAAGTCAGCAGCAAACCGACTGGGACTTGACTGACCTCGGCTACTCANCCGATCAGCTGCAACACCTTCTAGAGGCACTCGCATCCCCGAATGGACTGATCCTAATGACGGGGCCAACTGGCTGCGGAAAAACACGCTCGCTACACAGTTGCCTGCGCCGCCTCAATGCGGATAGCGTCAATATCTGCGCAGTCGAGGACCCGGTAGAAATGCGCATCGCAGGCATTCAACAGGTACAGATCAACGAGAAGGCAGGGCTCACCTTTGTCGCTGCCCTCAGGGCGTTCCTACGACAAGACCCAGACATCATCATGGTGGGAGAAATACGAGATAACCTGACCGCTACCGTTTCTGCACAGGCAGCGCAAACCGGTCATTTGGTCTTGTCGACGTTACACACCAACGATGCGCCGTCGGCATTGCTCAGACTCACACACATGGGACTGGCGCCCCTTCACATTCGCTCGTCTGTGCGTCTAGTGACCGCGCAACGCTTGGTGCGACGGCTATGCCCCCTATGCAAAGAAACCATCACGCCGACCTATGAGCAAAGCACGCGCTTAGCCCGCAGTGGCTTCCCGACTGGAAAGCGACTGTCCATCGCACAGGGGTGTGAGGCGTGCGTTCATGGCTACTTGGGGCGCATCGGCATCTTTCAGGTGCTCCCCATCACCAAGCGCATTGGAGACGCCCTCACCCAAAACGCCGATACGGAGGCCATTGCGGCCATCGCCTCGGCGCAGGGNCTCAAGACCTTGTTACAAAGCGGCTTACAGTTACTCGAGGACGGCATCACGTCATACGACGAGCTGGCGCGCCATGTTCAACTTTAAGTGGTCGGCCCAGAGCTGGGCCGGTGAGCATACCCATGGGTCCGCGCGCGCGCCATCTGCAGACGCCCTACGCGGGCAATTACAGGACGCAGGCTGGTTTGCGATCACGGTATCACGCGCAGAGTGGGCCTTATCTCCCGCCACCTTTCTGGTTCAGGCAAGCGCCGCCTTTGACCATAAGCGTACGCCCTCATTGACCACACCAGACCAGCTGTGGCTGGTGGCGCAACTGGGTCTGTTGCTCGATGCAGGTCTGTCGCTGATTGATGCCATCACACTACTTCAGGAAACCGGGCCAAGCCATGCGCTCGCCACTGTACTGCACCGCATTGAAGCCGAACTACAGCGCGGCCAAGCCCTGAGTCAGGCCTTGTCTGCANTGCCAAAGGCATTTGANGCGCTCACCATCGGCGTCATNGCCGCGGCTGAGGAAGGCGGGCAGTTGGCAATCGGACTGCGTCATTTAGCCGGACACTTGCGTAAGTCGCAGCACATGCGGGCGCAGCTTCGCGCCGCGCTCACCTACCCCACGGTAGTTGCCTGCGTGGCAGCAATGGTCATCGGCGTGATCTTGGTCTGGGTGATACCGGGTTTTGAAGCGCAATTCGCCCGTGAAAAAGTACCCTTGCCATGGTTAACCGAACAGCTTATTCAATTGTCAGCCGACTTGCGGTCGTACGGTTGGCTGCTGCTAATGGGTAGTGGGCTGTTGTGGCACTTCATGCATCGCCAGAACCAAAGCCTACGCGGTCAACTCCGACTAGAGCGCATACTCTTCTTGCTGCCCCGTGTGGGCACGTGGCTTCTCACAACGCACAGCGCCGCTTTCGCGCAGACACTCAGCAGTCTGTTGCAAGCGGGTCTGCCCTTGCGCAGTGCGCTCAGCCACCTACAAGCTGCCCTGCAGTCTGCAAGCTTTCGCGCCATCGCTGCCCAGGCCAAAAATGATGTTGAGCAGGGCGTGCCCCTGCATACCTCATTGCGAGGCAGTGGTCGTGTCTTGCCCTTACTGGTGCAACTCTGTGCGGTGGGAGAAGCGACGGGAAAACTTGACCAACTGCTCGATAATGCCGCTAACGCCTTGTCAGATGAAGCCGACCGATCGCTCAAACTCTGGGCCAGCCTACTAGAACCCATCGCCATTTTGATCCTTGGTCTCATCGTGGGTACCATGGTGTTGGCCATGTATTGGCCGATTTTTCAAATTGGACAAACCATTTANTGTTCGCGCNTGAAACCATTGAACTGCTGCTTTTCACCGCGCTCGGCTTGGTTCTTGGCAGCGCGGCCAACGTCCTCATCGTGCGTCTGCCCGCGTGGCTGGATAAGACCTACGCGGACGAATGCGCCCGCAACGACGCCGCAGGCACTCACCATGCGATACCCCCGCTACCCCCAGCTTCTGGACCTAGCGGCGCGCGCTCGCAATGCCCTCATTGCTTACACACGTTGACGGCCATCGAACTCCTTCCGCTGCTAAGCTATTGCTGGCAACAAGGCCGCTGTCGACACTGCCGCGGCGTCATATCGTGTCTTTACCCACTCATCGAATGTGCCTCCGCCGCCTGGTTTGCCCTTTGTTGGCTGCACTTTCAGTCTCAACCAGCGCTCGCCGCGATGTGGGGGCTATGGGGGTTGGTCCTGCTGTGCATGGCCTGCATAGACGGGCGGAGTTTTTGGTTGCCCGATGTACTCACACTGCCATTTTTGGCCGCCGGTTTGCTCCTCAGTATGCTGGGTCATGGGCCCACCGATGGGCTAAGTGCCGGCATTGGCGCCTTGGTGGGTTGGGGAACCCTCACCGCCGTTGGTTACATTTTTTACCGCTTGACCGGGCGCATGGGCTTTGGCGGAGGAGACGCCAAACTGCTTGCCGGCCTTGGGGCGTGGTTGGGCTGGCAACTACTGCCTTGGGTGCTCATGGGCGCTGCATTGGGCGGCGTTGTATTCGGTCTATGGCAACGCGGGTCTGCACACGTCAAACCCGTCGCCCGGAACGTCCCCGATGGGGCCATTCCTTTCGGCCCATTTCTAGCGTTGGCAGCTGCCGTTTTAACTGTCCATGTTTGGCCCTGAGCTAGGTCACAATAGCGCAATGGGGCACAAACGTATTTGGGGACTGACAGGCGGCATCGGCAGCGGTAAAAGCACCGTCGCCGGTTTATTGGCTACGCATGGTCTAAGCATCATCGATGCAGACGCCATCGCGCGCGCGCTGACGCTTGCTGATGGCCTGGCCATACCAGCCATCAGGCAAGCCTTCGGCGATGCGTTTATTTCGCCCACCGGTGAAATGGACCGGGGCCGTATGCGCGACTGGGTGTTCGCCAACCCCGTTGAAAAGAAGCGACTAGAGGCGATTCTTCATCCCTTAATCCATACCCACACCGAGGCAGCCATTGCCGACGCACCCGGCGAGGTGGTGGTCTGCGATGTCCCGCTATTGGTCGAGTCACCTCGCTGGCGGCAGCGCGTCCATTTGGTGTGGGTGGTTGACTGTGCGCAAGAAACTCAAATTGAACGGGTCATACGCCGCAGCGGCCTGAGCCGCGAGGCCATTGAGGCGATCATCCAGCAACAAGCCAGCCGAGCGATGCGCCTAGCCGCCGCCGACATAGTGGTCTTTAATGACGGTATGTCACAAAATGTCTTAGCGCAGCAGGTAACGCACTGCCTACAGCATCTCGGGATATGATTGGGATGCAGTCAATATGACCCAACAAACCAAGTGACCTGAGCCCTTGATTACCTACGAGTACCCTATCAACGAGCGCGTACGCACGTACTTGCGTGTCGAGCGCTTACTGAACCGTTTGAGCACATTGCAGGCAGGCGTTGAGGCTAATGACCACCACTTTGCGCTTCAAACCTTGTTTGAGCTGATGGACATCGGCTCGCGCGCCGACATACGCGGCGACTTGCTCAAGGATATAGACAGGCAGAAGGGGGTCTTATCAGGCTATGCCGAGAACCCGAATATCAACCGCAAGGCGCTAAACGACCTACTCGTTGCACTTGATAGCGCCTATAAAGGCGTGAGTGGCGTGGTGGGAAAGCCAGGGCAAGCCCTGAACGAGTCTGATTTTTTGATGGCGTTGCGCGGACGTATGGGTATCCCTGCGGGTACCTGCGAGTTTGATTTGCCCGCCTATCACAACTGGTTACACCGAGACGCGTCACGGCGTCGCGCAGACCTGGATAGCTGGATGGCCTCGTTCAAGCCGATTCAATCGGCGCTGGCTTTGTGTTTAGGCTTGCTCCGAGACAGTTCTTCGCCGCAATCGGTGGTAGCGAAAGCGGGGAGCTACCAGCAAAATTTGCCACATGGGCGTAGCATCGGCTTGGTACGTATTGAACTGCGCGGTGAGAGCGACTTCGTGCCAGAAATTAGCGCCAACCGCCTACTGCTGTCAGTGCGCATCATGCAATGCGACGCGCATCAAAAAATGCAAACAGTGAAAACGGATGTCGATTTCGTCATCAGTCTTTGCAGCTGATCCACCCACATTTTCAAAATAACCGCTATGAACGAGGCGCCACCACCAATTCGGGAAACCATCGTCAAATGTCCTACCTGCGGCGGCGATAGCCTGTACGCGCAGAGCAATGTTTTCCGACCATTTTGTCGCGAAGCCTGTAAAAACATAGACCTTGGCGCGTGGGCAAGCGAGACCTTTCGCGTACCTGCTCCCGAAACAGACCCACTGAGTGATCTAGACGCGCCCAACTAAGCAACCGGAGCCTTTGGCTCTAACAGGGCTTGATCAAGTCGGCGGTCTAAAGTTTTGGCAGCTTGCCTACGGTTGCCAGCCAAGCTAAGACGGGAACCGTTCCGGGTAGGATGGGGCTTAGCGCGGTCGGTAAGTCGCTCCACGCAAACGTTTGCTGCTCTCGCATCTGAATCTCACCCGACCACTGGGTTATCAGGCAAAAATGTAAGCGGACCAGTGCGTGCGGGTAGTCAACCACATCGGTACGCACCATTTGGGCATCCGCAATGGTGATGTTTATTTCTTCCTGTAACTCGCGACGTAAGGCGGCGACAACGCTCTCCTGCGCTTCTAGCTTGCCACCAGGAAATTCCCAGTACCCTGCGTATGCTTTCCCTTGTGGTCGGGTCGTCAATAGGTACAGGCCATCAGACCGCTGCACAATACCCACCGCCACCTCCGTTAGGGTGCGCGACGCAGCCACCCCCTCATCGCGACGGTGCACCTCGGGTGCCACCATCAGCACCTCGCTAGACTGCTTGCCTTGTGTTGTCACGCGCCGGGGCTATTGCCCGCCTGCTGGCTCGCAGCAAAGTCACGGGCAAACTGGTAGGCCACACGACCGCTGCGTGACCCGCGCTCTAGCGCCCACAATAAGGCTTGCGGACGCGCCGCCTCAAGCAGGGTCTCGGGGACGCCAAAGCTAAGCAACCATTGGTTGGCGATAGCGATGTATTCATCTTGAGAAAATGGGTAAAAGCTAATCCACAGGCCGAAGCGCTCAGACAGGGATATTTTCTCTTCGACGCCCTCACCTGGGTGCACCTCACCATCGGCGGTATGCGTATATGTCGCGTTTTCACTCATGTATTCGGGCAACAGGTGGCGTCGATTACTGGTCGCGTAAATCAGTACATTGGCACCGGCCGCGGATACCGTTCCGTCCAAAATCGATTTGAGGGCTTTATACGCGGGCTCACCATCATCAAAGCTCAAGTCATCACAGTACACAATGAAGCGCTCAGGCCGACCCGCAACGGTATCGATCAAGTCTGGCAAGTCGATGAGGTCGGACTTATCCACCTCAATCAAGCGTAAGCCATCTCCGCTATAGGTGTTTAAGCACGCCTTGATTAACGATGACTTTCCCGTACCACGCGCACCGGTCAAGAGGACGTTGTTGGCGGGTAAGCCCGCCATAAAATGCGCGGTGTTACGTTGGATTTTTTCCTTTTGATCGTCAATCTCTTTCAGGTCCTCTAACCGCATGGTTGCGACATGGGAGACAGGCACCAAAGCAGCGCGGCCGTTTCGAAATCGACGGTAGCGAAAGGCGACACTGGCAGCCCAATCGGGGGGCTCGATGCCCGTACCCTGCTGCTGTTTGCCCAGCACCTCGAGCAGCTGGTCTGCGCGCTTTATTAGCTCAGTAAGTAACGTATCTGTTTGCGACATAAAGGCAACCATTAACTGCGGTAATCCGCATTGATAGAAACGTAGTCATGACTAAAGTCACAAGTCCAAACGGTATCGCGCGCATCGCCACGTCCCAAGTCAATGCGCACCGTTATGTCTGATTTCACCATGACGGCCGCTCCTTGGGCTTCGGTATAGCCAGCGAACAAGCCGCCCTGATGGGCTACCTGCACGTCGTCTAGGTAGACATCTACCCCGTTGACATCCAGGTCGTCCACACCGGCATAACCTACCGCCGCCAAAATACGTCCGAGGTTGGGGTCGCTGGCAAAAAATGCCGTCTTAACTAAGGGCGAGTGAGCGACTGCATAGGCAACCTTTAAGCACTCGTCGGTATTGCGCCCACCACTCACTTGGATCGTTATGAATTTGGTGGCCCCCTCGCCATCACGCACAATGGCGTGTGCCAAATCTCGCGCAACGTCTTTGAGGGTGGACAACAACACGGCCGCATCGCTCACCGCCCAATCGGTGATGGCGTCGTTGCCGGCTTGTCCGGTCGCCATCACCACGAAGCTGTCATTGGTCGAGGTGTCCCCGTCTACCGTCACACGGTTAAAGGACTGATCGGCCAAGGTCTTCGCTAAACCGACCATCGCCTTTGGGTCAATCTGTGCGTCTGTCGCGACAAAACCCAACATCGTGGCCATGTTGGGCCGAATCATGCCAGCGCCTTTGGCGATCCCAGTGACCGTGACGGTCTGACCCGCCACCACACATTGCCGACTGCAGGCCTTGGGCTGCGTGTCGGTCGTCATGATGCCCTGGGCAGCTGTCAACCAATTTGCTTCTGACAGCGACTCCGCGGCTTTCGCAATACCCGCGACAACACGCGCGATGGGCAGGGGCTCCAAGATAACGCCCGTTGAAAACGGCAGAACCTGCTCGACATGGAGACCCAAGGCCTTCGCACCGGCTTCAGCCATTGCGCGTGCATCGCGCAGACCGGCTTGGCCGGTACCCGCATTCGCATTCCCCGTGTTGATGACCAACGCACGAATTTCCACGCCAGANGCGAGGTGCGTTTGACACACCTGCACCGGAGCCGCACAGAAACGATTCTGCGTAAACACCGCATCAACGCGCGCGCCCTTAGGAAGGACACAAACACTGACATCTTTGCGGTTAGCCTTGCGGATACCCGCCTCCACAACACCCCAACGAACCCCTGGCACCGCCAGTACATCCGCGGCCGTCGGCGGAATCAAATTCACAGGCATGGCAACCCTCTAGTTAAATAAAGTTAGGTGAGCAGCAGTTAGGCAAGCGCCCCATGGCAGTGTTTGTATTTTTTTCCGCTGCCGCATGGGCATGCGTCATTGCGACCCACGCGCGGCACATCATCGAGCCGCGGACCGTCACTGAACAAGGCTTGGGTGATATCTTGCGCCTCGCCTGTCTCCGTCGGCGCCGTGTATTGTGCTTGCGATAAATCATCTCCGCGTGCCTCGATCGCGGCCGCTGCCGCGTCCACACTCTCCGGCTCGGTAATACGTACGTTGGTCAATATACGCGTCACCTCATCGCGTACGCTGTCTAGCATCAAGCCGAAAAGTTCGAATGCCTCACGCTTGTATTCTTGCTTGGGCTGTTTTTGGGCATAACCGCGCAAGTGAATACCTTGACGCAAATAGTCCAAAGCACTGAGATGCTCGCGCCAGCTGCTATCCACCGTTTGCAAAAGCACCATGCGTTCGAATTGGGTGAAGTTCTCGTCGCCAACACGCTCAACTTTGGTGGCATACATGGCATCTGCCTTGTCAGTAACGATTTTCACGATATCCGCATCATCGATGACGTCGGCTCCTGAGACAGTCGCCGCCAGATCGGCCTCAATCTGCCAGTCATCGCGCAGGACGCGCTCCAGCCCGGAGAGGTCCCATTGCTCCTCAACGCTTTCCTCCGGTACATACTGCCTCGTCAGACTAATGAAGCAGCCTTCGCGCAAACCTGCAACCTGATCACGCAACGATGTCGCATCCAAAATGTCGTTGCGTTGCTGGTAAATCACCTTGCGCTGGTCATTGGAGACATCATCGTAATCAAGCAACTGCTTGCGAATATCAAAGTTGCGGGCCTCCACTTTGCGTTGGGCCGACTCGATGCTGCGGGTGACCATCCCCGCCTCAATGGCCTCGCCCTCGGGCATTTTGAGGCGATCCATAATGGCGCGGACGCGGTCACCAGCGAAGATGCGCATCAGCGAATCATCCAAGCTCAAGTAGAAACGCGACGAGCCCGGATCGCCCTGGCGCCCAGATCGACCGCGAAGCTGGTTATCGATACGGCGAGACTCGTGACGCTCGGTCGCAATAATGCGCAGACCGCCTAACGCCTTCACCGCCTCGTGCTCGGTCTCCCACTGCGCACGCAACGCCGTTGTTGCCTCGCTGGTGTCATCATCAACATCTAGACCCGCATTCGCAAACAACTTCTCCAAATTGCCGCCCAACACGATGTCGGTACCGCGCCCAGCCATGTTGGTCGCAATCGTAATCGCCTTCAATCGCCCCGCCTGCGCAATGATATCGGCCTCGCGCTCATGTTGCTTCGCGTTCAAGACCTCATGGGGTAGGTTTGCCTCTTTGAGCAAGTTGGCAATAATTTCTGAGTTCTCAATCGACGAGGTACCCACCAAAACAGGCTGGCCCCGGTCGTAGCAACTGCGAATGTCTTCAATCGCTGCTTGGTATTTTTCGGGCGTCGTTTTGTAGACCCTGTCCAATTGATCGTCGCGTCGGTTGATGCGGTTTGGCGGCACCACGACGGTCTCCAAACCGTAAATGCTCTGGAACTCAAACGCTTCGGTGTCGGCTGTACCGGTCATTCCNGACAACTTGGTATACAGGCGGAAGTAATTCTGGAACGTGATCGACGCCATCGTCTGGTTTTCAGACTGTATCTTCACGCCCTCTTTTGCTTCCACGGCTTGGTGCAAGCCATCACTCCAGCGCCGACCCGACATTAGGCGCCCTGTGAATTCATCAACAATGATGACCTCGCCTCCTTGCACGACGTAATGCTGATCGCGGTGATACAGGTGGTTGGCGCGCAAGGAACCACTCACGTGGTGCATCAAGGCAATATTTGCCGGGTCATAAAGGGAAGCACCTTCTGGCAAAAGGCCCGCTTCCGCGAGCAGCGCCTCTGCATGCTCGTGGCCTTGCTCGGTCAGATGCACTTGGTGAGACTTCTCGTCTACGGTGAAGTCACCGGCGACAATAACNCCCTCACCCGTTCTTGGATCAGCCTCACCCTCTTGGCGCGTCAGCTTTGGAATTAAGGCGTTAATGGCCTGATACGTGCTGGTGTGGTCCTCAGCAGGCCCGCTAATGATGAGCGGAGTTCGGGCCTCATCGATGAGAATAGAGTCGACCTCATCCACGATGGCGTAGTGCAAAGGGCGCGCGACGCGGTCGGTGGCAGCGTAGACCATGTTGTCACGTAAATAGTCAAACCCAAATTCGTTGTTGGTTCCGTAGGTAATGTCCGCGTTGTACGCGGCTTGCTTTTGTTCGCGCGACAGGTCTGGCAGGTTGACGCCAACACTCAGCCCCANATAGCTATANAGCCGCCCCATCCACGCCGCATCGCGACTGGCCAAGTAATCGTTCACCGTGACGACATGGACGCCTTTGCCAACAAGCGCGTTGAGGTAGACCGCCAGTGTCGAGGTCAGCGTTTTGCCCTCGCCCGTGCGCATTTCTGCGACTTTCCCTTGATGGAGAGCCATCGCGCCGACGATCTGAACGTCAAAGTGACGCATCTTCATGACGCGCTTACTTGCCTCCCGCACGGTCGCATAAACGTCGGGAATCAGACTATCCAAGGATGCACCGGATGCCAGTTGCGCTTTGAAGGCCGCCGTCTTGGCTTTTAGCTCATCGTCGGTTAGGGCTTCGTACTGTGACTCTAGTGCATTGACCGCAGACACCGTCTTGCGGTATTGCCGAAGTAAACGATCATTGCGACTGCCGAATATTTTTGTAAGTAATGTAAAAGCCATAAATGCGATCGTTTCTTGGCGCGCTTAGACGTGCCCAGCCCCAGGTTATATATACAAAAAAAAGCCACGCTTGGGTGCAGCGTGGCCTTGTCGCTTGCGTCTCCGATTTTAGCGCGCTTAGCGGGCCTTCCCAAACAGGGGCGTTTTGCCCAAAGCCAGGAACTTGGCAGGATCTTTATAGCGACCGCCAACCCACACCTCAAAATGCAAGTGCGGCCCCGTAGAGCGCCCGGTCGTGCCGATCATCGCAATGGCCTGCCCACGTTTAACCAAATCGCCTCGGCTTATCAAGATTCTGCTGGCATGGGCATAACGGGTGATAATCTCGTTGCCATGGTCAATTTCAACCATATTGCCGTATTCCGCATGCTTGTAGGCCGTCACCACAACCCCGCCCGCGGCGGCGTAAATCGTTTGGCCAACCACGCCTGCAAAATCCAGCCCGGTGTGCATGGCACTGCTGCCGGTAAAGGGGTCGATACGCCGGCCAAAACGTGACCCTAAGTAGCCACCGCGGACGGGGCGCGATGTCGGGATTTGTGCACGTTCCATTTTTTGATCGGACACACGGGATTCGAGTACGGTCAGAAGATCAAGGCTGGCAGCGCTCTGCCCTTCCAATTGGGTAAGCGCCGCGTTGAACTCCTCAAGCGAAACGGGCTTGGGCGAGACCAACACGCCACCGGAACCCGGCGGCTGCTGTAAATTTTTTGCCTCAACGCCCGCCATGTCCGCCACATGCTCGCCCAGCGCATCCAACTGAATCATCTTGGCCTGCAGTTCACCGAGGCGTTTAGACATGACGTCCAAGTTTTCACGGAGATAGCGGTTTTGGGCATCGATTTCGCGCGTATCGACGACCGCGTAAATGGATTGAATGATTGGCCATCCCTCGCGTTGACCGATTTTTAAGGTGCCGTGATACAGCGCCGCACCGCCTAAGATGGAGAACACCAGCAACGCAAGGATAGACAGGACTATGCGCCGCGGGCCACATTCAATGGTGTGCGTAGCGCCGCCGCGCGCGTCTGTGATAATGACGTGCATACGAGTAACTATCCTCGGTCAATGCGACAAAAAACTGGGGTGGCCATTGAAACCTTCTATTCCAAATGCAATTCCGATCAACAAAGCCCTAGAGGCATCGGTACCCCTACATGACTTGCTACAACGCATGAGGCTGTCTGAGGACAGACTCAAACGACTCTCGTTACTCATCCCCAGGAGCTTGCACGGCCAGTTGCGCGCGGGACCAGCCGACGCGGATAACTGGACTGTGTTGGTCAAGTCACCTGCCGTTGCGGCCAAATTGAGGCAGCTTTTACCCACGATTGCAACGGACATCCAACGTACTGAAAGCCGCGCTGTATCGGTGCGTGTAAAAGTATCTCAATAGAGTCGCTTAAATGATGGTGCCGATTGTCTGACTCGAACAGACGACCTACGGTTTACAAGACCGTTGCTCTACCAGCTGAGCTAAACCGGCACGGTATTTATTCTACTTTACCCTAGACAGGTTTTTTTTTGCAAGACCTTAAAAAATGAGAAATTTAAACGTCTCCAAGCGAAGCAACCACCGTTCATCGCTTATTTCACCCGGCGCAGACCCCCACCGCGCGGCGGCTCCGGTGGTGGCGGCTCATCTGTGTCCTGCGGCGGCGTGACCCCCTCAAGTTCCGAGGCAGCCAGTTTGGCACTACTTGAGCCGCTATCACGTGTCACCAAAGAAACCACCGCCGGGCGCGCGGCAGGGCCTTTAGGCTCTACGACCGAGATATCGGGGAACACGGCTTCGGTGGGCTCAAATGCCATACCTTGCCCGTTCTCCTTGGCGTACACCGCAATCACCCGTGCGATGGGTACCATGATGTCTTTGACTTGGCCATTAAACCGACCCTTGAATGTAATCAGATCATGGTCAATCTTTAGCCCGTCCGTCGCGCCATAGCTCACGTTCAATACGATTTGTCCGTTACTGACATAGCCCATAGGCACCTCGACGCTGGCATCTACAGCGACCCCTAAGTAAGGGGTGAGGCCCTGGTCAGTGCACCACTCATGGATCGCCCGCACTAAATAGGGCTTGGTAGTCGGTATGAGCCCAAANTCCATGTCGTGTGCGTCCCGTGCGCGCTTATTTGCGCATCACCTTTTCAGAAGGTGTCAACGCTTCAATGTAGGCCGGGCGAGAGAAAATGCGCTCGGCATATTTGAGCAACGGCGCCGCATTTTTACTCAACTCGATACCGTACATATCCAAACGCCACAGCAACGGCGCAATCGCCACATCCAACATGGAGAAATTGTCACCCAGCATGAATTTGTTCTTCAAGAACACGGGCGCCAGTTGTGTCAGCCGGTCCCGAATGTGGCTACGCGCCTTGTCCAACACCTTGTCGTTACCCTTGTTGCCGCGCGACTCCAAGACCGCAACATGCACGAACAATTCTTTTTCGAAGTTCAGCAAAAACAAACGTACGCGCGCACGATCAACGGGATCCCCTGGCATCAGCTGGGGGTGTGGAAATCGCTCGTCGATATACTCATTGATGATGTTTGANTCATAAAGAATCAAGTCGCGCTCAACCAAGATGGGCACTTGGCCGTACGGATTCATAACCGCAATATCTTCGGGCTTGTTGTACAGGTCGACATCACGGATTTCGAAGTCCATGCCTTTTTCAAACAAGACGAAACGGCAACGGTGTGAAAAAGGGCAGGTGGTACCTGAATACAAAACCATCATGAGTGAACACTCCTAAACGAAAAACAGTGGCCCCACCAAATGGTGACGTGGCCACTGCTTAAACGGCAAGACGAGACGTCTCGCCAAAAATTACTTGATATCTTTCCAATATGCGGCATTCAAACGCCAGGCCACAATGGTGAAAATACCCAAGAAAAACAACACAAACACACCGATGCGCACGCGCGTGTTTTGAGCAGGCTCACCCATCCACTGCAAGTAAGCCGCCAAATCCCCAACGGCGTTGTTGAACTCTACAGGCGACAACGTGCCAGCGCTCACTTGATTCCAACCCGTAAGTACCTGTGCGTCATGGCCGTGTGAATCGACGGTTTTGTACAACGGCTCCCGCTCACCTTGTAATTGCCATAACGGATTGGGCATCGCCACATTGGGATAGACCACGTTGTTCCAGCCGGTCAGCTTGGCAGGATCGCGGTAGTAGCCACGCAAAAAGCTGTAGAGATAGTCAGCACCTGACCCATTGGAGCCCGCGCGCGAACGCGCGATGACACTCAAGTCCGGCGGCATAGCGCCGAGCCAAGCCTTGGCCTCGGCGGGGTCCATGGTCACCTTCCATCAAGTCGCCCGTCTTATCGCTGATGAAGTTCAAATTTTCTTTGATCTGCTTATCGCTTAAACCGATATCGGTCAACCGATTAAATCGCATGTAAGCCGCCGAGTGGCAGTTCAAGCAGTAGTTTGCAAATAATTGCGCACCGCGCTGCAAGGCTGCCATATCGTTGATTCGATTGGGCGCTTTATCCCAAGCCGCCCCACCGCCAGCGGCGTTGGCTTGCATGCTCATAGACGCGCACACCGCGAGAGCCAGGAGTAGTTTTTTAATCATTTAGGGTCTCCGCTGGGCTTAATGGGGTTCAAAAACAATACGGTCAGGCACGGGCTTGAACGTGCCCATCCGGCTCCACCAAGGCATCAACAAGAAGAAGCCAAAGTAGAACANGGTGCCCACTTGNGAAATACGCTCAAACACAGCTGATGGTGCCTGAATACCCAAGTACCCGAGGATGAAGAAATTGATAACAAAGATGCCATAGACCACTTTGTGCGCATTNGGGCGNTAACGCATAGACNTCACAGGGCTGTGGTCTAACCACGGCAAGAAGAACAGAATCACGACCGCCGCGCCCATAACCACCACGCCCCAGAATTTGGCATCGGTGGTCAACATTGCGGCAATAGAGACCGCCGCCCCGACCAAAATACCGACCTTGGCCATACCCGACATTTTTATCTTGATTGCACTCAGGACAGCAGCTAGCGCGATGAGTAGCATAAGTATGGTCATCATTTCACCCGTAATCGCGCGCAACATCGAGTAGAACGGTGTGAAGTACCAAACGGGCGCAATGTGTGCCGGTGTTTTCAAGGGGTCGGCAGGGATGAAGTTGTTGTACTCCAAGAAGTAGCCACCGAACTCAGGCGCGAAAAACACGATGGCTGAGAATGCCATCAGGAACACTGAGATACCCAGTACGTCGTGCACCGTGTAGTACGGATGGAAGGGAATGCCATCCAGCGGCTTGCCGTCAGCATCTTTATGCGCTTTGATTTCAACACCATCTGGGTTGTTAGACCCCACTTCGTGCAGCGCAATGATGTGCGCGACCACCAAGCCCAACAAGACCAGCGGTACCGCAATGACGTGGAAGCTGAAGAAACGGTTCAGTGTGGCATCGCCCACCACAAAATCGCCGCGGATCAACAAGGCCAAGTCAGGTCCCACAAAAGGAATCGCTGCGAACAAGTTCACAATCACCTGCGCGCCCCAGTAGCTCATCTGGCCCCAAGGCAACAAGTAGCCCATGAAGGCCTCAGCCATCAGGCACAAGAAAATTGCACAACCGAAAATCCAAACCAGCTCACGCGGCTTACGGTAACTGCCGTACAACAGACCACGGAACATGTGCATGTACACCACAACAAAAAACGCAGAAGCGCCTGTGGAGTGCATNTAACGGATTAACCAGCCCCACGGCACNTCNCGCATGATGTACTCGACCGACGCAAATGCCAAGCTGGCATCCGGTTTGTAGTGCATGACCAAGAAAATACCGGTCACGATCTGAATCACGAGTACCAGCAAAGCCAAGGAGCCGAAGAAATACCAAAAGTTGAAGTTTTTGGGCGCGTAATATTCGGCCAAATGCTCGTTGTAGAGCTTGGACAGCGGGAAACGATTATCAACCCAATTGAGCAACTTTTGCGCTGGTGGCGCNTCCGCAGCAATCTCTTTAAATTCAGCCATTTTTTTTGCCTCAAAAGCAGTGCGTCTCAAGCGCACAGGTAATGCCAGTACGGTTATGCGGTTTCCGTGTCTTCACCAATCAAGATGACATCATCCGACAGGTACATATGGGGAGGCACTTCCAAGTTGTCAGGCGCCGGCTTGTTCTTGAACACGCGGCCTGCCAAGTCAAACGTCGACCCATGACAAGGGCACAAGAAACCACCCGGCCAGTCTTCGGGCAACGAGGGCTGTGGACCTGCCGCTAACTTATCGGAAGGCGAGCAACCCAAGTGGGAGCAAATACCGATGGCGACGAAAAACTCGGGCTTGATGGAGCGGTGACGGTTTTTCGCATAGGCCGGCGTGGGATATGCGGTGCGGTCGGACTCAGGGTCGGCCAACTCGGGTTCATCTTTGCCCAGGGTCGCCAGCATCTCAGGGGTGCGACGCAAAATCCAAATCGGCTTACCACGCCACTCGGTCGTGACTTTCTCGCCCGGTGCCAACGCGGCAATATTCACTTCAACAGACGCACCGGCGGCTTTGGCGCGCTCGGAGGGACTAAATGACGTAACAAACGGAACGGCAACGGCAGTAGCGCCGACGCCGCCCATAGCGGCGGATGCAATCAACCACGTGCGGCGACCACTATCAACTTTTTCTTCGCTCATGAATCTCTTTCGGTGAGAGGACTGATCGGAGGGATAACCCTAGGGACAACCCTGCATTGTACTGGAGGCAGCGTCTTCTTTCCAAGCCGAAAACCATCGAAACAGCAATGTCTTAGTAATAAAACAGGGCTACTTTGACCCGCGCATCGCCCATTCAATGGCTTTCAGAAGGCTTTGTGGGCTGGCAACACCTTGTCCTGCAATGTCAAAAGCTGTTCCGTGGTCGGGGCTACACCGCACGAACGGAAGCCCTAGCGTGACATTCACACCATCATCGACACCCATATATTTCACGGGGATCAAACCCTGGTCGTGATAGGTCGCAACCACCACATCAAATTCGCCGCGCCGCGCCCGCATGAAGACCGTATCNGGGGATATCGGGCCGACCACATCGATCCCGGCCGCTTGCGCCTGCGCGATAGCGGGGGTCATGATGTCTATCTCCTCACGCCCAAATCGGCCAGACTCGCCCGCATGCGGGTTGACACCTGCCACGGCAATGCGCGGATGCAAACCGGAACCCTGCAGCACACCCGTGTGCGTTAAACGCAGTGTCTCGCCCAAGTTATCGAGGGTGACACGATCCAATGCCTCACGCAGCGACACATGAATACTTAGCAAGACGGTTTGTAATTCGTCGTTGGCGAGCAACATACGGACCGGTAACTGCGCCACCTCACAGCCCACATGGCGCGCGGCCAAGGCCTGCAGGTACTCGGTATGCCCTGGGTACGGGTAACCCGCCAGTTCAAACGCCACCTTATGAATCGGCGCTGTAACCAGAGCCCGCGCTTGTCCCGCCAGGCAAGCCCCGGCCGCGATGGCGATCGCACGCCCAGCAAGCTGGCCCGCGACTGCAGAAACGCAACCGGGAAGCAGGCCTTGCTCTGACACACCCACATCCACCAAAACCAAGGCCTGATTTCTGGGGTTTTGGCGCCAAAGCATTAACGCCTCTTGCGCACTAGCAACCACCGCCATTTGCTGTTCCGGCGCATGAGCGGCCATCAAATCTGCGAATACCGCGGCAGAACCCGCCACCCACAGCGGCAAGGGATGCGTGCCCATGGTCGCGGCCTGCGCGAGCAACCGTTGCCAAGCTTTAACAATGATCTCCGGACCGATACCCGCCGGGTCACCCATGGATAGGGCAATGGGCAGGCTATTCGCGGGCGTGGGCGCCGGCGCCGATGTTATCGCCACAGGTGGTGTTGATAGCGGAGCCTGTGTGATCGAAGCTGTCATGCGGGATTATCAATATCAATGAAGGTGTGGGCAACTCCAAACTGCGCGGCAAGTGCCTCACCCAGGGCAGCGACACCGTAACGCTCGGTGGCATGGTGGCCACAAGCCATATAGGCCACACCCGACTCCCTGGCATAGTGCGCCTGCGGTTCTGAAATTTCACCGGTGATAAACACATCAGCACCCGCGGCTATCGCGGCTTCGAAAAACCCTTGCGCGCCGCCCGTGCACCAAGCGACTGTGCGGATAGGTTGACTAGCCTCCCCAATCACAACGGGTGTGCGTCCTAGGCTGTCGCCAACCGACTGAGCGAGGCTGGCCAAGTCTTTGTGATCACTGGTCCCTAACCAACCTAAGCCTTGGTCCCCAAAACGGCCGACGTCGATGGGTAATGGCGTCAAGCCCAAGTGTCTCGCCAGGGCCGCGTTGTTACCGTAGATGGGGTGGGCATCTAAAGGCAAATGGTAGGCCAACAGGTTCACGTTGTTAGCCAGCAGGCACGATAGGCGCTGTCGCATCCACCCGGTCACCACGCCGGTCTGCCCTCGCCAAAATAGGCCGTGGTGTACCAAAATGGCGTCGGCTTTGCAGGTAACTGCCGCCTCAATCAACGCGAGGCTCGCTGTCACACCGCTCACCACGTGGGTGATCTGTGCGCCACCCTCCACCTGCAAACCGTTAGGCCCGTAATCTTTGAATTGGTCTGGCATCAGCCAAGTGTGCAGTTGGTCAACGACCGCTTGCGTGGTGGCGGCGCGAGGCCGGGTGGTATGGGGGATAGCGGTGGCGGTGACGATGGAGGTGGACATGGACAACTTCAACTTGCGTTAGGTGGGCGCAGCAGGCGCTCGGTAGCTTTTGTGAGAATGTACCAAACAGCGCCCAATGCATGCGGGCAATCACCATGCGGCGTGCAGAAACCACCCGTACCGCGCCACAATAGCATGATGAAACGTCTTTGGCTCTTATTCTCGCAGGCGGCAACTGTCTTGCTCGCTACGTATTTTGTGGTCTTGAC
>JGI26088J50261_1000784_pt1 | contig 17915 bp, 17 predicted proteins | sample SaaInl1SG_22_DNA_FD_50261 | JGI IMG/M metagenome (IMG submission 50261)
CGGTTACGTGTTCCTGCATTTGGGTAAGTATCCCAGAGCCAGTCTGTAATGATTTGTCGATCAAGGTTCTCAAGTGGTGTGTCTGCGCCGCCCATTGCTGTTGCAAACCTACTTAATACGCCTCGTGTTTTGCGTTCCCACTTAGCCTCAACGTCGGCTAATCTAATTTTTTCTCTCTTGTTGGTCTTTATGTATAGTTCTGCGGCATCTGCCCAAGTCGATTGAGACGTTACACCTGTACTACCACCTACAATTTTGTATTGTGCTATCAGTGGATCGTTTGGGTTTTCTGGTTTGTATGGAGTTTGATAGCCAGCAGTTCCCCAACTACCTGTTTTGTAGTCTTTGGCCCGTTGTTCTTCGTCGATATGATTGTCGTGAATAATATCTGCTAGTATATCCTGATGCTCTTGGATTTTCACCTTCCATGCTAAAGCCTTTCTTCGAAAGTCTAGTATCTCATTTTCTGTAGCATCAACCGTTAGGGTAGGGGCCTGATCTGGATGAACTCCTAATCGGAGTGCGGTTTCTTTTGCCGCAGAAATAGCCGACTGATGTGTTTCGTTTTCTGGTAATTTCACACCATATATTGCTTGTTCGGCTGAATATTTTGTAGCTTCAAAGTGTTCGTTTTCTGAGAGCCACCTTCGTCGTGCTTCTGCCTCGGACTTTGTATGAAGTGATTGTTTCCATTCCGTCATCAACTTACCGTTAGAGTTTCTCGGAAAGTATTTTTTTAGTTTGTTGGGTACTCGACGTCTGTATTCGTAGAAGCCAGTTTTGGAGCTAAAAAGATAACTGATTTTGGTAGTCAAAGGGACACTCCAAAGGTTTTTGTGTACCTAAGTCGTGTACCGAATTAAGTGTAAAATTCAATTTAAATTGAAAAATAAGGCCATTTAGGGGGTAAATGGCTCCGACGGTAGGGATCGAACCTACGACCAATTGATTAACAGTCAACTGCTCTACCGCTGAGCTACGTCGGAACACTCGGAAGGGCTATAGCAACGGTGTTTGGGCGCGTCTAGAGGCATTTTGGCAAAAATAACAAATTTAAGACGGAATTTTTTCGAGCAGTCGAAATTTGCTTTGAATAGAAAGGATTCCTTCGGGTGAAACCCGTTTTTTAGTCATAAGATCAATGAGATGGGCTAGTACGTTTTGCTCGGCTGCGGACCAAAGATTGGGGTTGATGTCACTGTATATCTGCTGTGTCAGCTCTTTTGGCGCCTGTGGCCCCGCTTCCAACGTTCTGATGATCTGTTTGGTACGTTCCATGCGGTGACTGATGAGCCATTCAATCCGTTTTTGGGGATCTTCGATGGCTTCTCCGTGCGCAGGTAGCAGTCTAAGCGCCGCGCGCGTTCTTGTTTGTTCACATGACGTAATGAACTGCGTCAGGTCCCCATCGGGCGGCGCCACCAGCGATGTTGCCCAGGCCATGATCAAATCACCGCAAAGCTCAACATCCCCCACAGCGAAGCTCATGTGATTGGCGAAATGGCCGGGTGTATGATGTGCAGTGATGCGCCAGCCCGCATGTTCGATAACTTGGCCATCATTTAAGCGGACATCCGGTGCGAATTGATGATCCACACCTTCGCCTTGTTTTAGGATGTCTGTCTGCGTGAGGGCGCTCATGACATCACTCCGGCCTGTGGTGCTGTCTCCAAAGGCGTGTACTTTTGCGCCCGTGATTGAGGCAACGCGGGCGGCAAGAGGGCTGTGGTCAAGGTGGCTATGGGTCACCAGAATATGCGAGATACGCTGATCTTTTTCGAGAGCGTCCATGATGGCCTGACAGTGGACGTCATCAATCGGGCCGGGGTCCACCAGCGCAAGGTCCGATGTGCCGACAAGAAAGCTATTGGTCCCCGCGCCAGTGAGCGGCGAGGGGTTGTTGCAGGTGATCCGTTTGATGTTTTGTGCCACCTTAATGGGCTGGCCGTAGGGCAATGACATTTTCGGTGCTTTCCATCTGGGGGGCGCTAGGGGTAGATATAGGCCATGATTTTCCCGTGGCTCAAACGATATATGCCGCGCTCGCTTTATGGCCGGGCCGCGCTGATCCTGATTCTGCCGGTTGCTGTGCTGCAAATTGTGGTGGCGGTGGCATTTGCTCAGCGTCATTTTGATGGTGTGACAGAACAGATGAGCCGCGTTCTGGCCATTGAGTTGCGCTATCTGACATCGCAAATCAACAATGCGGCGGGTGCTGAGACTGCTGCGGTTGAAGCAGGTCGCATCGCGCGGGCTTTGGATATGGTGCTAATCGCTGATCCCATTGATGGGGTCATCAAAGAATGGAGCGATATCTCAGGCGTCACGATCGCGCGGGTTTTGAATGATGAGGTGCCAAAGCTTTCGGGTATTAACGTGGCACTTGAGCCCTCGCTTGTTGGCGTCACGCTTTCGACGGACCACGGGCTATTTACTGTAACGCTTGATCGCCGCCGTCTGTCACCTAAAAACCCACATCAGCTTTTTGTTTGGATGGTAGCCATCGGTGCGGTGATGCTCGTCATCTCGTATATGTTTTTGCGCAACCAATTGCGGCCGGTAAAGCGGCTGGCGGTTGCGGCAGCCGCCTTCGGGCGAGGGCAGGTTGTGTCTCTGACGCCTACTGGGGCCACGGAAATGCGCGCAGCGGGGACGGCCTTTCTAGATATGCGTGCACGGATTGAACGGCAAGCGCAGCAGCGGCGCCTGATGGTGTCGGGGATCAGTCATGACCTGCGCACGCCACTGACCCGTATGCGGCTTGGGCTGTCGCTGATCGACGAAGACACCAGCGAGCTAGAGGGTGATGTGGACGCCATGCAGCAGATGCTTGATGCGTTTTTGAATTTTGCGCGCGATGAAGGCACGGAAGAAACGGAAATCGCCGATCTTGGTCAGCTGATTACGGATGCAATCCAACAAAGCCAGCGTGCAGGATTTGACGTTACAGCGGTAGGCGCAATTTCTACGGTATCGATGCCTTTGCGCCCCATGGCCATCGGCCGGTTGTTGGATAACATCATCTCGAATGGCGCGAAATATGGCACCAGCGTTGGGGTGTCACTTGCGGTGAGTGAGCGAAGCGTGTGTATCACCATTGAAGATGATGGCCCGGGTATTGAGCCTGAGTTTTATGACACCGCATTGCGCCCGTTCACGCGGCTTGAAGGGGGGCGTAACCAGAACAAAGTCGCGGGTGTCGGGCTTGGTTTGGCAATCGCCAATGACATCGTGCGCAGCCACGGCGGGTCTTTGCGCCTTGGTGTCAGCGGTGCGCTTGGGGGATTGCGTGTTGATGTGGTGTTGTCACGTCCCGCACCTGACTAATGAAGCGGCGTGTGTGGTAGGCCCGGCAGGACTTGAACCCGCGACCAAGCCGTTATGAGCGGCCTGCTCTAACCAGCTGAGCTACAGGCCCACGCACCATCGTGCTATCCTTGGCATTCAAAAGGGTCAAGGTGGCATGATTGGTTTTTGTGCTCCAGTTTGGTGCAATCTACAGTTCAGATTTCAGGCGTTATGCACCGCGAACGCGGCTTAAACCCCATCTCCCTTTGACCCCTTCGCGCGGACCTGCTACGTGGCGGCAACATCATTGTCCGGAGCGCGCATATGTCCAATGACACCCCCACATCCCCGCAATCATTGAGCTATGCTGACGCTGGCGTTGATATCGACGCAGGCAACGCTTTGGTCGAACGGATCAAGCCCGCCGCGAAGTCTACCAACCGTGCTGGCGTGATGGCTGGCTTGGGCGGGTTTGGTGGTCTGTTTGACCTCAAGGCGGCGGGTTATAGCGATCCAATTTTGGTTGCGGCGACAGATGGTGTTGGCACGAAACTGCGGATTGCGATTGATACAGGCAACGTTGACGGTGTTGGCATTGATCTGGTGGCAATGTGCGTGAACGATTTGATTTGCCAAGGCGCAGAGCCACTTTTCTTTTTGGACTACTTCGCAACAGGCTTTTCTTTTTGGACTACTTCGCAACAGGCAAGCTTGAGCTTGATAGCGCTGCGCGCATCATCGAGGGAATTGCAGCCGGCTGTAAGGCCAGCGGATGTGCCTTGATCGGTGGTGAAACTGCCGAAATGCCCGGCATGTATGAGGGCGGTGATTTTGACCTTGCGGGTTTTGCTGTTGGCGCGATGGAGCGTGGCGTAAGCCTACCTGCTGATATCCAGCCGGGTGATATTCTGCTGGGTCTTGCCAGTGACGGTGTGCATTCAAATGGCTTCTCGCTTGTGCGCAAAATCGTCGAAGTGTCAGGCCTTGGTTGGGACAATGTATGTCCTTGGGACGCAAGCCAGACCCTTGGTGCTGCGCTTTTGACGCCAACGCGGCTCTATGTGCAAAGCACTTTGGCGGCCTTCAAAGCCGGTAAAATTCAAGGTCTTGCCCATATCACTGGCGGCGGACTTACCGAGAACTTGCCCCGCGTTCTGCCAGAAGGCTGTGCCGCGCAAGTTGATCTTGATGCGTGGGACTTACCACCGGTTTTCAAATGGCTTGCCCAAGAAGGTCAGATGCACGCAGCCGAGCTTTTGAAAACATTCAACTCCGGCATTGGCATGGTGGCTGTTGTGCGCGAGGCCGATGTGGCAGACGCGGTACGTATTCTGGCCGAGCACGGCGAGATTGTTGTGCCCCTTGGTCAAGTTACCGAAGGCGATGGTCAGGTTTACTACTCCGGCGCCATCGCGTGAGCAAAGCTGAACGGGATGTAGACCGCCTGCGCGTGGCGATTTTGATCTCTGGCGGGGGCTCAAACATGATGACTTTGCTCGATGACATGGGACGTGACGATCATCTTGCAACACCGGTGATCGTAATCGCCAACCGTCCCGATGCAGGCGGGCTGGCAAAGGCGCCCGCGAACGGTGTTGCAGCACAGTGTATCGATCACAAAGCTTTCGACAGCCGTTCAGAATTTGAAGATGCGCTGCATAGGGCGCTGCTTGATGCGGCTCCTGATCTAATTTGCTTGGCGGGCTTTATGCGTATTCTAAGCGCTGAGTTTGTGGCAAAGTGGGAGGGGCGTATTCTTAATATCCACCCATCTCTTTTGCCGAAATACAAAGGTCTTCATACCCATGCTTGCGCCATTGAGGCGGGCGATGATCTGCACGGGTGTACAGTGCATCACGTAACTGCCGCCCTTGATGATGGGCCGATTATTGGCCAAGCGACCGTGCGGATTGCAGTAGATGACACGCCAGAAAGCCTTGCGGCCAGAGTGTTGGTTCAAGAGCATCTGCTCTATCCCAAAGCGCTACGGATCGCGTGTGAAAGTATAATACAAAATTAAGACATGAAAATCGGCTTGGAGATGTGACCGGAAATGGCTACACAAGGTGAACTTCGGGACGTCCCCGACAACTAAAGAACGGCCGCACATGCGCACATTGACCACCACCAAAGCTTTATCTGAATTTTGCGCCAGCGCACGTGAGTGTGAGTACGTTACAATCGACACTGAGTTTTTGCGCGAACGGACGTATTACTCAAAGCTTTGCCTGATCCAGATGGCCTATCGCGGTGAGAATGGTGCGGACGCTGTGCTGATTGATCCGCTGGTGGATGATTTGTCGCTTGAGCCGCTCTATGATCTGTTCCGTGACACCTCTGTCGTCAAAGTGTTTCACGCCGCCCGTCAAGACCTTGAGATTTTCTTTGTGGATGCCAAAGTTTTCCCAGAGCCACTTTTTGATACACAAGTGGCGGCAATGGTTTGCGGTTTTGGTGAGCAGGTGGGCTATGAGACGCTTGTCCGCAAAATCGCACGTCAAGCGCTTGATAAGTCGTCACGGTTTACGGATTGGTCACGCCGACCTCTAAGTGATGCGCAGAAAACCTATGCGCTCGCGGATGTCACCCATTTGCGCGATATCTACGAGTTTCTTAAAGTTGAGATTGAAAAATCCAGCAGAACCAAGTGGGTAGAGGAAGAACTTGAAGTTCTTACAACGCCTGAAACATATATTATTGAGCCGCAAAACGCATGGGCGCGCATCAAAACACGCACGCAATCAGGCCGCTTTATGGCGCTGGTTCAAACCCTTGCAGAGTTTCGTGAAGGATATGCGCAAAGCAAAAATGTGCCGCGCAACCGCATCATGAAAGATGACGCGCTGCTTGAGATGGCCTCTTTAAAACCGACTTCGCACAAAGAGTTGAATGGCGCACGTCTGCTGCAACGCGATGCCCGCCGTGGTGACATTGCTGATGGTATTCTGGCCGCTGTTGCAAAAGGCATCGCGATGCCAGCGGATAAAGCACCCAAGATTGCAAAGGCGAATTCGAACATCCAAGTGAACCCTGCGCTGGCGGATCTGCTTCGCGTGTTGTTGAAGGCAAAATGCGATACTGCGGGGGTTGCGCAAAAGCTTGTTGCCAACGCAGCTGAGCTTGATGCAATCGCGGCGGGTGAGCGTGATTTGCCATCATTGCGCGGATGGCGCGCCGAGGTATTTGGTCAAGATGCCCTGCGTTTGAGCGAAGGCAAAGTGGCGCTTGCAACCCAGGGCGACAAAGTTGTCACCATTGAGCTTGACGCTGTCTAAGCGGCTAATTCTTTAGCGGCGGGTGCGGCGTACGTTGTCTTGGCCGCGTACCTCAATAGCTGTGATGCCTTGCAGGGCAATGTCAGACACAAACGTACCCACAGTGATTTCCCGTGATGGCGCGCTGCCGCCAGGTGCACCGGGGCGAGGCGGCACAACTCTAAACTCAAACGCAAGCAAGCCACGCGTCTCGGTCTCAACCTCGATCAACTCAGCAGTGTGAAAACCTTGGGTCTGGGGCAGGCCGGTCGCGCGCACAATGGCACCGCCGGGCGCGCGTTCGATCCGCATATCAGCAACTTGCGAAATAAGGGGACGGATGTCTTTTGCGGTTTCCAACGCACCTTCGGGTGTCAGCCGTTCTTCCTGCCGCTCGTAGTTGAACCAATTCATCGGGTTCACGCGGCTTTCTCGAATGCTTCCACAGGCGGTTAAGCTGACGGCGGCAGTAACGAACACGGCAGATTTAATGATGCGGCGCATGAAAACCCTATACGTTGCGGCGCGAAAATGCGCCTTTATTTGCTATCTGATCAGTTCGGGTTTGAAAACCCTGCGAAAAGCTTGATTGCCCCTAGACGGAGGCGGGACTGCGACTTACCTCATCCTCAAGAGAAGCAAAGGAACCGGTCATGGCAGCACAAGAATTTGAAGAGTTGGCGGAAACGTTTGAATTTCTGGATGATTGGGAAGACCGGTATCGCCATGTCATTGACATGGGGAAAAGCCTGCCGCCTTTGGACCCTGCATATCAGGTCGACGCGACAAAAGTTGATGGGTGCGCAAGCCAAGTATGGTTGCGCCCAATGATCCAAGGGGCTGGCCCAGATGCGGCGTTCGAGTTTGAGGGCGATAGTGATGCGATGATCGTCAAAGGCCTGATTGCGGTGCTGCACACACTTTATGCGGGGCGCACAGTTGCGGATGTGGGTAAGGTTGATGCACTTTCTGAGTTGGGGCGTCTTGGCTTGAACGATCACCTGTCTGCGCAGCGGTCAAACGGTGTGCGCGCGATGGTCGAACGGATACGGTTGGTGTCTGCAGAGGCGGCTGCCGGCTAAGCCTTTGCCCATGATGTGATTGCCCGCTGCATATCGCCGTAGCCCGTGAAGCGGCGCTCAAAAGCAAGGCCAAGGCGGGTGGCGCAGTCTTTTGCTTTGGCAGTCAACTCTGCATCATCAGTCTGCGCTTGATAGACCAGCGTTGTGTAGTGCCCAAAATACATGTCCCGCAATTCAGGATGACGATCAAGGCCAAGGGGCTCGATGACGAAAGCATCAAACTGGCGCACCAAAAAGTCTGTAAGGTAAAAACACGTCATCTCGCCGCGTGCTTCAAACATCGCGTTGCCCTCAAGAAAGCTGTAACAATGCGGTCCGGTTATCATCTCGACCCCAAGCGTGTCACAGGTTTGTTGCAGTAAGCCCCCCGTGCCGCAGTCCGCGTAAACCACATAGATCTTTTCGTAGGCATTTTGGTGCTGCTCAACCGCCTTTTGGACGGCGTCTGGAATATCGGCTGGTGAGTTGTGCAAAATTGCGGGTAGGCACTTCAGGTCCATGTGCGCCCAACCGGCGGTATTGAGAATATCCAAAATCTCACGAGCAAGGGCACCACAAGCCAACAATAAAATTCGGGCCTCACCAGTTGGCTCAACTCCGTGATCGCGCAAAGTTGCGTCATCCATTATTGCCGCTCCCTGAAACGAAAAGCCCCACCCGAATAATCCGAGCAGGGCTTCTTTCGTTCAAAAATATCCAATTCCAAAAGACTGGCTTAACCGGCCGCCATTTGGTTGTGTTTACGCGCCATGAATGTTTTCGCGGTCTCAACGGCAACGGCCGCATCACGGCAATACGCGTCTGCTCCAATAGCACGGCCAAATTCTTCGTTAAGCGGCGCACCGCCAACCAGAACTGTGTAATCGTCGCGAATGCCTTTTTCGACCATCGTATCGATAACAACCTTCATGTAAGGCATCGTGGTTGTCAGCAGGGCCGACATCCCAAGGATATCCGGTTGTTCGGTCTCAAGCGCCTCAAGATAACTTTCGACTGCGTTGTTGATGCCGATGTCAACCACTTCAAAGCCCGCACCTTCCATCATCATGGATACAAGGTTTTTGCCGATGTCGTGGATATCGCCTTTCACGGTGCCAATAACCATTTTGCCCACTCGCGGCGCGCCAGTTTCAGCAAGCAGCGGTTTCAGGATGGCCATGCCGCCCTTCATCGCGTTCGCGGCCAGCAACACTTCGGGTACAAACAAAATGCCATCGCGGAAGTCGTGTCCGACAATTGTCATTCCGCCCACAAGGGCTTCGGTAAGGATGCGGTAGGGTGGCCAATCGCGTGACAACAAAATGTTAACGGATTCCTCAATCTCTTCTTTGAGGCCGTCGTAAAGATCGTCGAACATTTGTGCGACAAGGTCTTCGTCATTCAAGTCTGACAGGATGATATCGTCTTCTTCGGACATCCGCGTGATCCTTTGTTGAGGCGCAAAACGAAAAAAGCGCAGCGGGGATTTTTCATTAGTATTCCAACAAACTTTCAAAAACCGTTGGCACAATTACGACATGAGCTGCATCCGGTGCGACCGATTGTCATCCACGGTCGATTTTGCGCTATGCGGCGGGGCGTCTGCGGCGCTTTGTACTGCGTGCTTTAGGCGCGTTGCCGTCTGTGCCGTCTGAGGCCGATGAGAACCCGCCCAATGCCGCGGCGATTGCCTCGTGGCTCGGCGCGTCGCTGCGAGGGCGTTCTTCAAGGGCGGCCCGCATTGCTTTGAGATGCTCAGGCGTTGTGCCGCAACATCCGCCAATAATCTTGGCGCCGCTATCGCGCGCAAGACTGGCGTAATCGGCCATGAGTTCAGGCGTGCCGTCATAATGGATATGCCCATCGTGATACTTTGGAATACCTGCGTTGCCTTTGGCGATAAGAGGATGCTGCGGGTGTTCTGCCGCCAAACCTTGAACTGTGCGCAACAAATCCGACGCCCCCACGCCGCAGTTTGCCCCGAAGGCAACAGGCGGGTTTTCAAGTTTAAGCGTTCTGCGGACCATGTCTTTGGTTGTGATGCCCATCATTGTGCGACCTGCGGTGTCAAAACTCATCGTGCCGCACCACGGCAGATCCGCTAGAGCAAAGGCTTTTGAGGCCGCGGCAAATTCTTCAAACGCGCTAATGGTTTCGACCCACGCGACGTCTGCACCACCGGCTTTCAGGCCTTCCGCTTGCTCGTGAAACATCTCCACAGCCAGGTCGAAGGTCAGCGTGCCCATGGGGGCCATGATGTCCCCGGTAGGACCGACAGAGCCAGCTACGATGACTTTGCGATCCGTCACTTTGTCAGCGACCTCACGCCCGAGTTCTGCTCCGAGCTTATTGAGCTCAAACACCCGCGATTGGGCGTTGTGCAATTTGAGCCGGCTGGCGTTGCCACCGAACGTATTGGTTAAGAATAGATCGCTGCCTGCGTTGACCGCACCGGCATAGAGGGCCGTGATACGGTCGGGGTGATCGACGTTCCATAGTTCAGGCGGATCACCGGCGCTGAGCCCCATGTTGAAAAGGTTCGTTCCCGTTGCGCCATCGGCAAGCAGCCAATCGCGATTTTGAAGAAGGGTTGTTAAGGGATTGCTCATCAGGACGCGCCTCGTGACTGGGTGTATCCTGCTAGTGCCACGTTACCGTATTTAAATGAAGTTCATAATTCTCATGTTGATTATGAGGTGTGTGCTTTAGCTGGCAGACCGAATGGCGCGCAAAACTTCGGCGCCACCTATTGCGAGTGCACGTCTGGATGGCGCACAGAGATAGAGCGGTTTCCAAGAAGGGCCAAAGCATGATTTGAATTGCCGCAGGCCTTGGTTCTTCAAAGGTCTCAGGACGCGGTGTAGCCATGTTTGCTCGGCCTTGGGAGGGGGCGCAGAGGCAAGTGAAACTGCATAAACACCGCTGTCATGTGCATCGCGCAGCGCTTGGGTGATCATCGCATGGGTCGTACCGGTTGGTGCGTTTGGATGTGCCCGAAGAAGGTCTAGGGTCCAGTGGCGGCTGTTACCGCTCTCTGGATCAACATNACCTGCGTGAAAGCTGATGAATCCGACCAGTTTACCGTTTTTATGGGCCAGAAACACGATTTGCTCCGCCATCCATTCGGTGCAAAAGGTCCCCATAGAAAAGCCGTATTCGCGAGCGTTTTGAGCGACCCATGCTGCGTTAAGCGCCTCCATTTGCGCGGCAGGCAGGGTGGAATATGCATTGGTAATGATCACGTTTTCCTGGGTGGCGGACTTCAGTTTGCGGCGCAATTGACGGAAATTTGACCCAGCTGTGTTGAACGGCGTGCGTGTGTCAACAACCGCATCATCGGACATGTGCAGGACTTGCCAGCCGTTGTTGCGTGCCCGCTGCGCGGTCTGCGCGTTACACTTGTAGATTACTGCGTGGTGGCCCGTTTGCAGGGCCGCTTTGCGCAGCGCCTCAAAATCTATGGGCCGTGCCGGACCTGACAGGGGATCAAACAGAGCGACCAACGCGGATGTAAGGCGGCGCACCAGCCATTTGGGGCGGTGGTTCGCTGCTGTATAAACGGCTTCGCTTTCAGGGTGGCGCATCAACAGGCTTTCGCTGCGTGCTGCAGCATAGGCCGCGTGCAAGGCATCGTTGTTTGGACGCTCGGCGTAAAAGCTGTTGGCGGGCGCAAAGCCCTTAATAATTCCGACCAGTACTGCGGCGATCATGGCTGGGGTTGCGTAATAAACCACGCGGAATGCGATAAGACTGATCATGACTTCTGGCGCATTGGTAGTCACAAAAGCAGCCAAGATAGCAAGGTCAAACGGCCCCAAACCCGATGGGGTGTTCGACAAAAGTGCCGCGCCAAGTGCAGCCATGTAGATGGGGTATAGGTGCCAAAGCCCGATCGTAACACTGTCTGGCAAAAGCACCCACAAAGCGGCTGCAGCCGCGAGTGTGTCAACGGCTGCGCAGATCATCAACCATGCCCAGTCACGTTTTTGGGGCACGGCTAAATCAGACAGCCTATCGGTTAACCGTGCTGGAATGACGTCCATCCGCCAAAGCGTCCAAGCGCCGGCCATAACGGCAATAGCGCCTAACTCCGCCACCAAAACATATGCGTTGTGCGCAAAGATAGCAGAGCCAAGCGCAGTAAGAATGCCCCACATCATAATGAAGCTAAGTGCGACGCATGCCGTTAGCATGCCCGTTGTGCGCACTGTCATTGGCCCCACCACTTGCCAACGTATAAACGCACCGATGAACGCGCTTGCGCCCAACGCTTGACCAAGTGCAACGGCCATGAAGCCGCTTCGCCGCGCAAGTTGCCGGCTGATACCCGTGCGCAAAACACGGTGCCAGACTGCATCATAGCCCGCCACCGCTGACAGACTTACGGCAGTGAACCCATACGCAATGATCCAATTGAGCAGGCCGATTTCTGAAAAGGCACGCGTAAGTTCATCCCACGTGGGAAGGCCCGCAGATTGACTGATCCACCAGATACAAAGCCCTGTAATCCCTAGCGGCGCAATTCGGCGGGCAATGTCTTGCAGCCTCCAGCGTCGCGGCGCTGATTGGGTGTTGGGCAAGGTGGTGCTCACATATTTCTCCAAAGTATTTCGGCCACAGGCGCAACCGGCGCCGGCTGTATCCGGCCGACCTTAGGGCGTCTTGTCTAAACAACATGATAAAGACTTCAATCGCCCAGAAGATAAAATGCCTCAAATTGTCCCGTTTGCCATTTGGCTATGTTTCGTGGTGCTTGCGAGGACGCATTAGTTGGCGTATGAGGAGCGCAAATATCGGGGTATGGGCGATGATGTCCCAAAAGACCCGATCGGAACGGAGACCCCGCACGATGGCGCGTCGCAAACTGATCTACGAAGGCAAAGCCAAAATTCTGTATGAAGGCCCCGAGCCGGGCACATTTGTGCAGTACTTCAAAGACGACGCAACTGCGTTCAACGCCGAGAAAAAAGACGTGATTGAAGGGAAGGGTGTGTTGAATAACCGCCTGTCCGAATACTTCATGGTGGGCCTTGCCAGCATCGGTGTGCCAACGCACTTTTTGAAACGCCTGAACATGCGCGAACAGCTTATTCGCCAGTGCGAGATTATCCCGCTCGAAGTGATTGTGCGCAACCGTGCTGCGGGATCGATTTGCAAGCGTCTTGGTCTGGAGGAGGGGGCGACACTGCCGCGCCCGATCATTGAGTTTTGCTATAAAGACGACTCACTTGGTGACCCGCTTGTGGCTGAGGAGCACATCATCGCTTTTGGCTGGGCGAGCCAGCAAGACTTGGACGATATGGTCGCTTTGGCCTTGCGCGTGAACGACTTTATGTCCGGTTTGATGCACGGCGTCGGTATCACGCTTGTGGACTTCAAAATCGAGATTGGCCGCGTTTGGGATAATGAATTCCAACGTCTTGTGGTCGCCGATGAGATTAGTCCTGACAGCTGTCGTTTGTGGGATCAAAAGACGGGTCAAAAGCTCGACAAAGACGTTTTCCGTCGTGACCTTGGTAACTTGGCTGACGCCTATACCGAGGTGGCACGTCGCCTTGGTGTGTTGCCGGCAAACGTAAGCCCCGCGTCAAAGCCAACATTGGTTAACTGATTTGCTATTAAAGCGGCGCCGTTGGTGGCCCTGTTAAACTCAAGAACCTGATTTACAAGAAAAGAGACATCGAAAATGAAAGCACGTGTTCATGTTATGTTGAAAAACGGCGTTCTTGACCCACAGGGTGAGGCCGTAAAGCATGCGCTTGGAGCGATTGGTTTTGCGGGTGTCGACGGTGTGCGTCAGGGCAAAGTGATTGAGCTTGATCTGGCGGATGGTACAGACGAGGCAACAATCGGCCAGATGTGTGAAAAGCTATTGGCGAACACGGTTATCGAATCCTACACCATCGAGGTTCTGTAAGTCATGCGTGCTGCTGTCATTGTTTTCCCGGGGTCCAACTGTGACCGCGATATGAAAGTCGCGCTTGAGCAGGCGGGCGCCGATGTTCACATGGTTTGGCACAAAGACGCCGATTTGCCCGAAGGGGTTGATCTGGTTGCTGTGCCGGGTGGTTTCTCGTTTGGTGACTATTTGCGGTGCGGGGCCATCGCAGCGCAATCTCCCATTTGCCAAGCAGTGGTCCGCCACGCCGAAGCCGGTGGTTACGTTTTGGGCGTATGCAACGGTTTTCAGGTGCTTACTGAAACGGGTCTGCTTCCGGGCGCATTGATGCGTAACGCGGGCCTTAAGTTTGTGTCGAAAACCATTGATTTAACAGTTGAAACTGAAAATTCAGTATTCACGAGCGGGTACCGTGCGGGTGATACGTTGCGCATCCCGGTGGCTCATCATGACGGCAACTACGTGGCGGATACATCGCTTGCAGCGCGTCTGGTTGATGAAGATCGCGTCGCGTTTCGCTACAGCGCGCCCCTGAATGGCAGTGTTGATAATATCGCGGGCGTTCTGTCTGAAAATCGCCGTGTTCTGGGCATGATGCCCCATCCTGAGCGGGCCATTGATGCATTGCATGGTCGCACAGACGGACAGGCGATGTTCCGCGCGTTGGTTGAGGCCACAGTCGCTGCATGACTTGGCAGGGCCCGTGGCTTTGGTAAGTTGCGGTCATGGTAAGTACTCCGACCCCTGAAATCAGACCGCAGCGCGGTATTGCGGCTGCCCGTGTGGCGGCTGCGGCTGGCTCTGTTGGTTGGCGTGTGCGGCTGTTGCTGTTTGCGCTGTTTGTTTTTGCGGGCGTTACGATTTGGTTTACCAATGTTACGCTGACACAGCGGTTTACCGAAACCACGCGCAACCGTGCGGAACTTCGGCTGGCGCTTTACTCTGCGAATATTCTGTCAGAACTGCAGCGCAATTCGATCGTGCCACAACTTTTGGCGCGTGATCCCACGCTTATTTCGGCACTTAATTCGGCGGATTACACGCAGACAACGCAGCGGCTGTTGTCGTTCGTGGATGAAATCGGTGCGGCGTCCCTCAGTCTTTTGGACCGTGAAGGTCGCACTGTTGCGACGACAGAACGGGTCAAACTTGGCTCAAACCACCGGTCCGAGCCGTATTTTGTGGATGCCCTGCGGTCAACTGAGACGGTCTTTACTGTTACGCCCCAAGACGGTGTTGGGTTTGAGTTTCGCTATACCCGCAGTGTGACTGTCGGCAGTGAGCGGCTTGGCGTGATCTCGGTTGAGGTTGATCTCAGTAAATTTGAACGTTCATGGGCTGGGATTTTTGACGCGGTATTTTTGGCAGATAGCACGGGGCAGGTCATTTTATCGACCGAGCCGCGTTGGCGAGGTAAATCCGAGCAATCGGCGCTTGAACTTGTGCCTGCAACTTCTGCGATCGAGCGGGCCATTGAAAGCACTAGCAAGTGGGGGCCTGCGTCGCGCGCATTGCTGAGCGGGCAGGGTGTGATGCGCCAAGAGGCGCGTATTCCCTTTCGCGGTTGGCGTTTGATCAGTTTTACCGGCTACACCTCTGTTCGTGAGCAAGTGAACGGCGTCTTGGCGCTTGAGATTATGGGTTTCGCCATGCTGCTGGCGCTGGCGTTCTATTTGATGAACCGCCGCTCTGTGGCTCAGGCGCGGGGTTTTCAGCAAGAATCGGCTGAACTGCGCAGTCTGAACACACGACTTCAACAAGAGATCGCAGAGCGTCAGCGCGTGCAGGCTGACCTAAAAAGCGCAGAGCAGACCTTGGCCCAGTCCTCAAAATTGGCGGCCTTGGGTGAGATGTCCGCCGCTGTTAGTCACGAGCTGAACCAGCCGCTGGCCGCGATGAAAACATATCTGGCAGGTGCCAAGCTATTGCTTGAACGTAAACGCGCCGAAGAGGCGATTGTCAGTTTTCGGCGTATCGATGATTTGATCGAGCGGATGGGCGCGATCACGCGCCAGCTTAAATCCTATGCCCGCAAGGCAGGGGACAGTCTTGCGCCCGTTGATATGCGCGACGCGGTAACGTCTGCTTTGGCTATTATGGAGCCACAACTTAAGGCACGCAAAATTCGTATCACGAAGACATTGCCCCAATCGCCCGCTATCGTGCTGGGGGATCGGCTTCGCCTTGAGCAAGTTATCATCAACCTGCTGCGCAACGCATTTGACGCAACAAATGCGTCTGATACCGCGGCCGTGGATATTCTGCTTACATCGGGGGAACAGGTTCTTTTGGCTGTGCGTGATAACGGTCAGGGGGTTGAAAACTTCGATGATCTTTTTGAGCCGTTTTACACCACAAAACAGCCGGGCGATGGTGTTGGTTTAGGACTTGCGATTAGTTCGGGCATTGTCACAGACCTTGGTGGGCGGCTGACCGCGCGGAATGCCGCCAATGGGGGGGCTGTTTTCGAGGTGGTCCTTCCCATTTACCGCACAGAGGGCGAAACAGGTGACGCCGCCGAGTAGGGCGTGCGTCAGACCCAATAAGGATGCCCCATGGCTAAGCCGATGAAGATCGCGATTGTTGATGATGAAAAGGACATGCGTCAGTCCATAAGCCAATGGCTGGCACTGTCGGGATATGAGACTGAAACATTCGCCAGCGCGGAAGACGCGTTGAAAGGCATTGCGCCTGATTACCCCGGTATTGTGGTCAGTGACATCCGGATGCCTGGCATGGACGGTATGCAGTTTCTCAAGAGGTTGATGGGTGCCGACAGCGCGCTTCCCGTTATCATGATCACGGGCCACGGCGATGTCCCCATGGCCGTTGAGGCGATGCGGGTCGGGGCGTTTGATTTCCTTGAAAAGCCGTTTAATCCTGAAACGATGTCCGATTTAGCCAAGCGCGCTGCGCGGGCGCGGCGTTTAACGCTTGATAACCGTGCGCTGCGTCGCGAGCTGTCTGACGGTGCTGCGCTGATGAAAAAGTTGATCGGTGCATCGCCGGTGATGGCGCGGCTGAAAGAAGATATTTTGGATCTGGGGCAGGCCGACGGTCATGTGCTGATCGACGGTGAAACGGGGACGGGCAAAACGCTTGTGGCCCACGCCCTTCATGCGGTTGGTGCACGCGCGGCGAAGAAGTTTGTGTTGGTCAGTTGCGGCGGCGTTGATGAAGATGCGTTGATGAAACGCCTTTTTGATGCCTCCGAGGACGGCCGTATTTGCGCAGTTGAAGAAGCGCGCGGTGGCACGCTTGTGCTTGAGGATATTGAGGCACTTAGTGACGCGGCACAGGCCTGTTTGTTGAGTGTTATTAACGAGCAAGGCACACCCGCAGAGACGCGGATCGTAGCCATTTGTAATCTGCAAGAGCAGGGGCGAACTGTTGAGGACGCGCTGCGGCCAGATTTGTTTTATCGACTCACCGCTTTGCGTATTACCGTTCCGCCGTTGCGTAAACGTGGGGAAGACATCCTGACGCTCTTCACGCGTTTGGCGGAACAATACGCTGATGAATACGGCTGTGACGCGCCCAAAGTTAGCGCGCAAGAGGCAGCACAATTGCTGCAAGCCCCATGGCCCGGAAACGTACGTCAGTTGATTAACGTGGCTGAACGGGCAGTGCTACAAAACCGGCGTGAAAATAGTAGCATCACATCACTTCTGATGAGCGACGCCGAGGAAATGGCACCAGTCATGACCACCGAAGGAAAACCGCTTAAGGAATACGTTGAGGCGTTTGAACGGATGTTGATCGACAACACCATGCGCCGCCACAAGGGCAGCATCGTGTCCGTAATGGATGAGTTGTGTCTGCCGCGCCGGACCTTGAATGAAAAAATGGCCAAATACGGACTGCAAAGATCTGAATATTTGGGCTGACACCTAAACTGCAGGGTGGTGCGTCGGTTTAGCATTGTAATTATGGCACTTCATACCTACTATTAAAATACGCAGGCCAAAGCAGACAGCTCGGGTGCTGCGATATGAGTTTCGCTGTCTGACCTGTCCCTGAGAAATCTCGCGACCAACCTGACAGACCGATTGCGGGTCATTGACCCACTAGAACGCACGCGATTGCCGCCAAAAGCAGCGCCGCGTGAGATAATTGGCACCGCGTCCCCCGCGATTTGAGGCGACGTTATGTGTCGGAGAAGAAACGCGATGACGCGCGCCAGAGACGGGCAAAAAGGCCGAGCACAGCAGTTGACAGACCATTACGGTTTGCCTGTTCGTGCATCTGCTCTCCCGCTTGATCGGCCGCGTTTCGCCATAGATAGACACCCAATCCCTACCACTTCATCTCGCCTCAGGTCTCCGCCTGGTAGGCGTGATCGGCGTTTGGGACGGTGCGAACGGATAAAATGCCTAAGAAAATGCTTATTGACGCCACCCACGCGGAAGAAAC
>JGI26088J50261_1000789_pt1 | contig 17853 bp, 20 predicted proteins | sample SaaInl1SG_22_DNA_FD_50261 | JGI IMG/M metagenome (IMG submission 50261)
TGTTATCACTGGCTAGTATATCTCCTCTTGTTGCTCTACTCTTATGCCTACGGCTCGTACATTTTGCAATGTTTGGAGACGCATATTCTGTTCTATCTTAACGGTGTACTTTCCTTTTTGGGTTAGGTACTTACGATGCAATATGGGTGTTTGGTAAGTAATTACATTACCCAGTCCTGTTCCTAGCCACTTACCTGACTTGTCAGCAAGGTCTACTGTTATGATTTCACTCTTAGTAGTACTATCTGGCGAGGTGATGTTTAGTTTTAGGTAAATATTAGCGTACGTATAATCACCTGTGATTCGTAAGTTAGCAAATACTTGGTGATAATAGTCGGGGTTAGTTACCTCAAAGGTGTCTGTAATAATGTGTTCATATTGCCATCCTTCATCGGGCAATTCGTGGTATTGATCTACCAGAGCATGGTCACTACACGCACTTAGTGNAGCAGCGAGTATGAGTATGAGGCTATACTTTTTCAAAAGTGAAACAAAGGTAAATAAAATGAACAATGCAGGGATAAAAATTGGATGGGATTTACGCTTGGATAATTAGCGATTAGATGCCAGTCGTTTATATTTGATTTTTTGAAGTGTTCCGTATGAAAAATATGAATCCAACACGCCCTATCGACCATTGTTTGCTGTGTGATAACAAAGTACTATAACCAGGCAAAGGGTCGGTGTGCCGTTTGACTTTAGAAAAGCCTCAGTTTAAGGAAAAATGTCCAAGTAAAATATTCGAAGAAAATGCACATCATAGTATCACTCAAGCCATAGAGCCATATGAGAGTATGAAACGTACACGACCAATGGTTATTTTAGGTTTTTGGACGTACCTCACTTTTGCTCTAGTGTTGATAGGAGGGGCAATAGCATTATATTTTTACTTGTGGAATCACGGGTGGCTTTCGGTAGTACCACTAGTTATTGGGGCAGCGGGAGTGGCACTGCTCGGCTATGCCTTTGGACCTTGGAGTTACTATCGTAGCAAAATGGCAATTTACGGTGATAAGCTAAAAAAGTATGAAGATCTATGGCGGTGTACGGTATTACATTTGAATACGATATAGAGATGGTAAAAGACTACCAGGCCTCACCGCAGGATCAAGCTAAGTGCCGAAATTTGAGGTTTGTGAGGTGAGTGACTAGTCCTTTATCGTTAGATAGAAAACGTAATAATCGTCAACATGAAAAGCCTCATACATTTCCTCTGCTTTTACCGTTTTAGCAAGGCAGTAAAAGGTTCCTATTCCCATCTTATAACCACCAAAGTATAACGCAATAGGTGTAGAAGTGTTAAAGGGAATAGTTCTCGTATTATCGTTCGTAGCTTTTTGCAATACATAATTAGCTTGGCCATCGATATCGAGTTTCTTTTTTGTATGATTCTTATCAATAAGTAAATGCAATGTGGTGTCTTCTTGTTTTCCTGCTATGACGATCGTCATGGAGTCCACGTCGCCCGTGTATTGAGAATGTTTACAAGGGTTATGTATGTAATATGCGGTATCTCCACTGGGTAACACCACTGGTAATTTAATATCCTCACAAGTGCTTTGTTCTCTTGATATAGTGTCCGGCACTCCTTTTACAAAACGTACGAGATCTATATGGAAATATTTGCCCCAAGCTGCAGAGTCTTTGCAGACAAACTCTACGAACTTGATGTTATTTAAGTCATTTAAGATTTGTTGCTTCTTACTCGTGGAGGTGAAGTATATCTCTGTGCTCTGACCATGAGATACGAAATTCATTAATACGATTCCTAGAACGAGTAAATATCTCATGTGAACAAACATAAGATTAAATTTCATAGTTCTTCTGAAGTCTATTGCTAAATCTTTGACGGCAGGTACCCGTACCGTACCAGTTCTTCTTTATTTGCTACAGCGATTGTTCTTCCTCCCACGAGCAGAAATTGTCTGTCACTTATTTCAAGCACTATATTCTTCGTTGGATGGGAGTATTTTTGCTTTGAAAGCTAAAAAATCCTTTTGACTTTTAGCCTTAAGCCTTTACCTCAACCACTACATCTTCTTTTTCAATGCTTTAGGCAAAGCATCTTTGTGTACCATAAAGTTCATTGTTTTATACGCTACGTAAGGCATACTAGCATAAAAATAGCCGTCACAATCATTGTACTCCGTACCCCAGCTATTTTTTACGATGAAATATTCGTTGCCTTCTTGGTCGGTTACGATGCCTGTGAAATGCATACCGTGATCATCTGTAGTAAGATAATTGTCAAAGGCTTCTTGTCTCATCTCTTGGGTGATTTCTTTCTCTGGTCCCGGTGAGTCAAACTGTGTACCTTCTTTGTCTGCTCCCGCATTATTAAAGTGCTTACTGTCTTTGCCACGTACTTTTAAGGCCGCATCGTCTTCTGGTACGATGGCCAATCCATTTTTGAAACTAAATCCTTTTTCGCTTACGTCGGCAGCCCATCCTATACCGTATCCATTGAGCATGGCATCTTTCATAAGTGTCATCATCTCATCTAGCGGTACGTTATATGCTTGTGCCCATATCCAGTTATCTGGCACTTCCAGTACAAAATTTTCGTAAAATGGGTGGTGCGTAAATGATGTGATAATCANATAGTCATCCATATTAAGCTCCAAACTCTCCGCAAAGCTAGTAGGAGTATAGCTCTTACCTTGGTAGGTGAAATTTTCGGGAACTGCTCCTAGGTAGGCGTCTAATATAGCGTTAAAGGCGGGTTTCCAACTGGTAGTAAGTTTACCTTGTTTATTAGCGATAATAGCGTCCAAAAATCCTTTTAATGCGGCTTCCATCTCACTGTGGTTATGGCTTTCTAGTCCATAATTTAGGCCCTTGTATGCCTCTTGAGGTACGATGCCATATTTCTTAATCACATGTGGGATATCGTGAAAAGCACCTCCTTGACTAAAGTTAGCCGTACCGTGCATACGCACATAGTTCTCTGCTTTGTCTTCATAGGCTTTTCTTACNATATACATTTCACTTAGCTTGTGCTTGCCTTTACCCATACGCATAAGCTCACTCTCCATAAAACTAAGAGCACTAAAACTCCAGCACGTTCCTGTACGGTTTTGGTTTTGTACTTCGTTGGCCTCTATGTCTTTTTTTACGGTAAAAATGTAGTTGCCATCTTTCTTGTTACGAAGCGTGTCTTGTGCTTGTAATTGCAGCTGAAAAAGGAATAAACTACTAACGAGTAATGCAGATACGAATGAAAATTTTGTCATAAGGCTGCCAAAATACGTGATTATACCAAAATATGATAAGCTTTTGGACTAAAAAGAAGATTGTAGCGGTAAATTTGTTAGCACGAAGTGAAATTACTTACCACGATACTCGTCTTACTCTTTGCCGCTCAAGGGGCAATGGCTCAACATATGGAAGCCTTGATAAAGGGAGAGCGAGAAGCCTACGAGGCTAAAACCAGATACAAAGGCAAACGTAGCGGGAATAACTATGATGTCACCTATCAAAAATTGACCCTGCACCTAGATTCTCTTGCTCCACGCAATAGATTAATAGTAGGCAACGTGTACTCTGAGGTACGAGCCTTAGAAAATAATTTCTCCTCGCTAAGTTACGACTTAACGAGTAATATGATCGTAGACTCCGTAGAGGTAAATGGCGTTTCAGCATCGTTTAATAGGGTGGGTAATGAGGTGATTCTAACCACCGAACCATCGCCAGAAGGGACACTCATAAATACTAACGTGTACTATCACGGAGACCCCAGCAAAAGTGACCAACGTGCGTTTAGTTATGATTATCAGCGAGATGGTCCTATCGTATGGACCTTGTCTCAGCCGTACGGAGCGTATGGGTGGTGGCCGTGTAAACAGCAGTTGGTAGATAAGATAGATTCATTTGATATGGATGTACACATACCCAACGGCAACAAGGCCGCGGGTATAGGTGTATTATCAGCGGTAGATACCTTGGTAGATAGTAGCTTGATATTCAGGTGGAAACATCGCCATCCCATTAGTACCTACTTGGTAGCCGTCGCAGTATCTAACTATTATGAAGAGAGCCATTATATTCCGCTGAGTGGAGGAGATAGTGTTTTTCACTTGGACTATATATACCCGGCTTATAAACCGCAAGCAGACACCCTACGTCTGGCTATAGACGGTATGATGCGTACCTTCGATAGTCTTTTTGGGGATTATCCTTTTAAGAACGAAAAACACGGTCATGCGATGTTTGGGAGGGGAGGCGGTATGGAGCACCAAACCATGAGTTTTATGGCTCATCTTAAGTTTGACCTGATGGCACATGAGTTGGGACACCAGTGGTTTGGCGATAAGATTACCTGTGGTTCGTGGCAAGACTTATGGCTCAACGAGGGTTGGGCTACGTATACCAATGCTATTGCACGCGAATTTCATAAGACTAAAGAGGAACATCGTTCCTTTCTCAGAGAGAGTATAGCCAGTGCTACGAGTAGTGAGGGTGGCTCGGTGTATGCCTTTGATACTTCGGATGTGCGTGAATTGTTCAATGGTGATATACGCTATGATAAAGGAAGTGCCGTGTTAAATCAATTGCGGTGGGAGGTAGGCGATAGTGCCTTCTTTGCCGGTACACGAAGCTATATGGCTGATGCAGATTTATGCTACGGATTTGCGTATACACCCGATTTTCAAGATGCGATAGAAGCAGCAAGTGGACAAGACCTGGATGGGTTCTTTGACCGATACGTGTACCAAGAAGGTTATCCCATATTGGTCACCCGATGGAATAGAGTAAATGACGGAGAGCTGCGTATTAAGATAGATCAAACTACCTCGCACCCATCGGTGAGTTTCTTTCCTTTGAAAATTCCATTTAGAGCCATTGGCCCCAGCGGTGATAGTATTTTTACGGTTAATTTAAGTAGTCTCAATCAAGAGTGGATAATCGACCTTGGTTTTCGGGTAGACGAGCTTCAGTTTGACCCTGATTATTGGCTCTTGGTGCGTAATACATTAGTGCAAGGAACACACGTAGACCTTTCGTCCGTTCAATTATATCCTAACCCAAGTGCGAATAGTCTTTCTGTATTTATGCAAGACCGTAAGTTGGATAGCGTAGAATTGATAGACCTACAAGGAAGAGTGGTAAAGGAAGTAGATGTGCTGAGCCTAAAAGGTAAGACTACGACAATAGATGTGTCAGATTTGGTAAATGGGATATACCTGCTCCGAGCCATATCAGGCGGAGAAAGTGTAGTAGTGAAGTTTACAAAAACCTCGTTGTAGTCTGAGAATATCGGTTTACTCCACCTCGGCTATGAGTACGCCAAAGTGACCATCCATTTGCTCTAACTGCTGAGCAGGCCAATAGATACGCGATACAAATCCATCAAGGTATAAGGCATTTTTACAGCCGTGTTTTTTAAAGAATGATGCGAAGTCATACAGGTTTACACGCTCTGTACTGATGACAAAAAGCGGATTTCCATTGGGAAGTATACCGACCCCATTACGAATATGAACGTTTTTAGATCCTTGGGTGAATTTAGGGTGAATGGTGCTGTCTATCAGAAGCATAGGTCCTGATTGAGTAGCGTAAGCAATAGCTGTACTAGGTTCGAAATCTTTTGTTTTGCACACCACAGCTTGGTTATTATCAGTCAGGTAAAATACACCGTTGGGTGTCAGATAAAAATTGCCGTAGTCCGATGTTTTGGTGTTAAGTGGTCGGATGACTTTCCCGTTTTCAATATATAAACCCTGCGGTGAGTGATCTTGGAGATACATGCCTCCGTTCATAGCAAACGTGAGTGTGAGATTTTGTTTTTCAACATGCTTACGCAAATTGTCGAAGGTTTGGAGTGGTCCATTGTCATCTTGCCAATACATTCTGAGATTTCCTTGCGTAATATCTGCCTCGTGTACCACAAAGCGTTGATCTTCTTGTTTTGATATAGGAGCTTCAGCAGTGCGTTCTGCTTCTCGATTTTTTGTAAAGAAGGCAAACCCCGTTAGGATTATCCCGGCTATGGGTATGAATATCAATCGCACTGTACAAAGATGTGCAATTTATTTTATAACCAAACGCAACAAGCCCACTACTCAAGGAGCAGCGGGCTTGTTGCGTATACTCCGATGTTAAAACTTATTGGATAGCAGCAATAAGCTCTTCGCTCATAGGCTCTACATTACTGCTGTAGTGTGCGATTAGCTTACCATTTTCGTCTATCAAAAACTTATTGAAATTCCAACTCACCTTATAATCTCCTACTTGGTTTTCTGCCTTGCTGGTAAGCCATTGGTATATTGCGTGCTGGTCGCTGCCTTTCACATTTATCTTAGTAGTCATGGGAAAAGTTACGCCATAATTTTTCTTGCAGAAAGCAGCAATTTCTTCTTTTCCTCCTGGCTCTTGACCCATAAACTGGTTACACGGAAAACCAATAATCTGCACCTTATCACCATATTGCTCGTTTAGCTTTTGTAGGCCTTCATACTGTGACGTATATCCGCATTTGGAGGCAACATTTACGACAAGTATTTTTTTGCCTTTGTAATCACCCATATTCAAGGTGTTGCTTTCATCTAACGATGGTATGCTGAAGTAGTGAAAGTTTTTTGCGGCAACGATGTTCGATGAAGATTCTGCTGATATCATGGCTGTATTGTTTGGGTTATTTTCGATGGTTGTGGTAGATTCTACCGATTTAGTCTTAGGAGAGCAAGCTGCAAGTAGCAGAGCAATGGCGGGTAATATTATATTTCGCATAGTTCCTAAACACAAAAAGACGGTATTATGTTTCATTTTTGCATTGGCATAGAACCAAAAATGCTTAGAAGCGTTGCACTAAGACAATAATGAGCGAAGAAGAGAATAAACCGACATATTACACAGGAGAGGCTAAGTTTTCTCCTATTCCGCTCAGCGTGTCATCTCCACAAATAAAAGCGGAGAATAAGGGCAAGATAAAGGCGAGTGCAGTGGAGACAATGCAGAAGCAGGCCAATCAGCAGATTAATATGCTCCGTAAACAAGCCGAGGCCATTATGAATCAAGTGAAGGAGATAGAGGCTCGGCTACAAATATCGTATGGCATATACGAGGCAGAAATGAAATTCACACCCAAGATAGGCGAGGACTACCACTTGTATGAAAAAGATGGCCAAAAAATACTCTCGTTNATATCTCCCGACGAGTGGGGAGCGAAGATGCCTTATGACAAGTTTCTAGCTTCTGTACATCTACTTGCCGACCGTACGTGGGAAGTGAAGGTTACTAATGAAGAAGGTAGCTTGATGATTATATAAACTTAATTTTACTTGGTTACCTCAGCGAGTATGCCCAGGTAATTGATGTATCGGGTAGCGGGTATTTCTCCTCGCTGTACTGCTTCTATCACTCGGCATTCAGGTTCTTCGGTATGCAGGCAGTTACTGAATTTACATTTGGAGATAAGCTTTTTTATCTCGGGAAAATAGTGGCACACTTGATTAGGCTCTGTATGTACCATCCCAAAATCTTTGATACCCGGCGTGTCTATAATTCGGGTTCCGTTTTCGCCCAAAAACATTTGAGCAAAAGTGGTGGTATGTCGTCCTTTGTTGTATGATTTAGATATCGCACTTACTTTTTGATTAGAACCGGGTAGCAGTGCATTGATGAGTGTTGATTTGCCTACTCCTGAGTTGCCCGATAGCAATACACATTTGCCTGCCACAAGCTTTTTTATTTCCAGAACATCTCCTTCATCTAGAAAACTTACGTTGTGTATATCATATCCTATGCTGGGGTACAATTCAAGGAGCACTTCTCTATGATTATTGGCTTTTTTGGAGTCTATATCTTTTTTGTTGAGTAAGATAGAAACAGGTATATGATAAGCCTCTGCGGTAGCCAAAAAGCGGTCTATAAAACCTTGGGGTGTGTGCGGATTAGCGGGTGAGGCAATCAGAAAGGCGTGGTCAATATTAGAAGCAATCAACTGGTACTGCTTACTCAGTTTGTTACTCTTGCGTACAATGCAATTATGACGTTCGCTTATTGCACTTATCGCATACTCTTCACCATCATACTCCAGCGTTACTTCGTCGCCTACCACCACCGGATTGGTGCTTTTTATCTCAAGGGTTCTTATTTTTCCCCTTAGCCGAGCTTCTATCTCTTTGCCATCTAATAGCACGCGGTACCAGCTGCCTGTACTTTTGGTTACGATACCTTTCATGCAGATATGCTAAAAAATCAGTGAAGCAATCTCCTTGGTACTACTGGAGAAACTCATTGTGTAAAAATGAAGTGCAGGTACATTAGCTGATTTCAGTTCCTTACATTGTTGTACACACCAGGCTATGCCTATCTCACGAGCTGCATCGTCATCCTTAGCATTTTCCAGCTCACTTGCCAATGGCTCGGGTATATCCATATTGAATATTTTTGGCAGATTGCGTAAATGAGCCTTGCGTGTGATAGGTTTTATTCCGGGTATGATCGGGACGTTTATACCTATAGCTCTGCATCGGTCTACATACTCAAAGTATTTTTTGTTATCAAAAAACATCTGTGTAGTGATGAACTCCGCACCAGCATCTACTTTTCGTTTCAAAAATTTTAGGTCACTTTCCATATTAGGGGCATCGATATGTTTCTCTGGATAGCCAGCCGCACCTATGCAGAAATTGGTTTCCGTAGCATTAAGTAACTCCTGATCTTGATAGATACCATTGTTCATATCCTTAATCTGACGAATAAGGTCTAGTGAGTTACTATTTCCATTTTTTTCAGGAGTGAAGTTGCGTTCTTCTCGTAGATTATCACCGCGTAGGGCAAGTACATTTTCGATACCCAAAAACGCAAGGTCTATAAGAGCATTTTCTGTTTCATCCTTGTTGAAACCGCCACATATCAAGTGAGGTACGGCTTCTACTTGGTACTTATTCATAATAGCAGCACATATCGCTACAGTTCCTGGTCGCTTTTTGGTGCTAATCTTATCGTAACCGCCATCTTTACGAGGGCGTTCTATGAATTCCTCGCGGTGGTAGGTTACATCTACAAATGATGGTTTAAACTCCATAAGTGGGTCTATAGCCTTGTATAAAGAATCTATGCTTTTGCCTTTGAGTGGTGGTAATACTTCAAAAGAGAAAAGAGTCTTGTTGGGTTGTATATATTCTGATAAGTGCATCTGCTATAATCTAAAACTGCAGGGGAATAGTTTTTGTTTCGTTATTTCTTACTATTTTGATTTGTGTTAAAGTGCCAGGTGAAAAGGTGGACAGTTTTTCCATGTACTCCCCTAGGTTTTCTATTTTTTGGTCACCCAGTTGCGTAATAATATCTCCGTGTTTTAGGCCTATTTTGTCAGCAATACCATTGCTTTCTATAGCGGCTATTTTCAATCCTTGCCCTGTGTATAAGTAATCGGGGAATAGACCAAGAGAAACTTGCAAATCGCGGTATAATTCCATTTCGCTGGCGGTTTTTATAAATTGCTGCTGAGGGGCCTTGTCTAATTTTTTCAAAAGCTTGGTAAGGTATCGCACAGCAAAGGCTTCTCCACCGTAGTTTATAGCCGTGATGTTATCTCTAGGAGTATTCATGTCGTTGTGATATCCTGTAGTTACATGAATAGCTGGCACCCCATTTCGGTAAAACGAAAAATGGTCAGTGGAGCTAACGCCACTATACGTTGAGTTTACATACTTGATTTTGCGTTTGCATATGCGTGTACTCGTCATTGCACTTTGCCATCCTGCAGATGTTCCTACGCCATTCAGCGTTAACGTTTTGAGCGTAGAGTCTAGTCGGCCAAGCATATCTAGGTTTATCATGCAATTGGGCTCTATATTGTAAAAAGGTTCGCTATCTATAAAAAAATCAGAACCACTAATAACAGCGTCACTCGCCGTAAATGCTACGAATACATAGTTATAATTCGCGTATTTCTTAGGCTTAGCAGTTACTTCGCGTGCGAGTTCGATGAGAGCTGCGGTGCCACTTGCGTTGTTATCTGCCCCGGGATGTAACTGCTCTTTGTTACTTGCCCCCATGCCGATATGATCGTGATGAGCACCAAGTATAATCGTATGTGGAGCCTTGTTATTTATCATTCCCACCACATTATGTGCATTAGTGCTCAAGAGCAATATACTCAGTTGGAAATCAATTTTTACAGCCTTAAGTTTAGTCAATTCCTTGTTGACGAATACTACGGGGATGCCTNTGTGTTTGATGGTCATCTCCAACTTGCCGCTTGGTTTTAGGTCTTTGTTAGTGGTATGAAAAAGAACCACGCGNGCCCCTTTAGATTTAGCGTATTCCACTCGCATCTCTATTCCTTCCCAAGCCATAAAACGATTGTGCTCTTTCATACCCCCAGGTATGTCTAAGTTTATGATGACCGCTTTACCTTTTACATCTTTGTCTTTGTAGTCATTTACATTAAGTCCAGGGTCATTTATACCATACCCAACATTGATTGCATCACCGCGATACTGACCATTGTTAGCCGATANAGATACAGGATAAAAATCAGTAAACAGTGTTAATACCTCTTTGTCCATTTTCAGTGAACTAGCCGCTTGAGCCATTCTTAGATTTGGTATAGGGAGGTACTGCATGTACCCTTCGTCACCTTTTGGTTCCAGACCTATTTGTTCAAATTGTGATGCAATGTACTGAGCAGATTTGTACTCGCCTGCTGTTGTCATTTTACGTCCCTCTAACTCTTCACTGGTGAAGTACTCTATGTGATTTTGGAGCTGTGTTGCAACTTTTTTGTCTTTAAATCTTGGTTTCTGTCCGAGAGTATGCAACGAAACGGTGAGGCCAAAAAAGACCAATATGTTTTTGAAGTTTGAAATATTAAAGTACACTGATGATGGTTTTTAGAATGACAACTACGATTAGCGAGGCAAATATAATTTTCAAACGCTTAGCAGACCATTTTTGGGCAAATACCACTCCAAGAGGTGCAGCAAATAACAATCCGGCGACCATAGGAAGAAATATAGATGGAAGGAGATACCCAAGTTGTGTGCTCATTATTGTTTGTTCGGGTTTTACAGCACCGTAGTAACCAATTAGTGGAATCATCATCATAGGAATCACACCTATTGANATTGCCGCTGCTTTCCTTATATCTAAACGCATATACTGATTGAGTATAGGAACCATTATGATTCCTCCGCCTAACCCTGATAGAGCTGAAACGATGCCAGTAAAAAATCCCGTTAGTGGATATTTGTAGTTTTTAGTAGCGTTAATTTCTTGTCTTGCACTTGGTTTTATTACCAAAAATCTAATAAGCATGAATATCAGCAATGCTATGAAGATGCCCGCAAATCGCTCTCTACTATACCAATTTCCACTTCTGATGATGTAGGTCATTAGCAAACTGCTTGGTACTGCAAGCATTGCTGTAAGGGCTATCTGCTTGGGATAAAAAGAGTTTAGCTTAAACTGCTTGTACGAACTTATTGCTCCTGCAAAAAATGTTGCGGCAAAAGAATTGGCCAATACATATTGTGTATGCTCCGCTTCGGTNATACCTAATGCTGTCACTGCCCACATAAGTACAGGCACGAATACAATGCCGCCGCCCACTCCCAACAATCCACTTATGAACCCGCCCATTATCCCAAACATAATAAGGGCGATGATGTATGCTATATCCAATGTTTATTTTACTAAGAGTGATTCGTATTCCGCATTGTCCAGAAGAATTTCCTTAACCTTGGCCCAGTCTGGGTCGTCGTCGAATGTGATTTCTACCTTTCCTCGCTCAAAATAGTAACGTTTGATAATCTCGTACTCCAATATTTCTTTGAGCTCGTTTTGGTGTATCTGCAAGTCATTCTTCTTGTTTTCTGCAAGAATTGCCTCTATCGCATCTAATTGACCCTTCAGTAGCGTCGTGTGATTCTCTTCTTCTGCTTGCTCTACAAGACTTTCTAGTCGTTTCTCTGTGTCCGACGTGTAGGTGTAATCCTTGTCTGCCAAAAAGGACTTAAAAGTGCTGTAATCCGTATCCGTGATATCGAATTGCATAGGAGGAACTNCACTATCCGTTTTACTTCGGTATTCGTTGGCAAATTGAAAAATGAGATTTTTGCGTATCAGTGCCTGGGTTAGTTTGGANTATGTGGTGCGTTCTACCTGTACATCAGGTTGTATACCTTCTCCATCTATTACGGCACGACCGTTACGCGTCTCAAATGTTTTCTTGGTGCTATCTGCTACGGCTACGGCTTTTCCGTTTACTTTATTTCCATAATCCAGTCGCTGTATGAGTCGTCCGCTAGGGAGATAATACTTGGCTGTCGTTATCTTCATACTGGTATTGTACGTTAGACTTTTAGTTGTTTGTACGAGTCCTTTACCATACGAATTACGTCCCACTACCACTGCTCTGTCTAGGTCTTGCAATGCTCCGCTTACAATCTCACTAGCAGATGCGGAGTTCCCATTAATAAGTACCACAAGGGGTATTTCGGTATCTACTGGGCCATTTAGTGTTCTGTAGGTTCTGTTATCTTCTTCAAATTTGCCTTTAGTCACTACGATAGTTTCTCCTCTCGGTACAAATACATTGACAATGTTTATCGCCTCGTGCAGCAGTCCACCACCGTTGTTCCTCAGGTCCAATACGATTTTTTGAGCTCCTTGTCCTTTGAGATGGGTAAGTGCGTCTTTCACCTCTTTACCCGCATTAGGGGTGAATCGAGTAAGTTGTATGTAGCCTATTTGGTTTTCTATGATGCCGTGATAAGGCACATTTTTGGCTTTTATATTTTCGCGGGTGATTGATTTTATGAGTTCACCTTCACCCACCCGTTCTATTTTCAGTTCCAATGATGTGCCAGCTTTTCCTTTGAGGTATTCTGTGATCTCTTTGCTGTTTTTTCCTTTCATATCTTGCCCATCTACGGCAAGTATTTTGTCTCCTGGCAATAGGCCAGCTTTGTATGCAGGAAATCCATCCATAGGCGACTCTATGTACACGTACTCGTCTATGGTGCGTATGGTAGAACCTATACCTGCATACGTTCCTGTAACCTGGTAGCGGTAGTCCTCGGCTTGGGCTTCGCTATAAAAATTGGTGTATGGGTCAAGCGATTGGAGCATACCATCTACAGCAGCTCGTATGAGTTCTCCAGGTTTTACCTCGTCTACGTAAGTGGTGTTTACCTCTTTGTATACTTCCGCAAAAATGTCAAGGTTTTTGGATATTTCGAAGTAGTCCTCCGCCTTAAAAGCGACAAGACCNAAAGTGCNTANGAATAATATATAAATGTATTGTTTCAAAATAAAGTGCTTGCGAACAAAAGTAACGAATCGAATGAATATGTGGCGAGCAAAAGGAGCCTATATGTCATCAATTTGGCATATAGACATCAGTATGATTCCATGTGGAAAGCTAAGGTACGGGGTCGTGGTAATGTTTTTTGCTCCACGGGTGGCAACTGAGTATGCGTTTTACGGCTAGATAAAGACCTTTGAATGGTCCGTGTTTTTGTAGTGCCTCCAGGGCATAAGCACTACACGTAGGCGTGTATCTGCACGTAGCAGGAAGAAACGGCGATATAGCCTTTTGGTAAATCCGAATAGGGATAAGCAAAAACAGAACGATGATATTACCTAATCCTTTTAATAAGTTCATCTATAGCGGCGGTTAAGTGTTGCTCCAGCTCCTCGTAGGTGGGCGTAGTCTTTTCTAGGAATAAAATACCAATAGCATATTTGTCATCAGGAGGAATTACGTCGTAAATGCGGTGTTTTTGCTGGCGATAAATGTCGGTAAGCTGCCGTTTGATACGATTGCGATGCACTGCCAGTTTAAACTTACGTTTACCTACGGATACCAACAGTTGGCACGGGTACGTGGTAAGTAAATCAGTTTTGTAGTAAGCGAGAAGCAAAGGTGGTTTGAAGATGCTTTTTCCTTTTTTCTGAAAAATAGCATCAACAGTAGCCTTGTGAGATAGTTTCTCGTGCTTATGAAGTGTATGCGAAGTCCCCATCATCGGTTAGGGGATGATTTCTTACTTCTTGTGACGTGGCTCGTCAGAGACAGTCAGTTTCTTGCGTCCTTTTTTACGACGAGCAGCTAGTACTTTTCTACCGTTTTTGGTAGCCATTCTCTCTCTGAAACCGTGCTTGTTTCTTCTCTTTCTTCTACTGGGTTGGAATGTTCTTTTACTCATCGTAATATATTTTTATGCTCTGAAGCGTATTTTTCTTAAAGGCTTGCAAAAGTAATACTTTTCGCAAAAAATACTATTGCTTGCTATTCATTTTGTAAAATATTCTATCTCTCCTTCGTTTTTACCATATCCTCAATGCTTACATCGGGGTATTTTGGCTCCGAGCTTTGCAACTTCTCTGCGACTATGCCAGCTACCATTGTACGCATAATAAGCTTATTGTCAGCAGGTATCACAGACCACGGGGCAGCATTGCTTGCCGTATGGCTAATGTTTGTTGGTGTGCCTCCATATGCCTGGGCCATAGAGCTCACTCCTTCAAATCGCCAAAATTAAATTCCCAATTTTTTTTTCAGCTGTACGCGAGAGAAATCGTGCTTTTTGTTCATTTTTACCTACGTTTAAGAAGAATTTTAGTATCACCGTTCCGTTTTTGGCAAGGTGCTGCTCCCAATTGCGAATGCTAGTATATCGTCCTTCCCAAAAACGCTCTGTTAAGTCACTCGTACAAGTAATTCCTGGTATATTTTGCCCCACCACACAGCCCGGGTGCACCTTGCATACCATTACTTGTTCTTAATGACTTCAATTAAAAATGGCAATTTGTCCCCTACCGGGCAGTGCCTCATTGCATCTCCATAAGAAATCGTAACCTAACTCTTTTTTGCTCGGGGCCTTAAAACTTGTAACCTTAAATGCAGCAGGATTTGCTCCAGAAATACGGTGCGTATGGGGCTGTNCTTACCTGCGGTATCCGTCGCCTTAAATATACAGAGCACAGCGTGGCTGTTGGCAGCATATAGCTTGCGTTTCTTTTTTGGTTGCTTTTACTGGTTTTTTTCAGGAGTTTTCAGCTTGTTGCTCATTGGTTATTCCACCGTTGTAGTCAGGTAGTTTTGGGTCGTTTATGAATTGAACCATTCAAAGTAAAGGAATAGTGGCTTAATAGGTATAATTGATATCGGTGTCCCACTTGTGTAGCTTAAGNATAGTGAGGTTGCCTTCACCCTGCAGAGCAGAGATATCAAACTCTTCGCTGGTCTGTATGAGTGCTTCGCAATTATCATTATCGTCTATAGATAATTTCAGCTCCCGTTGCGGTAAGTTAAGGGTGTTTTGGGTGGTATTCTCACCGGCGACCAAGCTCGTATTAATGTTGCCACATCCTCCGCCGTAATTATACGTAATGGTCATACAGTTGCTCGTAATGCTCACCTCTTCAATGCTAAAATCACTATTNTCATTAGCCTTATTATAGTTTCTGTCACTTACTATTACTGATCTATCGCACTGGGAGGAGGTGGGTTCTTTTTCGGAGCAGCCGCTTGTGCAAGTGATGATTAAAAAGAGGATAAATGTAGCNGTGTCTAATTTAGTCATAAGATGTATAGTTCTCTCGAACAAATATAATAAGAGTATGGTGGCATTACAAGTTGGTCGTGTTTGCCTTCCATCGAAAACGATTTTATGCTTTCTGAATGATTCAGAGTCCACCTCAGGCGGAAAGAATCTCAATGAGGTAGCGTTGTCTCCCGATAGCTATCGGGATGGTCTTTGGACGAAACCTGTTTTGTTTTTTTAAACTACAAAGAAACAATGTTCACAGAGTTTTTTTGTCTCAGACGAAAACTTTATGAGCTGAAGAAAGTTACTCCTAGGCATAATAATAAGGAATCCTATTGCAGGAAAATAAGGATGATGTCAATATAAGTTTAGTTATTAGTAGCTAATATTTATTTAGGTTCTTTTACGTCAGCAATAGTACATAATAGCTTAATAATCAATATGTTGATAATTGTAATTATTTAAATATAGTTAATAACTTTAATAATCAAAAGTGATTATATACGTTTATTAGAGATATTTAATTTGAATGCAAATAGATAAAAATTTGAAATTACTAGGACTATTGGAGACACAATAGAGAATTTAGACGCAAGCAAAGATGGCAAAAATAAAAAAAATCATCATTTTGGATGCTCAGCCGGTATATGGCTTAGGTTTAGAGAAAATCCTTTGGGAGCATAAAGTATATCGGGTAAAGGCGTCAGTGACACTAGCTGCGGTAATGTTTGAATACATAGGCAATGATGCAGCGGATCTTGTGATCTTAGATTTGAATCTTAATGATGCTAATGGTTTTGAGGTACTCAAGCAGCTTAAGAGTGACTTCCCTAGGATCAAAGTGTTGATCCACACGAATATTAACGACAGCTTTAGTATCCAAAAATGTTTCTCGCTAGATGCAGATGGATTTGTACACAAGGCGGAACCTGTAAACAAGATTGTGGAAGCTTTGGATGCCATAGACAATGGAGATAAGTATGTTCCAACGTACTACGTGGCTGAACGAATGGCCGCTATAGCCAGGGGGCATGAGTTTGTGCCTAAGCCATTAAGCCCTAAAGAGATAATTGTGCTAAGACATATATGTGAAGGTAAGACCTCACAGGTAATTGCCAATGAGTTGGGGTTGAGTGTGCATACAGTGAATAATCATCGTAAAAGCATAAAGAAAAAAACCAACTGCCAGTCTACCATAGACTTACATCAGTATGCCACCATTAATGGGCTGCTTTAGTACGCATGGACAGGCGTTGCCCTGATGCTGCTGCAGTTATATTTCGTGTAAGTTATACATGATTACTTACCCCCTATAAGCGTTGATGTTAGTCCTTGCTATTAAGCTTCCGTTTTCTATGCGGAAAAAAGGTGTATGCTGATTTGAACGAAATTATTTTCTTAAAGATCATATTATGATAGTATTAAGCTTTATATAGTCATTAGTAATTACTGAAAAATTAATTAGTATTAGGTATTTCAAAAACTTAATAGCTTACTAATCGACATTTTATGACTATTTATGTACGTTGCCTTTCCAAAGGCGTCTATCTAGAAAGGGAGAAGGATTTGCTTACTATACAAAGAAAATAAAATAGGAAAGAGGTTGTGCATTGATAAGAGAGGTGCTAAAATCCATATGATATATTATGCCTACGCTTCACAAGATTATAATTTTAGATGACCATCCTATATATATATATAAAGGGACTGGAACAGTTGCTCAAAATGAACGTAGATTTTAGGATAACTAATACATTTACGTCTAAGGACAAGCTAGAAGCTTATCTGCAGACGTCTAGTAGCAGTGTTAATCTCGTTTTAATGGATGTAAACTTGAAAAGTAGAGGAGGTTTTCAATTGCTTCAGGATCTGAAGAAAGAGTACCCTGATATTTTAGTGTTTGTTAATACATCTCTCTGCGATTTGTACACAACTCATCGTGCATTTTTGTTGGGGGCTGATGGTTTTGTAAGCAAATACTCCTCGCCGCAGCTGCTGCTTGACACCCTCTCCATACTTAGGTGGGGCACTATGTACGTCGCAAGAATATATAATTAACCATATAGAGGCAATAGCATGAGGAGAAGGGCAACTCGATAGACGGCTCAATGATAGAGAACTAGAGGTATTGTCACTGCTGTGTGAAGGCAAAACATCAGCAGAAATATCAAAAGAGTTGAAACTCAGTATGCACACGGTGTATAATCACCGCAAACACATCAAGCAAAAGAATAGGCAGTGCTACCACCATAAAGCTGCATAGCTACGCCATTTTAAAATGTTTGCTGTAATCAAGTAAGGTAATGTTACATCACCACATTTACAATCCTACCGGGTACTACAATCA
>JGI26088J50261_1000796_pt1 | contig 17778 bp, 15 predicted proteins | sample SaaInl1SG_22_DNA_FD_50261 | JGI IMG/M metagenome (IMG submission 50261)
TCCGAAGAACTTGTCAGTACTTGACTAACTTCAAACGCCCACACTTATCGGCTGTAGTTTGTTAATGAACCAACTACATCAGACCAGTTAACCGCCGCTACTGCAGCAATCAACTAACCTTCTGTTTCTAACCTCACCGCGATCAGCGAAGCCTTCGATTATGACACACTTTTTTGACTACTTCAGAAATTATTTAGGGTTTCTACTAAATTTTTCCTGTTTCGCGGTCGCCAACAAAACTGCTACTGACCGGTGTGTTCTTCACTATTTGTAAGCAGCGAAGCCTTGCAGTATACGACAGATTTTGAGATGCCGTCAACTTCGCCATAAAAATTTTACAAGCCCTTCCCGCCGTGCGTTTTTGCAACACCCCGGTGGGGTCAACACCGCATCACAGCCGCGTTGCTTAGTGCGCTCGCTGGCATGCGTCGCTCCCGTCTGCCTACGCGCGGACATGACGCCTTAATATAGAGGACACTATCCCCTTTGCAAAACGGCGCACGGTTGCGTCGCTTGAGCAATCAACCACCCGTCGGTGCAGTAAGCCTTGGGGCCTATCGCACCGAAAACACCTTTAGACCATTCTCAAGCCCCTCGCTTGATAGACATCAACGCCTACGCGTCAGATGTGACACCTTACTGACTTATCACCATGGCCCTCATTTCATTCAATCAAGTGTTTCTCGCTTACGGCCACGTTGCCCTGCTAGACCACTGCGACTTCGCCGTAGAGGAGCAGGAGCGTATCGGCCTCATTGGGCGGAATGGCACCGGCAAGTCTTCCATGCTCAAAATCATCGCCAAGTTAGAGAAGCCCGACGACGGTGAGGTGCAACGCCAACTTGGCATTCAAATCGCTTACGTTGCGCAAGAGCCCTATTAGATGGCAGTCAGACCATTTTCGAATCTGCCAGCATGGGCCTGTCGGAAGTGAAACGGGCCCGCGATGAGTACCTAAGCGGCGACGAGTCCGCAGATCTCGATAAGTTACAGACCTTAATTGAGGCGCAAGACGGCTGGAATTGGGAACAGCGGGTTGACGAAACCCTACAGCGCTTACGTTTGGACCCCAACCAGCGCGTCAGCGAACTATCTGGCGGCATGAAAAAACGCGTGGCACTGGCACAGGCCTTGGTGAGCCGTCCCGAAGTGTTGCTATTAGATGAGCCGACCAACCATCTCGACATGGACGCCATCGTCTGGTTGGAAGACCTGTTGCTAGGCTTCAAGGGGAGTGTCATCACCATCAGCCACGACCGCGCCTTCCTGAACCGCACAGTCACCCGCATCGTTGAGCTAGACCGCGGTCGTCTCCTGAGCTACCCCGGTAACTTTGAAGCCTATCGCTTGCAGAAGGAGGAGCAGCTGGTCCAAGAGTCTGTGATCAACGCGAAGGCGGACAAGTTACTCGCGCAGGAAGAGGTCTGGGTGCGCAAAGGTGTTGAGGCCAGGCGCACACGCAGCCAAAGCCGCATCGGACGTCTACAAGCGTTGCGCAGTGAGCGAGCCAGCCGACGCGACGTGGTGGGCCGCGTGCGGCTAGATATTTCGAACGCCCAAAACAGCGGAAAAATCGTGGCCGAATTGGAAGGCGTTTACAAGTCTTTCGGCCAGGGCGATGCCAAGCGCATCATCGTTGACAACTTCAGTACCACCATTCTGCGCGGCGACAAAATCGGCATTATTGGTCCCAACGGGGCAGGTAAAACCACGCTGTTAAAAATCATCTTGGGACAACTCGAAGCTGATGCGGGCAAAGTGCGATTGGGGTCGCAACTGGAGGTCGCGTACTTCGACCAAATGCGCGACCAGATTGACTTGGACGCCACGCTAGAGGACACCATCAGCCCCGGCAGTGAGTGGGTAGAAGTGAACGGGCGCCGCACACATGTAAAGAGCTATCTCAGCGATTTTTTGTTTTCGCCTTCCCGTGCAATGTCGCCTGTGCGCACCCTATCTGGCGGGGAACGCAACCGCTTATTACTCGCACGCCTTTTTGCCAAACCCGCCAACGTGCTGGTGCTAGACGAGCCTACGAACGACCTCGACATAGATACCTTGGATCTTCTGGAAGACGTCTTGGCACAATTTAAAGGCACGGTCTTTTTGGTTAGTCACGACCGTGCTTTCTTGGACAACGTCGTCACCAGCACCCTGGTCAACGAGGGCCCGGGCCGGTGGCGTGAATATGAAGGCAGTGTGCAAGACTGGATCACCCAGTCCGAGCGCGCGGCCCAGTGGGCGCTGACAAGAGACGGCGCAAGCACCCAAGCTACCAGCGCACCACCTACGGCCCAGGCAGCCCAAGCCACCGCAACTACGAGTGCAGCAACGTTGGTAAAGGCGCCGAAGAAAAAACTCAGTTACAAAGAACAACGTGAACGCGATAGCTTGCCAAACACCATCGCACAATTGGAAGCCGAGCATGGCACCGCCACTGCACAATTGGATAACGGCAACCTATTTGCAAGTGACGTGGCGTTGGCAACGCAACTGACGCAACGCCTATTAGAAATAGACGACGCCTTGTTGGAAGCGCTAGAACGTTTAGAGACCTTAGGGGGGTAAGCCATGAGTTGGTCAGAGTTCACAGCATTGCTGCTGCTGGCAACCGCTGTGTCGTTTACACCCGGCCCCAACACCACCCTCTCCGCGGCTATGGGCGCACAGGGTGGCATGCGACACGCCCTCCCGTTTGTCTGCGCCGTGCCGGTTGGCTGGGGCCTGCTGCTCACGCTGTCGACTCTGGGGGTCGGCGCCATCATCATGCAGACCACCCACGCCAAGCTGGTGATTGCGGTGCTCGGTGCCGGCTATCTGGTGTGGTTGGCAAAGCGTCTCTTAGGGGTTAAACCAGCACCCGCAACGTCCCAAGCACTACCTCAAGACACGGTTCGCGTTGGTTTTTTAGCGGGTATTGGCTTGCAATTCGTCAACATTAAAGCGTGGATGCTCGCGCTGAGCATCGTTGCTGGCTGGCTGACTGGCCAGCAGCAGTTGTTAGCGATTTGCAACTGTTTTACCGGTGATGATGGCCTACGCCTTCTTAAGCAACCTGCTATACGCTTGGATCGGCGCAGCGCTTCGGGTTTGGTTGCAAAAAGGTCAACGCCTGCGCTGGTTTAACGGCTTCATGGCGTGTAACCTCTTACTCACTGCCGCATGGATACTCATGCCGTTCCTGGTGAGCTAACGTCCTTATCCCGTTTCGCACCCGTCACAACAAAACACATACCCAATCAAGCCATGGCTAAGACAACGTCAACAGACCGTGTGCTCCCAAGCCATGAGCTGAAGGGCTATCTGCTCGGCGTTGTGGGTGTTGCCATTTTTTCCGCCACGCTGCCGATGACCAAACTGGCCGTCGGGTCCGACGCGACGCCCTTAATGAGTGGCGAGTTCATTTCGTTCGCCAGAGCCGCGATAGCCGCCCTCTTAAGCCTCGGCTGGCTCGCCATTGTGCGACCCCCCTTACCAGGAGGGCGCGATTGGGCTTGGCTGAGCGTCACGGCATTCGGCGTGGTGCTGGGGTTCCCATTATTTTCCAGCATGGCGATGCGTTACGTTGATGGCACGCACGCCAGCGTGGTACTGGGTGTCTTGCCACTGGCCACCGCCGGCGTTGGTGCGTTGGTGCAACGACGACGCGCACCCCTGTCCTTTTGGCTCGCGAGTATGGTGGGCTGCGCCTTGGTGGTGTGGTTTGCGGCGAGACGCAGTGTGCCTGCGCTGGGACCAGAGCTGGGACTAGCGCTAGGGCCAGGGCCAGGGCTAGAATTAGGACATCCAACCGACTCACCGGGCTTCAGCCTCGGAGTTGGCTACGCCGATGGCTTGTTGCTCATGGCGGTTCTCATGGCTGCCATGGGTTACACGAGCGGCGCCATGCTATCCGCCCGACACCGCGCCGAGACAGTCATCAGTTGGGCGTTGGTCATTACCCTGCCCGTGACAGCCTTCGGGACTTGGCAAACCTGGCCGACAGCGCCAATGCCCACCATTGCGTGGGCCGCACTGGCTTATGTCGCCATCTTTTCCATGTGGATCGGTTTCTTCGCTTGGTACCGTGCACTCGCCATTGGCGGTGTGATGCGTGTCAGCCAAGTACAGTTGTTGCAGCCGTTCTTTGGTATCTTGGTGTCCATCCCCCTGCTGGGTGAAACGTGGTCATGGGAAAGCATGGCCTTTGCAAGCGCCGTCGTCGCTAGCGCTTTTATAGGAAGGCAGTGCCTAAAAAATGAATCCATTCAACGCACAACTTGACCACATTGTGATTGCCGCGCCCACCCTAGAGGCAGGCGTTCAATGGTGTGAAAAAACACTGGGCGTGTCGCCTGGCCCTGGCGGCGAGCACCCACACATGGGTACTCACAACCGGTTACTACGTATTACCAGCGAGGCTTTCCAAGGCGCTTATCTCGAAATAATTGCCATCGCGCCCCATATGCCAGCACCCGCCGCACAAGCCCGCTGGTTTGATTTGGACAACCCTGTATTGCAGCAACGCCTACAAACAAGTGGCCCACAGCTGGTTAACTGGGTGGCCAGCGTCGGCCCCGGCCAAATTCAAAATGCCGTCAGTCAGTGGCGCGGCTTAGGCATAGACGCCGGTGAGCCCACCGCCGTCTCGCGCATGACGCCCACGGGTGAGCTGCGTTGGCAATTTAGTATTCGCGACGACGGACAGCGTCCCGCCAACGGCGCGTTGCCTCACCTCATCGAGTGGGCAACCGGCTCACCGGTACACAACATGCCGCCCAGCCCCATTGCACTCAGGCGGCTCACGCTAGCCCACCCTTCCGCACCACTTCAAGCGGCATTGCATGTCGGTCATCTCTCACCCATCAGCGTGGCCAGCGCAGTCCAAGGTCAGACCCCCACCTTGTGCGCCGAGCTCGACACCCCACGGGGTTTGGTTAGCTTGCAGACCGCCTTCTTTTAGCCCACGAGAACGCTGGCGACACGAAGTCTCGGTCGCCTTGATGACGCGTTGCGCTTGACCACCCACCCCTAGCCGCCAGAATGGCGTCTATGGGAACACTGACACTTATTCGCCACGGGCAAGCCTCGTTTGGCGCAGCAGATTACGATCAACTGAGTGAGATCGGGCAGGAGCAAAGCCGGCGCTTAGGCGCCTACTTAGGACACAAAAATGTGCATGCTGATGTAGTCTACCGGGGCTCACTCAAGCGCCATGCGCAAACCTGGATGGGCATGCAAGAAGGCCTTGCCTTGACACTGGGCGCGAGCTCCCAAGCGGCCGTCGCTAACATCAACCCTGCGCTCGATGAATACGATGGCGAGGCGCTGATCAACGCGGTCAAAACCGATGCCCTTGAGCATTCGAAAGGCGCAGAAGCCTACAAGCAACATTTTCGTCTGCTACGAGATGCCTTGGGTCTGTGGATGCATGGGCAAATTTCGCCTAAAGGCATGCCCACCTACGCCCTGTTTAAGAGCCAACTCTTGGACGTGATGCAACACATTTGCGACACCCATCAGGGTCAAAACGTCTGGGTGGTTAGCAGTGGTGGGCCCATTTCCACCGTTGTCGGACACGTCTTGCGCGCGCCACCAGAGTCATCGATTGAACTGAATTACCAAATCAACAATACCGCGTTGACCCGATTCAAAATCACGTCAAAGGGTCTACGGCTCGCTGGTTTCAACAGCCTGCCGCACCTCGATAATGCGGACGACGGGCGATTGCTCACCTTCGCTTGAACCGCAATGGCTCGCCTGTCCTAGGCGCGAATCGTGGTGGCAGGCAAGCCATCAATATCCAGCCATACATCGACTAGCGCGCGGGCTGCAGCATCGATCACGCGCTGCCCCTTCTCGGCCGTGGCCGCTTGCGCATTGCCCGCCGCGCCCGCCACATTCAAGTCCTGCATTTGCCAGGCGAACTTCGCACTTTTCCCGTTCCCCAACACCTTGGTGCTTGCCGCACGGTCTTGGGACGTCGAATGGAAGTTTTGAGCATGCGCCATGCGCACATGGGTGTCATCGATCGCCCGCATCATTGAGGTCTCTATGTCACCCGCGTGAATCCCAAAACGGTGTTCGTGGGCATCAAACAGAGCGTCCACCTCTTGGCCCAGTGGGAGGCTAAACCAGTTGACGCTCACCACCAACATCCCCAAGCGGTTACGCAGATCGCGTGCCACCAAATCCATCGCGCCAACCTGTCCACCATGGGCATTCAAAATGACCAGCTTGCGTACCCCGCTCGCATGAACCGACTCGCCAATGTCCGTCCACAAACGCAGCAATGTTTCACTCTTCAGCGATAAGGTGCCGGGAAACCGTGCATGTTCGGGACTAAAGCCCACGGGTAACACGGGCAACGCCAACACCGATGGCGCAATCGCCTGTGCCCTTGCCAAGACAAGCGCCTGATTCACCACCGCCTGCGCCAAGTCACTGTCCACGCTCATGGGCAAATGCGGCCCATGTTGCTCGGTGGCCCCCACCGGTAAGACGGCAATGGCGCGGCTGCGGTCCAAGGCCGCCAACTCAGGGGACGTCAACGCCGACCACTGCCCGTGGTGCACAGAAGATAGAGGTTGTTCAGACATACACTGAGTGTAGCGGTGCAGCGCGCGAGATAATAGAGGGGAAATGAATATCCGTCAGGTCCCCGCAGGCTTCGCAGGGCTTGCTCGTTGGGGGAACTATGCTGTCCAGTCAGACTCTGCCATCTAGTCCCGCGTTATTGAATGACGCCTGCTTACACGCTCGCAACCACCGCCTTACATGATCAAACGCCACCTCCACAAAATACTTTGCCAGTGGCTAACGGCGACGACGCTCGGCCTTGCCACGCTAACTGCGCAGGCTCAGACGACCCCCGCAACCGCCTACAACGCACTGGCTGACTTGGGCGTTGCGGTGACGGGCAGCGAGCAGGCGCAACAGGAACAAGCGCCAGCAGCCAACGGCACCGATACGTCAACGGCCGTCACCAGCGCGCAAACCGCCGCACAGCTATTGGCCTGGGCACCGGATGGCATCGTCCCCGGTAAGACGCTCTGGGTTGGCCTGCGGTTGACGCACCAACCGCACTGGCACACCTACTGGAAAAACAGCGGGGACTCTGGTATGCCCACCACCCTTGACTGGGTGCTGCCCGCAGGTTGGCAAGCGAGCGAGATCACGTGGCCCACACCAAAGAAGTTTCCGCTGGGCCCCCTCGCCAACTACGGCTTTGACGGCGAGGTTTTGCTCCCCGTCGCCGTCACCATAGGCGACTTGGCGGCAGACGGCGCGCCAGCTGTCATCCAAGCGAATGCCAACTGGCTTGCCTGTAANACAGAGTGCATTCCCGAGGATGCGACGCTACAACTCACGTTGCCNACCCAGACGGGCAATGCGGGTCTCACCCAGCACGCGAACCGCTTCAAGGATGCACTGGCTCGCGTACCGGCACGTCTAGCAACCGCCGTGGCAACCGCCCGCATCGCCGCGGATGACGCCACACAGCTGGTGTGGCGNATCAACGGTCTGCCGAACCAATGGACTAACCAGCCGCTAGACATTTTCCCGGAACCGACGGGTCTCATCGCACCGGGTTCGCCTTGGACCCAGACTTGGGCGAACGATGGCAGCGCAACGTGGGAAGCCCGTACGCCAGTCCATGCGTTTCGCAGCGAGAGCCCCAGGCGCATAGGCTTGGTNCTCGCCACCGCGAACACCCAAGACGGTCAGCCTGCTTCGGCGGGCGTTGCGCTGGACGCTGNTTTTGAGGGTGAGTGGCCAGCCGTTAAGCCGCCCGCACCTATCAACCCCAAGCTGGCGGCGATGTTGCAAGCGCAACTCAACCCGCCGCCCCAACCAGACACAAGCNTAGGCACGTGGCTATTGGCCTTGGTGGGCGCCTTCGTCGGCGGGCTCATTTTGAACCTCATGCCCTGTGTCTTTCCCGTCTTGGCTCTTAAGGTGCTCGCATTTGCTGAGCAACCGGCAGGTGCCGACCTAGCGCAAGTCAAACAGGCGCACCGGACCAACGGCNTAAGTTACACGCTCGGCGTCGTGCTGTCATTTGGTGCGCTTGGCGGCGCGCTGCTGGCCCTACGCGGTGCGGGCGAACTGTTGGGGTGGGGCTTTCAATTGCAAAACCCTTGGTTGGTTGCGGGGTTGGCGTGGCTGTTCACGGTGATTGCCCTCAACCTCTTTGGCTTGTTTGAGATGCGCCTGTGGTTGCCACAACGCGCCTTGGCAATGCGCGTTAAAAATCCGCAAGTCGACGCCTTCTTGTCAGGCGTTCTCGCCACCGCCGTCGCATCGCCCTGCACAGCACCCTTCATGGGTGCGTCCCTGGGTTTGGCCATCGCCCTGCCCACAGCGCAGGCAATGGCTGTCTTTTTAAGTGTTGGTTTGGGCATGGCCAGCCCCTACTTGTTAGCCAGTTGGGTGCCCGCCGTAGCGAACCGCTTGCCGCGCCCCGGGGCATGGATGGTGACCTTTAAGCAACTCATGGGCTTCCCCATGCTGGCCACCGTGGTGTGGTTGCTCTGGGTCTATGGTCAGCAGACCAACCTCAACGGCGCGGCAGCGCTGTTGCTGTGGTTGCTCGCCTTCGCGTGGCTGATATGGACATGGGCGCAAACGGGCACCCGCACAGCCCAAACAGTCTGGCGCATTGCGGGCATCGGTGTGTTGGCGCTTGCCAGCCTCGCGTTCACCAACCCGTTGGTGACATCGTCTAGCAGCGCATCCAGCAAGGCACCCGCCAGCTCAAGCGATCGGTCTGCTGGTGAGCTAGACATTGCGGCGCTTGCGCAGTCAACCACGTGGCAGGCGTGGTCTCCAGAACGTGTGAGCGGCCTACTTGACGCGCAACACGCCGTTTTTGTTGATTTTTCTGCGGCCTGGTGCGTCACTTGCCAAGTTAATGAGCTCACCACGCTAGCCGATGACAGCGTTGTACAAGCCTTTATCGATAAAGGCGTGGTGCGGCTTCAAGCTGACTGGACTAAGCGCGACCCTCGAATCACGCAGGCGCTCAATGCGTTGGGGCGAACGGGCGTTCCCACCTATGCGCTGTATCAACCCAATCAGGCCCCTGTGGTACTCAGCGAGCTGATAACGGTGGCGGATGTCACCGCCTTACTCGCGCAACAGCCCTCGGTGGCACCTACGCGCTAATTTGTTGCGCAACAAACTGCGACAATCTCACTATGTTTGCTCCACTACAAAACGACACCTTCCTGCGCGCTTGTTTGCGTGAGTCCACTCCACACACCCCCGTTTGGCTCATGCGCCAAGCGGGTCGCTACCTGAGCGAGTACCGCGACACCCGCGCCAAAGCCGGTAGCTTCATGGGGCTTGCCACCAACACCGACTTCGCCACTGAGGTCACCCTGCAACCCTTGGAGCGTTTCCCGCTGGACGCCGCCATTTTGTTCTCGGACATTTTGACCATCCCCGATGCCATGGGTCTGGGTTTGAGCTTTGCCATCGGCGAAGGTCCTAAGTTCGCCAAGGTCGTCCGTGATGAAGCTGCTGTGAACGCGCTCACCGTACCCGACATGGGTAAGTTGCAATACGTCTTTGACGCGGTGACCTCCATACGCAAGGCGCTCAATGGCCGCGTGCCCTTAATCGGCTTTGCGGGTAGCCCGTGGACCCTGGCCTGCTACATGGTCGAGGGTGCCGGTTCTAGCGACTACCGTTTGGTCAAAACGCTGATGTATCAGCGCCCCGACTTAATGCACCGTATTTTGCGCATCAACGCCGATGCGGTGGCACGTTACCTCAACACCCAAATCGAAGCAGGGGCACAAGCTGTCATGGTCTTTGACAGTTGGGGCGGGGTATTGGCCGATGCGAATTCAAGTCCTTCAGCCTAGCCTACACGCGACGCGTCTTAGAGCAACTGCACAAGACCTACGAGGGCGTCACCATTCCGAGTATCGTCTTTACCAAAGGCGGCGGCCTGTGGATGCCGGAGATGCAAACCTTAGACTGCAACGTGTTGGGTATGGACTGGACCGTGAATTTGGCCAAAGCACGCGCACAACTCGGGGCCACCCATGCATTGCAAGGCAACTTGGACCCCAACGTGCTATTTGCCTCACCCGAACAAGTGGTCGAGCAAGCCAAGGCCGTGTTGGATAGTTTTGGCACCCCGCACCAAGGGGAGGGCAAAGGCCCGACACATATCTTCAACCTAGGGCACGGCATCAGCCAGTTCACGCCACCAGAGAGCGTCGCGGTGTTGGTCGAGGCTGTACATGGACACTCGCAGGCAATGCGTCAAGCAACCCCCTAATTGGCACCAAGTTAGGGCAAAAATCGCGTGAAATTAGGCCTTGCCCCGTGAACTTGTGCACACATTCATGAAACAACCTCAAAAAGCGCCTAGCACGGTTTTTCAGTGTACAGCCGGTTAAATAAACAGTTAATTCATTGTTTTTAAATGATTTTTTATCTGCCCATTTTTTAAGCAGTTTAACAAAGCAACCCGTTTTAGCCATTAAATCGGCCGCGCAAGCGACCTATCCACAAAGTTATCCACAGAAAATCTGGACATCTCATTGTCCCCTTCGAAATCAAGGACTTAGGGAGATTTTCGATTTTCACGTTTAAAAAATTACGCTAACAGATGTCTTTTTGGCCAACGGTTATCCTCGCCACACCGGCGCACAGCCAGGTGGGGCAAGCGCTTAGCTACCGCAGTGAGCAAGCACTTCCAGTTGGTGCACTCGTGCGTGTACCTTTGGGCAAGCGGGATACCCTGGGCGTCATTCTCAGCTGTCTGGACACGGCCCCAACAGACATCGATGCGGCGGCTATCAAGCCAATTTCAACGCACTTGTCGCAACTCCCGCCCCTTGGTCATGCCTGGCTGGATCTGGTGCGCTTCGCCGCGCGCTACTATCAGCGCGGTGTCGGTGAGGTGGCATTAGCCGCCCTCCCCCCAGAGCTCAAGAAGCTGGACCCCACCCAACTCGCGCGTCGTTTGACACGCAACGAGAAAGGTCGGCTAGCACGGGAAGGGGCGGTAACCGCCGAGGCCGTTGCTTCAGAAGCGGCAGAGCCTGCAGAAGCCACCATGGCGCAAAAAGACGCCTTAGATGGGATACGCGGCGCAGACAAACCCATCTTACTTTTCGGCGTCACGGGCAGTGGTAAAACCGAGGTCTACCTCCAAGCTGCCGCCGAGTGCCTCGCGAAAGACGATACAACGCAGGTCTTGGTGCTGGTGCCTGAAATCAACCTCACGCCGCAGTTAGAAGCGCGGTTTTTTGAGCGGTTTCAAGCGCATACCGTTGTCGCGATTCACAGCGGACTCACGCCAGCCCAGCGCTTGCAGAGCTGGCTCAGTGCACACATGGGGCACGCACGCATTGTCTTGGGCACGCGCATGGCCATTTTCGCCAGTCTGCCGTCACTCGGACTCATCGTTGTCGACGAGGAACACGACCCCAGCTATAAAAGCCAAGAAGGCGCCCGTTACTCTGCGCGTGACTTGGCGATTTACCGCGCCCATGCCACGCCACACTGCCGCGTCATCCTGGGCTCAGCCACGCCGTCTCTAGAGACTTGGCACGCTGCCATGCAAGGGCGCTATGCACGCTTTGACATGCCCGTCCGCATCGGCGACGCCGCCATGCCCACGCTGCGCTTGGTCGACATGCAACGCCAGCCCAAGCAAACGGTCTTGGCGCAGCCCCTACTCGACGCCATCATTGCGCGGGCGCATCTTGGTGAGCAAAGCCTGTTGTTGCTGAACCGACGCGGCTACGCGCCCGTGCTGAGTTGTGGCGCCTGCGCTTGGAAGAGTGACTGCCCGAATTGCAGTGCGTTTCGAGTTTTCCACAAAATTGATCGCAGCCTACGCTGTCATCACTGCGGTTTTGCGGAACGCGTACCGCCGGCTTGCCCCAGTTGCGGTAACGTCGATATACAAACAGTGGGGCGCGGTACAGAGCAACTCGAGGAGTTGGTTGCTAACGTGCTCGCCGCCGCCCCCCATAAGGACGGTCGTGCGCTGCGCGTTGGCCGCCTTGATGCCGACACCTCCAAAGGCAAAGGCCAACTTGATGCACACCTGGCCGCCATGCACAGTGGTGACATTGACGTACTGGTGGGCACGCAAATGGTGGCCAAAGGGCATGANTTCCGACGCATCACCCTGGTGGCGGCCATCAACCCNGACGGCGCCCTGTTCGCCAGCGACTTCCGNGCGCCAGAGCGTATGTTCTCGTTGCTGATGCAAGCGGGTGGTCGAGCCGGGCGGGCTGCCGCGTTTGGCTCACGCCCTGAGTTGTGGGTACAGACTTGGCATCCAACGCACGCGCTATTTGCCGCGTTACGCGCACATGACTACCCCACATTCGCAAGCCAAGAATTAGCCGAGCGGCAGGCCGCNAATTTGCCGCCGTTTGCGGCGCAGGCATTGCTACGGGCTGACGCCAAAACNCAGGCGGCCGCGCAAGCCTTTTTGACCNCCGCACGCCAACGTGGCCAAGCCNCCGCAGAACAAGCCGGGATTGACATCTACCCCGCCGTCCCGCTGACCATCGCGCGCATCGCCAATGTGGAGCGTGCGCAGATGTTGGTGGAGTGCACGAATCGGGCGGCGTTACAACGCTTTATTCAACAGTGGCAAGCCGATCTCCACGCGTTGCGTCACACGCCCGAAGGCAAGCCCATTATTCGCTGGGCAATTGACGTGGACCCGTTGGCCATTTAGCGACCAACGAAACCACGTTAACGGCCCGCCACGCCTTAGACGCCTTAAGTGTTCTCAAGCGCTCTGCGCGCCAAGAGCCTCTAGCTCCATGCGGAGTTGGTAGGCACGCGTGGTGGTGTCCATCGCCACATCGGCCCACGTCACAATNTGGCCTTTGGCAACCGGGCGCACCACNTTGACATCGTGCGCCAAGCCCAGCGGTACACCGCCTAACTTAACGGATGTGTCCGCAGGCATCAGCTTGCCCCACACCGTGTAACCGCCCTCGCCGTCCAACAGCTCNCCGGGCTTTAGGTCCCGCTTGGCCGTGGCGACCACGTCNGCGCGCCAACCNGTCGCGACGCCCGTNGGCTCNCCGCGCAGGGCAACGCTCGCCACCGACAAGCCCACCTCTAGGCCAATCANATGCCAGCGCTTGTACAAAGTGAAGTAACGACCACTGGGGTCGGTGTGGGCGTTGTACTCTTCGAAACAATTTTTGATGTAGTCGGTTTCNGCCTCGACCGTCACCCACACACCCATGCGTATGTCGTANGGGATTTTNCGCCCATCAGGCTCCAACGACGAGATCACCTCCACCATGCCCTTGCGCTCCAACACNCCNCCTTCGCTAATCGGGCGCGTGACATACGGAATGTCCTCAACGCTCGCGGGTGGATACAACAACCCATTGCTGGGCACGCCTAGGCCTGTGGCGTTCGCTACGGCGGTACTTTCAATGGCAGGNTTGGAGCCGTCCAAAAAGCTGTTGAACATTTTGGGGTTCAGCCCGCCGCGCTCCGCTTGTTCGGGCGTTAGGCCGTAGTTACCCCACACCGTTTCGGGCGTGCTCTCGCAAAAATGCGGTAGCCACTTATGACCGCGACCCGCGGCCACCACAGGGAAGCCACAGGTGCGTGCCCAATCCACTAAGTCACAGATCATCGCGGGTTGATCGCCNAACGCCAGCGAATACACCACGCCGGCCTCCGCCGCTTTGCGCGCCAACAAGGGGCCGCCAAAGGCATCGGCCTCGACGGTCACGTTCACCACATGCTTGCCATGCGCGAACGCNTCAAGACAATGATCGACTGCGGCGATGGGGTGGCCCGTGCACTCAACGACCACGTCGATACCGGGGTGCGTGACCACAGACTTCCAGTCCTCGGTAATGTGGGTATCACCATCCTTGATCGCGCTATCCAGCGATGCCGCTTCTGTGCGCGCGGGATCCCAGCCCACGCGGGCGAGATTGGCGCGCGCCGCACTCGGCGACAGGTCAGCAATGCCCACCAAGTGCACGCCCGGTGTGCGGGGTATTTGGGACAGNTACATGGAGCCGAATTTGCCTGCGCCTATCAAGCCGACACGAATCGGCTTGCCATCCGCAGCACGTTGTTTGAGTTGGTTATGCAAGCTCATGAGGTCGCGCCTTCGCGGGCCTGTGCATCCACTGCCGCCACGGTGCTACCAAAGGGCTCCAACGATGTTTCCAGCGCACTCGCCGGTACGCCATTTTTCCAAGGGGTTTCCACCGGGTAGTCCTTGGTCAAGCAGTCATCGGGCAAACACGTGATGGGAGAGAAGTCGCGGTGCGCAATGTACTCCGGGCGCTTATGGCGACGAATGTGGTTACTCACGGCGCACAGACTCAAATACACCGCCACACGGTTCCATGGCGACAGGTTGGAACCCGAGGCATGCACCAAACAACTGTGGAACAAAATCATGGAGCCCGCGGGGCCCTTGGGGCTGATGATGCCACCGGGCACGTAATTGCCTTCGGCGTCATAGTGGCCCTTGTCACCGCCGCGCGCGACGAGTTGGCGAATCAGATCGTCATCGACCGTCCACAACGGATAGCTGGTGGTGGTGAGGTCGTGCTTGGCCTCGACCACACCCTTTTTGTGGCTGCCCGGAATAAACATCAAGGGGCCGTTGAAATCGTTGACGTCGTCTAGAAAAATAGCGACGTTCATTGCACGCTCAGTTGGCATCATGTCGTCGTTGAGCCAGGTGCCATAGTCTTGGTGCCATTGCCACACGTCGCCCTCAAAACCCATCTTGCCGTTGACCTTGAACTGGTGCATGTACAGCTTTTCGCCCAGCAAGCTTTCGACGGGCTCGATCATTCGCGGGTGTCGTGCCAAGCGTGCAAAGGGCTCGCTGGTCATGTGTGCGGCGAAGTTGGTCCGCACCGCATCACTGCCTTTTTCTCGCACGTTATAGGGCGCGCGGTGGCTGTATAACTCGGGGACTGCGTCGGTGAGTGTTTTCGTCTCTTCGGGGCTAAACAAGCTAGGAAAAAATAGAAAGCCCTCTTTGTCAAATTCAGCCAGTTGTTCGGGGGTGAGTTTCATGATGTGCTCCTTTATTTACGTTGTCTTGCTTCAAATGGGGGTTATGCGCCATTGGCGGTGAGTCGCTCAATCACCATCACCGCAGCGCGGTCACCGTGTGATGCGGTCAGCGCGGCCGCGCGCGCACCGTCGCCGTCGGCAATGGCCTGCGCAATGGCGGCGTGCTCATCCCACACGGCATCACGCTGGCCCTCGGCTTGCAGCACCGCGCCCATGACACGGCGCACATGTTGCCAATGGTGTTTTGCGCTTTGCTCAATCAAGGGGTTGCCAGAGGCATCGTAGATTGCATGGTGAAAAGCGAGGTCGGCATCGATCATGGCTTGCACCTGCTTACCGCGCGCCGCATGGCGGCCCGCGTCAATCAGTGCCTCGGGAATAACCGCGCGCTTCTCAGCCGCTAGACGTGCAGCCAAGGCATCCAACGCACCGCGCACCTGATACACCTGCTGCATCCACTGCGGATCCAACGGTGCCACCAGCACGCCACGCCCCTGCGCATCGTGCACAAACCCGTCTTTTTTGAGTTGTCTCAAGGCCTGCAGCACCGGCTGTCTAGATACTGACAAGCGCTCGGCAATGTCTTCTTGCGTAATACGCACACCCGCCGCCAAGCTACCGTCGCTGATAGCATCTAACAATGCGACGTAGGCCTGATCAACCAGATCGGGCGAGGTTTTGATTTTGGTTAAATTGAGCGACATAACATAAACTCTCTGTATACAGTATACGAAGAGGCGTATTCAGTCGCAAGCAACCCTTCATTACCTAGGTCATGAAGGCGACAGCAGCGGAAAATGTGAGAAAAGCGGCCACCGTCGTGACCAAAATAATGCGGGCGATGCGTCCGTTATCCGCACCAAAGCGCTCGGCGAGTAGCGACACATTACTGGCACTGGGTAACGCCGCCACGAGCACGATACAGGTCAAGGCAAAGGGGTCCAACGGCAAGCCCGCCACTTGGGCCAACAAGCCACCGCCCAAAACCAACAAGGGGTGAACAATGAGCTTGAGCACCGCCGCTGGCATGTAGTGCGACAAAGGCATGGGGTGGGCGCTTTGCATCTGCGAACGCGCCAGCACCGCGCCAATGGTGAACAACGCCACGGGCGAGGCAGCATCGGCCAACAGGGCGACGGTCTGATCAATGGGCCCCCACAGTTTGATATCAAAGCCACTTGCGAACGCCCCCATCAAGATGGCCCATGGCATGGGGTTGCCCATGACCCGACCCAAGGCCTGCTTCGCGGCCCGTTTAGCCCCATCAATGCCCGCACCATCCAAGCGCGACAAGGCGACGCACAGTGAGGTGGTGAGTAACATATCAACCAAAATCGTGGCGATAGCGGGCCCCGCGCTGGCAGCGCCCAGCAACATAGCTAACAACGGGACGCCCATAAACCCCGTGTTGGGGAAGGCCGCGACCAAGGCGCCTAAGGAGGCATCGTTCCAGCCGATGGCACCCCGCTTGGTGATGACGATGGTGAGCGCCACCATCATGAGGGCGCTGGCAGCATAAACACCGATGATCACCGGGCTTAACATGTCCGCCACCGGCGTGGATGCGCCAAAACGGTACAACATGCATGGCACCGCGAAGTAGAGCACGAAGCCGTTCAGCCCTGGCACTGCCGCGACGCTTAACCAGCCTCGGTATAGCGCGATGTAGCCCGCCAAGACCAAGGCAAAAAATGGAAAAGTGACCAAAAGAATGTTAACCATGGGCGGCATTGTCGCAGTTTCTGGCCTCGCCTTTTCGGCGCGTGTGATGCGCCCGGCACACCCACGCTCAAAGCCGGGCTGCGCTCAGCGGCGCGGTATGATTAAGCGCTTGCCTGCTACTCGGGCCTTAACGAAAACACCCATGTCTGCAGGTCTTAATTCCGCCCAACTCGAAGCCGTGAACCATGTGCACGGCCCCAGCCTCGTCTTGGCGGGTGCAGGTTCGGGCAAAACACGCGTTATTACGCACAAAATTGCGCACCTCATTAATGGGGGTATGAGCGCCAACCGCATTGCCGCCATCACCTTTACGAACAAGGCCGCCGCTGAAATGCGCGAACGCGCAAAACAGCTGGCTGGCAGGGGTGCGGCAGAGGTTTTAATTTGTACCTTCCACGCGCTGGGCGTGCGCCTGCTCCGGCAACAAGGCACCTATATCGGACTCAAAGAACAGTTTTCTATTTTGGACACCGATGACGTCACCAAGATCATGAAAGACTGTGGCGGCGCCACCGACAACGCAACTGCGCGCCAGTGGCAATGGGCCATCAGTGCCTGGAAGAACCAAGGCTTAAACGCCGCACAGGCGCTGGCCGCTGCCAGCAACGAGGACGAGCGCAGTTCCGCCGTGATCATGGGCCGTTACGAGGAGCGTTTGATCGCTTACCAAAGTGTTGACTTTGACGACCTCATATCCTTGCCGCTGAAACTACTGACCGAACACGATGCCGTGCGCCAACATTGGCAGCAACAGCTCAGCCACGTGCTGGTTGACGAGTACCAAGACACCAACGCAACGCAATACGAGCTACTCAAACTGCTGGTGGGGCCGCGGGGCAGGTTGACAGCGGTGGGGGACGATGACCAGTCTATTTATGGGTGGCGCGGCGCGACGCTGGACAACTTAAAGAAACTGCCTGTCGACTACCCCGAGCTCAAGGTCATCACGCTGGAGCAAAACTACCGTTCCACCTCGGCCATACTCAAGGCCGCCAACAACGTCATTGGCCCCAACCC
>JGI26088J50261_1000800_pt1 | contig 17745 bp, 9 predicted proteins | sample SaaInl1SG_22_DNA_FD_50261 | JGI IMG/M metagenome (IMG submission 50261)
ACTGGACGAGTTTGGATTGAAAGTATCCGAATTGACCCAAGTGAGATTATCCTTGGACTTAGAGTAAATATCTGGTCAGCGTTGATCGGTATTGCAATAGGACTCACAATTTATTTGGTTCAGACGCGCCGACACCCAGGCCGGGAACCATCTGTTTGGTCAAAAGGCAGAGAACCTGCCGAAGACACCGAACCAGCAAAGAGCTAATAACTAGCAGCCAGTTTTCACCTAAAGCACATGGCAACATGTCGGGCCAACGAAGTTCCGAACAGAATTCGATTGGAGTAACCGTGTCGGCAATTAGCCCATTTTCACGCTTTGGCCAGAGCCCAGAAGCGCAAGGACTCTACGACCCAGCAGCTGAGCACGATGCTTGTGGCCTGGCTATGGTTGCAACGCTGCGTGGGCGCGCAGGACACGACATTGTCGACATGGCTCTTTCCTCGCTTCGTAACCTGGAGCACCGAGGAGCTATTGGTTCAGACGCTGGAACTGGCGATGGTGCGGGAATTCTGACTCAGCTGCCAGACCGATTCTTCCGCGAAGTAGTTGGATTCGAACTGCCTGCGCTCGGCTCCTACGGTGCGGGCCTAGTTTTCCTAGAGGAAGCTAGTGCGGCAAAGGACAAGCAGGCATTTGAAGCTCTTTGTTCAGAGGAATCGCTAACTGTTCTCGGTTGGCGAGTGCCACCAACAGATCCGAGCGTGCTGGGAGCTTTGGCCAAGGAGGCAATGCCGCTGATTGAGCAGGTGTTTGTCGCCGGAACTGATAAGGCCAGTGGACTGGAGCTAGAGCGCAGGCTGTTTAGGGTTCGCAAGCGCAGCGAGCGTGAGATTGGCATCTACCACCCCTCGCTATCGGTCAGGACGATTGTCTATAAGGGCATGGTCACAACGCTGCAGCTGGAGCCGTTCTTTCCTGATTTGTCGGATGACCGTTTCGAGTCGCTCTTGGCTCTGGTTCACAGTCGCTTTTCTACGAACACTTTCCCGTCCTGGCCACTGGCTCATCCATTCAGGTTCATTGCTCACAACGGTGAAATCAACACCGTCAAGGGAAATGCCAACTGGATGGCAGCCCGAGAATCGCAGCTTGCGACTGATGTGCTTGGAGACCTTGAGCAGCTGAAGCCAATTGTGTCTGCAGGTGCATCTGACTCCGCGACCTTCGATGAGGTTTTGGAGCTGCTCGTGCTGTCGGGAAGATCGCTGCCTCACGCCATGATGATGATGATTCCGGGCGCATGGGAAAAGCAGCTTGACCTGGACCCTCAACTAAGAGACTTCTACGAATACCACTCCATGATCATGGAGCCCTGGGACGGCCCAGCTGCAGTTGTCTTCACGGACGGTGACCTAGTTGGGGCAACCCTTGACCGAAACGGTCTTAGGCCAGGTCGCTTTGTCGTCACAGAAGACGGTTTCATCATTCTTGCCTCGGAGATCGGCGTTGCTGACATCCCCGAAGATCGAATCGTTCGCAAGGGCCGACTTCAGCCTGGAAAAATGTTCCTAATTGACACCAAGGCTGGTCGGATCATTGAGGACGAGCAGATCAAGAGCGAGGTTGCTGCTCTGGAGCCGTGGGGCCAGTGGCTGGATGAGAGTCGCATTAACCTGCGTGATCTTCCGGACCGCGAGCACGTGCGATATTCAAGTAAATCTATTCACAGGCGCCAGCGTGCCTTCGGCTACACCGAAGAGGACCTAAAGGAATTCATTGCGCCGATGGCTAGAACCGGTCAAGAGCCGATCGGAGCGATGGGAACCGATACTCCAATCGCTGCAATTTCGGAACGTCCAAAGCTGCTGTTTGATTACTTCACTCAGCAGTTCGCACAGGTTACTAACCCGCCACTAGACGCCATTCGCGAAGAAGTCGTTACCTCAATGACCACCAGCATTGGTCCGGTTAGGAACCTGCTTGAGGCTAGTGCTGAGCATGCCAAGCAAATGGTTCTGGACTACCCGATTCTAGGAAACGATGAGCTTGCAAAAATCAAGCACATCGACCGCGCGAACAACATCGGCAAGGCAGTGACAATCTCGTGCCTATATCGAGTCGATGATGGCGCATCCGCTCTGGAGGAGCGCCTAGAACAGATGTGTGAAGAGGTCGACAACGCTCTTGAATCCGGCGCCACCTTCATTGTGTTGTCTGATCGAGACAGCAATAGAGAGCTCGCTCCAATTCCTTCCCTGATGTCCTGCTCTGCAATACATCACCACTTGATCCGCAAGGGCACCAGAATGATGGCCGGACTGGTGGTGGAGACCGGTGATGCCAGAGATGTGCACCACGTTGCAACCCTGATCGGGTTTGGCGCGTCAGCGATCAACCCTTACTTGGCGCTAGAGAGTGCCGAAGAGCTAGTTGTGAACGGAACCATCACCGGAATCACACCTGAGCGAAGCAGCAAGAACATGATCAAGGCCCTGGGCAAGGGTGTCCTCAAGGTCATGTCCAAAATGGGAATTTCGACTGTCGCCTCCTATGGTGGCGCGCAGTGTTTTGAGGCGATTGGCCTGAGCCAAGAGCTGGTTGACAAGTACTTCACTGGCACCACCACAAAACTCGGTGGTGTTTCAATGGGCATCCTGCACCGTGAAATCGAGCAGCGACACACAGCCGCCTATCCAATCGAGGGGACCACTCAGGACCTTGGGCCACTCGAAGTCGGTGGCGAGATGAAGTGGCGAAGAGAAGGACCTCCGCACCTATTCAACCCGGAGACCATCTTTAAGCTACAACACTCCACCAGCCACAAGAATTACGAAATCTTCAAGTCATACACAAACGCTGTTGACGACCAAGCCGAGCGCCTAATGACCATTCGAGGACTCTTCGAGTTCAAGAAGGGGGTTCGCGAACCAGTGCCAATCGAGCAGGTTGAGCCCGTCAGCGAAATCGTGAAGCGGTTTTCTACCGGCGCGATGAGCATGGGGGCAATCTCCCCAGAGGCGCATGAGACACTCGCGATTGCGATGAACCGCCTTGGCGGAAAGAGCAACACCGGTGAGGGCGGTGAATCTGTTGAGCGATTGCTTGATAGGGACCGACGAAGCGCTGTCAAGCAGGTTGCCTCTGGTCGTTTTGGTGTGACCTCGATGTATCTGACTCATGCCGATGACATTCAGATCAAGATGGCTCAGGGTGCAAAGCCTGGTGAGGGTGGCCAATTGCCTCCCAACAAGGTTTACCCATGGATTGCGGAGCTCCGCCACTCAACTCCTGGTGTGGGCCTGATTTCACCGCCACCGCACCATGACATCTATTCGATTGAGGACCTGAAGCAACTGATCTTTGACCTCAAGCGTGCAAACAGAGCTGCCAGAATCCACGTGAAGCTGGTTAGCCAGTTTGGTGTTGGAACCGTAGCTGCTGGTGTTGCTAAGGCCAAAGCAGACGTGGTTTTGATCTCCGGACACGACGGTGGCACCGGAGCAAGTCCGTTGAACTCACTCAAGCATGCCGGAACCCCTTGGGAACTTGGTCTTGCCGAAGCCCAGCAGACACTGCTACTGAACGGCCTGCGCGACCGCATTGTGGTTCAGGTGGACGGCTCCATGAAGACCGGCCGTGACGTTGTCATTGCTGCGCTACTCGGAGCCGAAGAGTATGGCTTTGCAACTGCACCACTAGTGGTTGAAGGTTGCATCCTGATGCGCGTTTGCCACCTGGACACCTGTCCGGTTGGAGTTGCCACTCAGAACCCGTTGCTTAGAGACCGATTCCATGGTCAGGCGGAACATGTTGTCAACTTCTTTGAATTCCTAGCCCAGGAGGTCAGGGAGTACCTTGCGGAGCTCGGCTTCAGATCTCTTGAAGAGGCAATCGGCCACGTTGATGTGCTTGATGTCAACAAGGCCATTCACCACTGGAAGGCCGACGGGCTCGACCTGTCTCCCATTTTCGCGGCGAAGGACATTATTACTTCGGAGTCGCAGTACCAAACCAAAGAGCAGGATCATCAGCTAGACGAGCACTTCGACTATCCACTGCTGGATCAGGCTTCGGCGGCCCTGAAAGAAGGCAAGCCAGTGTTGATCGAAAAGAAAATCAACAACACCATGCAGGCCATCGGAACCATGTTTGGTAATGAACTCACCAAGCGCTGGGGGGAGCAGGGTCTTGAGCCGGGAACGCTACGCCTGAACCTCACAGGAAGCGCTGGACAGTCATTGGGTGCATTTGTGCCACGTGGCATGGAGATTAATGTGCAGGGTGACTGCAACGACTATGTCGGAAAGGGCCTATCCGGGGGAGTGATTTCGGTCCGGCCATCGGAATCAGCGGGCTTTATTGCCGCCGAGAACGTGATTGCTGGCAACGTGATTGGTTACGGAGCAACCTCCGGCAAGATTTTCCTAAACGGCGTTGTGGGCGAGCGATTCATGGTTCGAAACTCCGGAGTGATTGCTGTAGCCGAAGGCGTGGGCGATCACGCTTTGGAATACATGACCGGAGGCCGCGCGGTTATCCTCGGGAAAACTGGAATCAACCTCGGTGCCGGCATGTCAGGCGGAATTGCCTACGTTTACAAGCTCTCTGAAGCACGGGTTAACCGTGAGGCACTGCAGCTTGGCGAAATTTCGCTAAGTGCCCTTGAGTCCGCAGAGCAGCAAGAGCTGCTTTCGATTCTTGAGGAGCACGTTGACCGAACCGGTTCGCCTCTTGGTGCAAAGATCCTGGAAAACTTCGACTCAGAGGTTAAGAACTTCGTGAGAGTGCTTCCAAGGGACTATGCGCGAGTAGTTGGCATCCAGCAGGAGGCGCTGGAAACTGGCATTGCGCTTGACGGCGAGGAAGTCTGGACTCAAATTCTGGAGGTAACCAATGGCTGACCCAAGAGGATTCATAAAAGTAACCGAGCGAGAGACCGCTCAGCGTAGACCGGTTCCAGTCAGAATCAAGGACTGGAAAGAGGTCTACGAAGAGCGGAACTCCGGAGTTGTCAAGGAGCAGGCCAGCCGATGCATGGATTGCGGTATTCCGTTCTGTCATGCTGGCTGCCCGCTTGGCAACCTAATCCCAGAGTGGAATGACCTGACGCACCGTGGCCGCAATAGAGAGGCCATAGACCGACTTCACTCCACAAACAACTTCCCGGAATTTACCGGTCGACTTTGTCCCGCTCCCTGTGAGAGTGCCTGCGTACTTGGAATCAACCAGCCTGCGGTGACCATCAAGGAGATCGAGGTTTCGATAATCGACGACGCCTTCGATGCCGGATATGTTGCCCCAAGCATTCCCGAGAGATTGACTGGCAAGACAATTGCGGTTGTTGGCTCGGGACCAGCGGGGCTGGCGGCGGCGCAGCAGCTGACTCGTGCTGGTCACACTGTTGCAGTGTTCGAGCGAGACGATCGAATTGGTGGCCTACTCAGGTATGGCATCCCTGACTTCAAGATGGAGAAACGCCACATTGATAAGCGCCTCGAGCAGATGATTGCCGAGGGAACCAGGTTCCGCACCGGCGTCAATGTTGGCGTCGACATCACCTGGGAAGAGCTCAAAATGCGTTACGACGCAGTTCTAGTGGCAACGGGTGCCCTAAAACCGCGTGGTTTGGATGTGCCAGGCGCTGACCTTGCCGGTGTCCACTTCGCGATGGACTACCTGTCTCAGGCGAACAAGGTTGTTGCCGGCGACCTAGTCGAAGACCAAATCGATGCCTCCGGAAAGCATGTAGTAATTCTGGGTGGTGGCGACACCGGTGCTGACTGTCTCGGCACTGCCACAAGGCAAGGTGCGGCTTCGGTCACCACCATTGCAATCGGGCAAAAGCCTTCAGAGACTAGAACCGATAACCAGCCATGGCCAATGGATCCAACCCTGTACGAGGTTGCCAGCGCGCACGAGGAATTCGGCGACAGAAAGTACCTACACGCCACAGTTGAACTTGTTGGTGAGAACGGCGTTGTGACCGGCATCAAGGTCGGTGACACAGAGTTTGTAGATGGCAAGCGACTTCCAAAGCCAGGTACCGAGCGTGTTATGAAAGCCGATTTGGTGCTGTTTGCACTTGGCTTTACAGGAACTGAATCTGAGTCGATAGTTCAGCAGCTAACGGTAGACCTTGATGAAAAGACCAACATCAGTCGAGATGGCCAATACCGTGCAACTGATTCAATTTTCGTCGCCGGTGATGCAGGACGTGGCCAATCACTGATAGTTTGGGCAATAGCTGAAGGTAGGGCAGCCGCCTCAGCAATTGATAGACATCTCGAAGGTGAGACACAGCTGCCGTTCCCCGTGAAGCCAACTGATAGACCAATTTCGGTTTACAGCTAGAAATGAAACTAGGTAACTTAAGAAAATGAGACGCGCGAAAATTGTAGCCACTTTCGGACCAGCGATTTCAGACATAGAAATGACCAGGGCGGTTATTGCCGCCGGGGTTGACGTAGCACGTATGAACCTGAGCCACGGTTCCTACGAAGTGCACGAACAGGTCTATGCGAACATCCGACAGGCCAGCGAGGAGGCTAAGAAATCCGTAGGAATTCTGGTCGACCTTCAGGGCCCCAAGATCCGCCTCGGCAAGTTTGCAGAGGGCAAGATTGAACTCGTACCAGGTGCGACCTTCAAAATCACTACAGATGACATCGCCGGGGACGTGAACATCTGCTCCACAACCTATAAAGGCCTTCCAGGCGACGTCGCAGTTGGAGACATGTTGCTTATCGACGACGGTCGACTGTCACTTCGTGCCACCGCCGTGGACAAGACGACTGTGACAACCGAGGTTGTTTATGGTGGGCCCTGCTCCAACAACAAGGGGATCAACCTGCCGGGAGTAGCCGTAAACGTTCCTGCGCTAAGCGAGAAGGACGAGGACGATCTTCGTTGGGCGCTGAAGCTTGGTGCAGACATGATTGCCCTTAGTTTTGTTAGAAACGCCAAGGACATCATCCGCGTTCACAAGATCATGACCGAAGAGGGTCGCTTTGTTCCAGTAATCGCGAAAATTGAGAAGCCACAGGCAGTTGCAGCCCTTGAAGAAATCATCGACGCCTTTGACGGCGTGATGGTAGCCAGGGGAGACCTGGGAGTGGAGTTGCCACTTGAACAGGTTCCGATCGTTCAGAAGCGCGCCGTTGAGCTTGCTCGTCGTTGGGCAAAGCCAGTAATTGTTGCTACCCAGATGCTCGAAAGCATGATTTCGGCAAACAGGCCTACCAGAGCAGAAACCTCTGACGTGGCTAACGCAGTTCTAGATGGGGCAGACGCACTGATGCTCTCAGGAGAAACCTCGGTTGGTGAGTATCCAATCGAAACCATCGAAACCATGGCGAAGATCATCGAATCGACTGAAGAAAATGGCCTGGAGCGCATCCCTGCACTTGGCACACAGCCACACACTCACTCGGGTGCGGTGGTTCGTGCTGCGCTGCAAATTGCAGAACTGCTGGGTGCGAAGTATGTCTGCGTTTTCACTGAGTCAGGTGACACGCTCCTTAGGGTCTCAAGGCTCCGCTCTCGCGTGCCAGTGCTTGCCTTTACGCCAAATGAGGAGATTCGTAGAAGGCTGTCTTTGATCTGGGGAGCAACGACTTTCCAGGTAGGCAAGGCAACCCACACCGACCAAATGATCAAGCAGGTTGACGAGATCGTACTTGCCTCCGGCAAGTGCCGCGTCGGAGACGAAGTTGTGATTGTGGCCGGATCCCCTCCGGGAATCCCAGGTTCCACCAACTCGCTCAGGGTTCACCGTGTTGGTGATGCCGTGAACGAAACTGTTCCTGGCTACGCTTCCTAAAGCCTTAAGCCAAAAAAGAGCGGTGGATTTCCACCGCTCTTTTTCTTTGGTGCCGGAAGTGGGATTTGAACCCACACGCCCATAGGACAAAGCATTTTGAGTGCTTCGCGTCTGCCGTTCCGCCATTCCGGCTAGCTCATACACTCTAGCGGATTCCAAATTGCGCCATGGCGCTAAACTTGGATTTATGGTTGAACCACTGAAGGTTATTGTCGCAGAAGACGAAGGCCTCATTCGCATGGACATTGTCGCAACGCTGAATGAGTCTGGCTACGAGGTAGTTGGCGAGGCCGCCGACGGTGAAGAGGCCGTCAGGCTTGCTACCGAACTCAGCCCAGACCTAATCGTGATGGACATCAAGATGCCAAAGCTCGACGGGATCTCTGCTGCTGAAAAGATCGCTGAGTTGAAGATTCCGGTTGTGCTGCTAACCGCCTTTTCTCAGTCAGATTTAGTCAAACGTGCCGCTGAGGCTGGAGCCATGGCTTACGTGACCAAGCCCTTCAAGCCCACCGACCTGCTGCCAGCGCTTCAGATTGCGCTATCTAGGCACGAGGAAATTACCGCGCTGGAATCTGAGATTGCAGACATCACAGAGCGCCTTGAAACCAGAAAGCTTATGGACAGAGCTAAGTCTGCACTGCAAACCAAAATGAACCTCACTGAACCAGAGGCCTTTAGGTGGATTCAAAAGGCTTCCATGGACCGCCGTCTAAGCATGGCGCAGGTCGCCAAAACTGTTATTGAACAGCTAGAGAAGAAGTAACTACTTTTTCTCCCGCAGGAAATTAGTGATCCTGACTGTGGAGAGCAGAGTGCCATTCTCGTCAGTCATCTTTATCTCGTGAGAGGTTAGCGTCCTGCCGAGTTTGATTGCGGTGCAGGTTCCGGTAACAATTCCAGAGGTTGCTGACGCATGATGTGTCGCGTTTATTTCAATTCCCACTGCAAATCCCCATGGGTGAGCATGCACGTTTGCTGCAAATGATCCGAGTGACTCGCCCAGTACAACGTGAGCGCCTCCATGAAGGACACCTAGCGGCTGAGTGTTCCCAGCAACTGGCATTGTTGCAACGGCCTTCTCTGCACTGAGCTCGACAAGCTTGATGCCCATCCGGTCTGCCAAATCTCCCAGACCCCTGTGGTTCATAATTTCCTTGGCATGTTCAGATTTTGCGACATTTTCATCGGTCACGTGTTACCACCTTCGGCAAAGTAGGCTATGGCTATGAGCACCTCTTCAAAGCCTACCTTGCTGTTGATTGATGGGCACTCTCTGGCATTCAGAGCCTTTTATGCCCTGAATGCGGAGAACTTCAAGAACTCCCAGGGGCAGCACACCAACGCCGTTCACGGCTTTATCTCAATGATGCTGAACATACTCGAGGGCGAGAAGCCGACCCATCTGTGCGTTGCTTTCGACGTCTCCAGGGAGAGCTTTAGAACTCAAGAGCTGCCGGAATACAAAGGCACCAGGGGTGAGACACCAGAAGAGTTCATAGGGCAGACCGAACTTTTGGTTGAGGCGCTTGAGGCCATGAACATTACCTCGGTGTCCAGAGAAAACTACGAAGCCGATGACCTACTTGCTTCACTTGCCTACCAGGGAGAATTGCATGGGATGCGGGTGCTGGTCGTGTCCGGTGACCGCGACACCTTCCAGCTAATTCGACCCGAAACCACCGTGCTATATCCGGTCAAGGGAGTCATGAACCTGGCTCGCATGGACGACGAGGCGGTTCTTGCAAAATACGGTGTACACGCCGTGCAATACCCGGAGCTCGCGGCACTAGTTGGGGAAACCTCAGACAACCTGATTGGAATTCCAGGGGTNGGACCAAAGACTGCCGCCAAGTGGATTCAGCAGTTCGGTTCGCTCGATCAAATTATCGAGCGCGCNGATGAAATACCGGGCAAGGTGGGCGAAAGCCTTCGGGAACATAAACATCTTGCAGTGCGCAACCGCAGACTAAACCACCTGCTAACCGACCTCGAGTTCGACTTCACATTGGATCAATTGGAACTGGGTCCAGTGAATGAAGATGCACTTCGAGAAGTATTTGCGAAATTATCGTTCCGAACACTGTTGACCAGAGTGCTGAAATTGCGCGGAGCCAATGGCTCGCAACACTCGGTCGGCAAGGCTGTTGTTGAGGGTGAACCTAGACCTTCCGAAACTCTTTCCCCAGAACCCATGCCAACCATCGCCTCCGATATTCTTGCGAAGTTGCCTGACGAACCAGTTGCCAGCGCGACCGCTTCGCCAGCAGAGCTCAAGGCCCTGATAGATGCTGGAAGCTCTTTCGTGCATGTCGAGCTAAGTGATGACGAGGTAGTTGGCTTCGGTGTTGCAAACCTGGAGCGAAGATTGAATTGGGATGGCCAGAACGCAGCCCAAATTGGGGAACTGTTGAACGCCGGGGGATTTGGGTGCTGGGATACAAAGGCTCTGCGGAAGCGCTTGGCTGCTATCAACCTGCACCCAAATGGGCTCACCGACGACCCGTTGCTAGCCGGTTACCTGGTTGATCCACTGTCAAAGGACCTAAATCCAGATGCGCTAATCCGACAGTATGCGGGGATTGACATCACTCGCCAAGATCCAAACGAACTATTGAGCGAGACCGATCCTTCCTTGGATGCGTGGGTTTCAGCGGTGCTAAGCGCTGTGNTGGTCCCTCACCTTGAAGACAATGGACAGCTGGGGGTCTACCGAGACATAGAGTTGCCGGCTGCCGACGTTCTGGCNGAAATGGAAATCACCGGCATCGAAATTGATGTNAAGNCGCTCGAAACTCAGTTTCAGGAACTGACCATNGAGGTCGATGCNATTGCCGCTCAGGCATACGAAATTATTGGGCATGAGGTCAACCTGGCAAGCCCAAAGCAACTGCAGGTTGTTCTATTTGAAGAACTCGGCATGACCGGAACCAAGAGCCTGAAGACAGGCTTTTCTACCAACGCCGAGGCGCTAAGCACCCTGTTCGAACAGACTCAGCATCCCTTCCTCGAGCGCCTTCTGGCTCATCGAGATGCCACCAAGCTTCGCCAAATGACCGAAACGCTGCTGAAGGCGGTTGCAGCCGATAGACGAATACACACCACCTACTCGCAGGTTGGCACCTCCACTGGACGACTAAGCAGCGAAAACCCGAACCTGCAGAACATTCCAATCAAGACCGAACGCGGGCAACGCTTGCGCAGCGCCTTTGNNGCAGGCGAAGGTTTTGAGACGCTCCTTACCGCCGACTATTCGCAAATTGAAATGCGNATCATGGCNCACCTTTCAGAGGATCAGGGCTTGATCCAGGCTTTCCAGGAAGGTGAGGACCTTCACAACTTTGTTGGAGCCAGAATCTACGACGTGGCGCCAAGCGAGGTCACCCCACAAATGCGATCTAAGGTCAAGGCCATGAGCTATGGCCTCGTTTATGGCCTAAGTGAATACGGACTAGCGCGCCAGTTGAAAATTACCGGCGCCGAGGCAAAGCAACTGATGTCGGATTACTTCGAACGTTTCGGGGGAGTGAAGAGCTATCTTGACTTGGTGGTTCAACGAGCTAAGTCACTTGGGCATACCACCACGATTTACGGCCGCCGCAGGCCATTTCCAGATCTGCACTCAAAGATATTCCAGGTGCGTGAGAATGCCCGTCGGGCTGCACTGAACGCACCGGTTCAAGGTAGTGCTGCAGACATTATGAAGCTTGCGATGATTGATGTTGCCAGTCGCATGCGGGAACAAAAACTATCCTCGCAGCTGCTGCTTCAGGTTCATGACGAATTGGTATTCGCAGTTGCACCGGGAGAGCTGGAAATCCTCAAATCTCTTGCCCTGGAGTCAATGCAGAATGTTGCGGAATTGACTGTGCCACTCGAGGTGCACATTGGCGTGGGGGCCAATTGGGAGCTAGCGGGACACTAGAAAACACGCTAGTATTTGCAGGTGCCCTAGGGCATGTTCCTGTCCGTTCGTCGGGCCAAGAAAACAATGATTTACCAAAATCATTTTGGCGCGACCCGATTATAAAAGTGAAGTAATTAAACATATGGCAACCAAAGCAACTGCAAAAACTACGCAGGTAGCAGTAAACGACATCGGCTCAGCTGAAGAATTCCTAGCCGCTGTTGAGGCAACACTCAAGTTCTTTAACGACGGAGACCTAATCTCCGGAACCGTGGTCAAGATCGACCGCGATGAAGTACTGCTTGATGTTGGCTACAAGACCGAGGGTGTAATCCCCTCCCGTGAACTTTCAATCCGCCAGGATGCAGATCCAAATGACGTCGTTAAGGTTGGCGACGCAATTGAGGCTCTTGTTCTTCAGAAAGAAGACAAAGAAGGCCGCCTAATCCTTTCCAAGAAGCGTGCACAGTACGAGCGCGCATGGGGCGACGTCGAGCGCATCAAGGAAGCAGACGGCGTTGTTACTGGAACCGTCATCGAAGTTGTTAAGGGTGGTGTCATCGTTGACATTGGTCTTCGTGGCTTCCTGCCTGCATCACTGATCGAACTGCGTCGTGTTCGTGACCTGGGTCCATACCTTGGTACCGAAGTTGAGGCCAAGATCCTAGAACTTGACAAGAACCGCAACAACGTAGTTCTTTCCCGCCGTGCACTGCTTGAGCAGAGCCAGAGCGAAAACCGCAGCACCTTCTTGAACGACCTAGTCAAGGGACAGGTTCGTACCGGTGTTGTTTCATCGATCGTAAACTTCGGTGCATTCATTGACCTAGGCGGCGTGGATGGACTTGTCCACGTTTCAGAGCTGAGCTGGAAGCACATTGAGCACGCCAGCGAGGTAGTTGAGGTTGGCCAGGAAGTAACCGTTGAGGTGCTTGAGGTTGACCAGGACCGCGAGCGTGTCTCACTGTCCCTAAAGGCCACCCAGGAAGACCCATGGCAGCTGTTCGCAAGAACACACGCTATTGGCCAGTACATCCCTGGCAAGGTAACCAAGATTGTTCCATTCGGCGCGTTCGTGCGCGTCGCAGATGGCATCGAGGGCCTAGTCCACATCTCAGAGCTTTCCTCTAAGCATGTTGAGCACGCCGACCAGGTTGTCTCAGTGAACCAGGAAGTATTCGTGAAGCTGATCGACATCGATCTAGAGCGTCGCAGAATCTCTCTTTCACTGAAGCAGGCTCTGGAGGAAGTTGACCCAGCGGGCACCGACTTCAACCCTGTGCTTTACGGCATGAGCGCTGACTACGACGAAAAGGGTCAGTACCGCTACCCAGAGGGCTTCGACCCAGCCACCAGCGAGTGGAAAGATGGTTTCGAGGAAGCTCGCACCAAGTGGGAGGCCGAGTACGCCGAGGCTCACGCTCGTTGGGAGACTCACAAGGTTCAGGCCAAGGCTGCTTTCGAGCACCTAGCCGCGCTTCCTGACACAGCTCCAGCGCAGGAGGCCACAGCGTCTGCTGGTGAAGCTGATGACCAGGGAACCCTAGCGGATGACGCATCTCTTGCAGCGCTGCGCGACAAGCTAAGCGAAGACAAGTAATAAGAAGCATTTAGATAAGAGGGAGTGCCAACGGCACTCCCTCTTTTTCTTTATCCTTNTATCTATGCTGATTGCACTCACCGGTGGAATTGCCTCGGGTAAGTCAACCGTGGCAAGACAGTTTGTAGCGCTTGGCGCCACCGAGATCGATGCCGATCTGCTTGCCCGCGAGGTTGTGGAGCCCGGATCTGCGGGTCTTTTAGCAGTAACCGCAGCCTTCGGACAAGCGGTGCTGGCAGAAGACGGATCATTGGACCGTCAGGCGCTGGCAACAATCGCGTTCTCCGACGAGCAAAGTCGCAAGCGACTTGAATCAATCTTGCATCCCTTGATTCAACAACTTTCCAGTGAGCGCATCAAGAACGCAGGCGGTGTTGTGGTGTACACAATTCCGCTGCTCGTTGAGACCAAATCGCCGCTGAAGTTTGACCACATCATCGCCGTCAGTGCTCCGGTGGAGACCAGGGTGCAGCGATTGATTCAACATCGGGGAATGACAGAACAAGCTGCCAGAGCAAGAATCAGTGCCCAATCAAGCGACGCGGAGCGCGAGTCAATTGCAGACACGGTGATTAGCTCTGATTGCAGCATGGAGGAGCTTATGTCCAGGGCGACAAGCGCGTACCTCGAGCTAACCGCAGGGACCAACTGATGGAAGAGGCAACCACGCCCTTCAAGGTAGTCAGCCCCTACTCACCAGCTGGAGACCAGCCGAACGCCATTAATGAACTGACCGAACGCATCAATGCTGGCGAGCGAGATGTTGTGTTGTTGGGTGCGACTGGAACCGGTAAGTCCGCAACCACCGCCTGGTTGGTTGAGAAACTGCAGCGACCAACGCTGGTAATTGCCCACAACAAAACCCTTGCCGCTCAGTTGGCCAGTGAACTGCGCGAGATGTTTCCCGAGAACGCAGTGGAGTATTTCGTCAGCTATTACGACTACTACCAGCCCGAGGCTTACGTTCCTCAAACCGACACCTTCATTGAAAAGGACTCCTCGATCAATGAGGAGGTTGAACGCCTTAGATACTCAGCGACCATGTCGCTGCTGTCAAGACGAGACGTGATTGTGGTTGCAACGGTTTCCTGCATCTACGGTTTGGGTGCCCCGAAGGAGTATCTAGCACAATCTTTGCCGCTGAAGGTTGGGCAGGTAATTGACCGAGACGATCTGATTCGTGCCTTGGTAGCAATCCAGTATCAGCGAAATGACATTGAATTTACCCGCGGTAATTTCCGAGTTAAGGGTGACACGGTAGAGATCATCGCTGTCTACGACGAGGAAGCAACTCGCATCGAATTCTTCGGCGACGAGATCGAAAGGATCTACAGGATTCACCCACTAACCGGGGAAATTCTGATGGAGCGCGACAGTGTTGCGATCTACCCAGCTTCTTACTACGTTGCGCCAGTGGAGCGGATGGGGAAGGCAATTGAGGACATCGAGAACGAGCTGGAGCAGCGGTACCGAGAACTCGAAGGCCAGGGCAAGCTTCTAGAAGCACAGCGCATAAAGATGCGAACCACGTTCGACTTGGAAATGATTCGTGAGCTTGGTTTTTGTTCGGGCATCGAGAATTACTCTAAGCACATTGATCAACGCGAAACCGGGGAGCCGCCGGCATGTCTCCTGGATTATTTCCCTGAGGACTTCCTGACAGTCATTGATGAGTCTCACGTAACCGTCCCGCAAATCGGGGCTATGTACATGGGAGACTCCTCTAGGAAGCGAACCCTGGTTGAGCACGGGTTCCGTTTGCCCTCTGCCCTTGATAACCGACCGCTGCGCTTTGAAGAATTCCTGGAGCGCACCGGACAAACCGTTTACCTGTCGGCAACACCAGCCAAATACGAACTTGAGAAGTCAGACGGAGTAGTCGAGCAAATCATTCGCCCCACCGGTCTGGTTGATCCTCAAATTGTCGTCAAACCCGCCAAGGGACAAATCGACGATCTTCTGGATGAAATCAGGACCAGAACCGAAAAGAACGAGCGGGTGCTGGTGACAACGCTCACCAAAAGACTGGCCGAAGAGGTTACCGAGTACTTCACCGAAATGGGAGTTCGAGTCCGCTACCTACACTCCGATGTCGACACGTTGAGACGCGTCGAGTTACTAAGGGAGCTCAGACAGGGAATCTTCGATGTACTGGTTGGAATCAACTTGCTCAGAGAAGGTCTGGACCTTCCTGAAGTGTCACTGGTTGCCATCCTGGACGCCGACAAAGAGGGTTTCCTCAGGTCTACAACCTCTTTGATTCAGACCATCGGTCGCGCCGCTAGAAACGTCAATGGCGAAGTTCACATGTATGCCGATGTAATGACCAAATCCATGACCCGGGCAATTGACGAAACCAATCGTCGACGAGATAAGCAGATCGCCTATAACAAGANGATGGGCGTCGATCCGCAACCACTGCGCAAAAAGATTGCCGACATCACCGACAGCCTGCAGCGCGAAGAAGTTGACACCGAAAAGCTGGTCGCTGAACTGAGCATGCAGTCAAGCAAGAAGGCTGGAACAAAAGCACGCGGGCGCCCTGCAATTGGTGCAGCCGGGCAGCAAGAAATTCTCAAGACTGTGCTCGAACTCGATGCCCAGATGAAGTTAGCCGCCTCGGAACTGAAGTTTGAATTGGCAGCACGAATTAGGGACGAGATATCCGAATTAAAAAAGGAGTTGCGAGCTTTCGAACGAGCAGGACATGCCTAAACTTGTGCAATGACCATTCAGCAGCCTAAAGGCGCAAAATTAGCCATCAAGGGCGCGAGGGTTCACAACCTAAAGAATCTGGATTTAGAGCTCCCCAGAGACGCGATGATCGTCTTTACTGGCCTGAGTGGCTCCGGTAAGTCATCGCTTGCATTCGACACGATTTTCGCCGAAGGACAGCGCCGATATGTCGAATCTCTAAGTGCCTACGCCAGACAGTTTCTCGGTCAGGTAGATAGACCGGACGTAGATTTCATTGAGGGATTGAGCCCGGCAGTTTCCATTGACCAAAAGTCCACAAACAGAAACCCTCGGTCAACAGTTGGAACAATCACCGAGATCCACGACTACCTGAGATTGCTGTGGGCGAGAATCGGCGTGCCACACTGCCACGTCTGCAACGAGGTGATTTCAAAGCAAACCCCACAGGCGATCGTTGACCAACTTTTGGCACTCGAGACCGGAACAAAGTTTCAACTCCTCGCGCCAATAGTGGTGCAGAAGAAGGGGGAGTTCCAAGACCTGTTTGTCTCGCTTCAGTCCCAGGGCTATGCCAGGGCAGTGATAGACGGCGAAACCGTGGTGCTTGCCGAAGCTAAGGCGCTGAAGAAGAGCTACAAGCACGACATATCGGTGGTGGTTGACCGCCTGGTCGTGAAACCGGAAGCGCAGTCGAGAATTACTGACTCCGTAGAAACCGCACTCAAGCTTGCAGGTGGTCGGATAGTCGTTGACTTCATCGACCTCAAAACCCAACGTGTCTTTTCCGAGAACCTGAGTTGCCCAAATGAGCACGATTTAGCCCTCACTGAGATTGAACCGCGCACCTTTTCCTTCAACGCACCCTTTGGAGCCTGCCAGGTTTGCACCGGACTTGGAACCAAGATGGCGGTGGACAAGGATCTTGTAATTGGGGACGAAGCTGCCAGCATCAACCAAGGAGTAATTTTGCCCTGGTCCACTCAAGGCAAGGGCCTGTACTCCTATTTCGTGAGACTACTGCAGGGACTAGCGGCAGATCTCGAATTCGACCTCGATACCCCGTGGAAGAAGCTGCCAGAGTCCACTCGCGACGCAATCCTCAACGGCAACGACTTTGAGGTGCAGGTGAAGTGGCGCTCGAAGTACGGTCGTGAAATGCGCTACACCTCTGGCTTTGAGGGTGTTCTTCCCTATATCGAGCGACGGTACCTTGAATCCGACAGCGATTGGGCCAGGGCAAAGTGGGCTGATTATCTACGCGAAATTCCATGCCCCGCCTGCGATGGTGCGCGGCTGCGGCCTGAGGTACTAGCGGTTACAGTGCACGGTAAGTCCATTCATGACGTGGCTCAAATATCCCTTGGTGAATCTCACGATTTCTTCGATTCATTGGACCTGAGCGAGAGGGAGGCAAAAATTGCAGCCCAGGTGCTCAGAGAGATTCGTGCCAGGTTGGATTTCCTGCTAGCTGTTGGACTTGACTACCTTTCTCTCGAAAGGGCAGCAGGTTCACTGTCCGGGGGAGAAGCCCAGCGAATCAGGCTGGCCACCCAAATCGGAGCCGGCCTAACTGGGGTGCTCTACGTGCTGGACGAGCCATCAATTGGACTCCACCAGCGAGACAACCTGCGCCTGATTGAGACGCTCATAAAACTGCGAGACCTTGGCAACACACTCATCGTCGTCGAGCACGACGAGGACACGATTCGTGCTGCCGACTGGCTAGTCGATATCGGACCTGGAGCGGGCGTCAACGGTGGCGAGGTNGTCCACTCCGGC
>JGI26088J50261_1000802_pt1 | contig 17722 bp, 22 predicted proteins | sample SaaInl1SG_22_DNA_FD_50261 | JGI IMG/M metagenome (IMG submission 50261)
CCAGGTGCGTTATTTGATTTTTTGACGCCACGCTATCTGTTTGAAGTGGATCACAGCGTCCCCTACGGGACTGTGCGAACTCCTCTTGGTTCTATTACGCAGTTTCTGGGTCCGCTCAACGAACTGATACATGCGACAAAGCCAATCACATCGGCCAGCTTGAGAGAAGCGCTGTTTGGTGCACCCCGACAAATTGGCTATGACGAACTGCAGTCCAGTTTGCAATGCGAGGTGCTGATGCCGCTAACCTGGGCGGGGTTGCTAGAAGAAGAGCGCGAATCCACACGGACACTGGACACCGGCTACACCAAAACTCCGTTATGGAACCGTGCACTAGGTATTCCAGTGACGAANCACTTGCAGTCGGTGNATTGANGNCCCTTACCGCCGGGGAGTCGGTGCGCCAAACCCACCCCAAATGCCGCAGTTGGACGCATAGCCTGTCACCACACCACCGTTGATAGTGAACTGATCACTGCAGCCCATCGCCTCATCGGGATTTCGGTACCAGGTCTGCACCTGCCCATAGGGTGCATCATGCATTCGGTCTGGAGCCCCTAGTTGCTGTTCCAACTGCAACTGACTGACGCCCATCCAACTGGACATCTTCTCCAGACTACCGGCACAGCCAGACAGAAATAAAACACCGCAAAGCGAGGTCACTGCGCACGAATGTCGGCTAATACAGCGCGACCAGTCGCTCGAGTTACCGTTCATAGACTACCGCTTCACCACTTGGAAGCTGTATTCCTTGTTGATATCGGCTGCCATGTTTTCAGTCAGCGTGCCCATCGACAAACCATACACGCCCACGCAATTGGAACCAGGATGGGGATCATAAGACAGCCGGCTTTGTAAATCAGCGAAGATAAAGCTGATCATCAACGCGCCCGGATCAAAGCGTTCATAGATCTCAACGAACTGCTGGCTACCCGGCGAAAAATCAAAGGTCAGTTCGCACTTCAAGAAATGTTCAGGCTCACGCACAACCACCGTATTCTCACCGACTTCGAGGGGCAAATAACGCGCGCCGCCAGCTTTGAACCAGGCGACTGGCTCGCCGTTGACGAGGAATTCAGCATCCTGATTTTCCCACAACTTAAAGCCGCTGGTCCGAAACACCAACAAACCACGGTCTGGCGTGACCTGCGCGCTTTGCACTGCCTTGACTGCGTTAATGGAATATTCCTGTTTCGCCGGTTCAAATGCGCATCCCGACAACAACATCATACCGACTAGCGCCAACTTGGCCTGGGAAACCCCCGCTGTCCGCAACACAAAACACCCTTTCTGTTAGAAGTTGTAGAACGAAAGATAAACAAATTCATAAGGTTTGGGGAGTTTTTTTAATTGATTACTCTGAAATAGGGGTAGTCAAAGCGTTTGACCACCCCTCGGTGCACGTGATCAATCTGACAATTAACCGATCACACCATCAGTGCGCTTAACCGCAATCACTGCTGAGCGCGGTACCGCGTCACCGCCTTCGGGCCAGTGACTGTCACCTTTTTCGCCTGGATGCTGCACGCCCACGAACATGGTTTTACGATCCAGACTCCAGGTCAGGCCTGTGATTTCGCACTCACGCGGCCCGACCAAGAAACGGTGAATCTCGCCAGTCTCAGGGTCGCCCATCAACATTTGATTATTACCCATGCCCGCGAAGCCCTTCTCATTTGAGTAGTTGCCATCGGTCTGGATCCAAAGATTTCCGGCAGAGTCAAACTTCAATCCGTCTGGACTGTTGAACATATTCTCTGCTGTGATGTTGCTCGATCCTGCCATCAAATCATCATGCACCATCGGGTTTCCGGCCATGACATACATGTCCCATGCAAATGCATCGGCAGCATGATTACCCCTGTCAGGTACCCAGCGCACAATATGTCCATAGGGGTTCTTAGCCCGCGGATTGGCCATATTCAACGGCTGGCTGTCCCGCTCGCCACGGTACTTATTGTTGGTCAAGGCCACGTAGGCTTCCGCCTTATGTGGATTAGCGGCAACCCATTCCGGACGGTCCATGGTCGTGGCGCCCACTTTTGATGCAGCAACACGTGCAAACACCAATGTTTCATCTTTTGCCATGCCCGCCTTGTTCAAGGAGATCCACTCGCCACGTCCGTCGTCATGAAACTTTGCAACAAAAAGCTCACCCTCATGCAATAGGCGAGAGTTATCACCTGTTGGGGAATACGTATCGCGACTGACAAAACGGTACAAAAACTCCCCGCGCTCATCATCACCCAGATACACGACGCACGACCATTATCGGCAATCACCACTTCAGCGTTTTCATGCTTGAAACGACCAAGCGCAGTCAGTTTCACAGGCTTACGCTGGCCAGATGGGTCAACCTCGACCACCCAGCCGTGTCGATGCACTTCGTTGGGCTCTTTAGACACATCAAAACGATCGTCTGTTTGCGCCCACTTATAACCCCAGTCCTTGCCACCCTTAGCAATCCCATACCGTTGTTGTTCACTCGTTTGGACGAAGTTTTCCCCTTCAGATGACGAGAAATACCCGTTGAAGTTTTCCTCACAAGCCAGATACGTTCCCCAAGGCGTCATCCCGTTGCCGCAATTGTTGAAGGTGCCAAGAATCTCTGTACCCGCCGGATCACGCGATGTTTTGATCAACGCACTACCGCGCACCGGGCCGACCACATCAAACGGAGTCTCTGGTGTCACACGACGGTTGTATGGGCTGTCNTTCACAACCTCCCACTGGCCATTGCGCTCAGCTAGCTCAACNACGGTCAGACCNTGAGCCATTTTGCCCTTGTTTACGTCNTCGTCAGTNTCAGGCAATTTGCTCTCACGGTTGCCAAAGGTGATGGAACGGTTGGTGTATTCATTATTGATCACCAAGACAGTCCGTCCCTCGACATCAAAGATGTCCATGCCGTCGTTGTTGTCACCCGCCGCGGTCATTTGACTCGCTGCTGTTCCGCGCGTCTGATGATTAAACTCAGGTGTTGATGATGTCAGCGGATCTCCCCAGCGGACGACGATCTGCGATGTAAAACCTTCCGGCAGCAAAATCGTATCTGCCGTACTGGCGGCAATCGGCTTAAACCGAAACCCTGCTTTACTGGCTGCCATCGCAGTGTTCGACGTCACGCCGGCGGTCATTACGAAAGCCGAGGCGCCTAAGGCGGCAGCACCCTTTAAAAAATAACGGCGAGACATCACCGCATCGAAATCGGTATCGGCAGCCCGCTCTGGTGCCAACTCCTCATCCCATTCATCAAAAGACATGTGGTTGTTCATGTATCACTCCCTCTGATTTTTACACGGCAGCGACTTGGCTGCGAGGCAAGTGTTCAACAGCCTTTCGTGACACATTGATTGCAAAATCAAGACAATTCAATGAACTCTCCGATGCAGATCCAAAGGCCCCCTGTTATCCTGTGCCATTGGAGAGTCAGTCATGCATCAGGTGAGCCTACACATCAACGGAATGACCTGCGGCGGCTGCGCCGCCGGACTCAAACGTCNGCTCAATACGGCCCCTGAGATCACCGCCGCTGAAGTCAACTTCGCCACCGAATCAGCACAGATCGAAACCGCACAGCCCGTCTCAGCAAAGCAATTGGTGCAATGGGTCCAAGACGCCGGATATTCAGTCAAAAGCCAAACGCTGCGGCTGCGCTTCGCCGGCACACAGCCACCGAGTCAACAGCAACTCAGTGAGAGCCTAGCAGACCCTGCAATCATCGCCTGGTACTGGCACCCCGAGCTCAAAACTCTCGATATCACGACACTGCCAGAGACCGCACCGGAGTCCGTATTGGCTATTTTGTCTGCTTGGACATTCCAAATTGATGACCATGCGGCCGCAGCAGCACAGGACGTCGGACCGGCCAGCGACTCACTGTGGATCGCGGTCGCACTCACCACTCCCTTGGTCGCACAAATGCTGTCGATGTGGTTGGGCCTTGGCTGGCACCTACCACCGAGCCTGGAATGGATCTTAGCAACGCCGGTGCAATTTTGGTTTGGTCGTCGTTTTTACCGCGGCGCATGGCACGCGATCCAGCGTGGTGAGGCAAACATGGACACCCTGGTGGCTCTGGGCACCTCGGTTGCCTATGGGTACAGCCTATACCAATGGTGGCTATTGGGCGGCCTCGCTACTGGACAACTGTACTTCGAAGCCTCAGCCGTGGTAATCACTCTGGTCTTGGTGGGCAAGCACATTGAGGGCGCGGCCAAACACTCCGCACTGGAGGCCTTGAGTGCCGTGCTGGCCTTAAAACCCAACACAGTGAACACACTTAAAGCTGGACAGGAAGTTGCGGTGCGTGCAGACGCACTGGCCCCGGGCGATGTGATGGTCGTCCGCACCGGTGAACGTCTGGGCGCTGATGGGGTCGTACTCAAGGGCGAAGCGGAAATCGATGCCCAAGCGATGACCGGTGAACCCATGCCAGAGCTTAAGACCCCTGGCGACGCGGTGATCTCCGGTACGCTAGTAGTGAATGGCCAACTGCGTGTCCGTGCCGAACGCGTAGGTGAGGCCTCAACCGTGTCGCAGGTGGCTGAGTTGGTCAAAAATGCGCAGATGGGCCAAGCACCCATCCAGCAGCTGGTGGATCGGATCAGTCGCTGGTTTGTGCCAGCTGTATTACTGATTGCACTGGCCACCTTAGTCGGTTGGCAACTCGCCGGTGCTTCTGTTGAATTTGCGTTGCTCGCTGCAATCAGCGTGTTGGTTATCGCTTGCCCCTGCGCTCTCGGATTGGCAACACCCACAGCCCTGGTAGCCGGCACCGGTCTGGCCGCTAAAGCAGGCATCCTGATTAAAGACATCCGCACACTCGAGGCATTGCCTGATCTCACTGATATTGCGTTCGATAAGACGGGCACCCTCACCGTTGGCGAACCCGAGGTCACCGAACTGGAGTGTCATAGTGGCGAATTCGATGCGTGTCGAGAGGCATTCCTGAACGTAGCCCGCGAGTCCATCCACCCACTCGCCCAAGCGGTGGTGAAATACAGCCAAGATGTCATGGTCAGACCCTGGTCAATTCACCACTCAAACACTACGCCGGGGCTCGGCATTGAAGTCGAGAGTGAAGGACACCGTTATCGCTTTGGGCAATGGCGCTTTGTACAACCGGATCAACCGCGCCCAGAGACAAGCAATGGCACACGCAGTTTCTTGGCAAAAGACGGAATCCTGCTCGGCAGCGTAGCCTTTGCCGATCGCACCCGACCGGAGGCTCAGGCGTTAGCTCATTTGCTCAAGACACAGGGTTTAACACTGCACATGCTTACCGGAGACCGATCCGATGTGGCCAATCAATTGGGCTCCACCTTAGGTATCGCCGCAATCCATGCAGAACTCTCACCGGATGACAAAATCGCCACAATTCGGCGGCTACGAGCTGAGGGGCGCCAAGTGGCAATGGTGGGTGATGGCATCAATGACGGACCCGCATTGGCCGCCGCCGATGTCGGCATCGCCTTAAGTTCAGGATCTGAAATTGCGCTCAAATCAGCGCCCGTGGTGTTGATGCGTCCTGACCTACGGCTGATTCCGGATGCCATCCGCTACGCGCGACAGACCCGCAGCATCATTCGACAAAATCTCTTTTGGGCCTTTGGCTACAACGTATTGTGCATCCCATTGGCCATCTCAGGCACCTTGACTCCGGCCATTGCTGGGGCCGCCATGGCACTGTCGTCAATCAGCGTGGTCCTGAATGCGCTACGCCTCAAACAGATGACGCCAACACAGAGCCTGTCCTAGCACAGATCACAGGGGGCGCTTGCAACTGATTGCCGCCCAACACAGACCCAACATCATAAGCGCACCGCCGATCGGTGTGATGGCACCGAGCCACGGCAGATCAAACCACACCAACAGATACAAGCTGCCTGAAAACACCACCATACCCAACAGTAACGACCACACCGCGCCTCGCGCAATCAACCCTGGCCACAACGCAACAGCCAACAGCGCCAGACTGATCCATGCCTGATAGCGCACGCCCACCCGCCAGGTCTCGAGACGTGCTGCACTCACAACACTCTCAAGGCCATGCGCAGCAAACGCACCCAAAGCGACGACTAGAGCCAAGCTCACCAAGGCCGCTTGAAATACTCTCAACCGAGCCATGACATCACACTCCACAGCAAGAGCCCCGCCACAGTCACCCCCAATAACAGCACAATCATGAGCGTTTGCACCCAATCACGGACTAGCGCCTCGACCAAGAAACGGGTGGTTTGTGCCCCGAAAGCGACGAAACAAAACAACAGCGAGATCGGGAAAAAGGCCAGCGTCAACGTAGAAACAGCTAAAAACTCGAGAAACGACAGTTTTAAAAAGGGATTTGCCGGAGGTGCTGATGGTGCCATAACCAAAGTGTGCCAAAACCCCTCTTCGCTGGCTATTAAATTGCCAACACAGTCAGTTACCACTGGCTGGCGGGGCGGTCCAACGTCATGCCTTCGGCGAACAATTTCCCAATCGCGAGTTCCTGAAAATTCACCAACCGCGTCACGCCAACATGTTGAGAAGTTTGTCAGTGCGTGATGCAGTCGAAACATCTTGACCGAACTTCAGCGGATTCAGGGATAACACCACTTCAATTTCCCAATGACACATGCCGCAGCCTTCGACACACTCTGTGCTAACGCTGGACCACGATGTGACGACCTAGACCGAATTCAAGCGCACAAATCAGGTGTGATATTGGGCTTGAGTCAATCACGGCGCGCTGGGAACACGTAACGCTTCAAACCAAAGCAATTTTTGCTACTCTTAGATCTTTGGAAGGACGCCCCATGCGCATCGCAAGTGCTTTTGTTGTCATCACCCTATGGATCAGCGGTTGCGCGCAACTGCCCCCAGCCACCAATCCGTTGGCCGCTTTAGAGAACACTCAATCGAATCAACTGGTGATTGCCGAGACCAGCGCAATCCTGTCACAAATTGCCTCGGTCGATGTGTACCTCGACGGCGCATATGTCGGCAACACCGGTGACACTGCTGTGCTATTGGTTGATAAAACAGCAGGTGAGCACGTAATTGCTGCCGAAGGACGATTTGCCGCAGCCTATGCCGAACGCACCGAACTTCGTTTGCAGTCGACTGATGGCCATCAGTTCATCTTGATTGAACCGACGCTGCGAGGACCGATCACGATCCGTGCCGTCAGTCGCGTTCAGTGGGAAGCGCTTGCGAAATAATCAGGCCAATGGACGAACCAGCCAGGGCACAACAAAAACCCGGCGACGAATCCGCCCAAATGTGCCTGCCAAGCGATCATGCCACCCATGAACACGTGTAGCAGCACATGGATCAACACCAAACCAATGAGGATCGAGGCCACTGAGCGAGTCGGTTGGCCGAGTGCTTTCGCGGACTCACGGGTGGCGTAAAGCCAAACCCCGATCAAACAAAATACCACCCCCGACGCTCCTACCATGGGTGCCGCGGTTGTCTCCAACAGGCCAAATGCGACGCCACTGGCAACTGCGCCGACGGTGCTCATAAGCAACACAGCACGCAGTCCATAGGCCAGTGCCAGGGTCTTCGCCAGCGCAATAAAAATCACCGCATTCATGATCACGTGCAAAGTACCGGCATGCAAAAACGCATGGGTCAACAGCATCACATAGGACTGGCCCGGGTACAGCGCCTGATCCACGCGACCTGGTGGGAACAAAAAATCCCAAAAGGCGCCATTGGAAATCAACCAGGCCCGCAGATCGTATCCTGCCAAAAGCCCACGATCACCCAATTGAGCAAATAATTCGATCATCAAAAGCGACCCAGTCAACCACCACAAAACAGGTGGTGTTTTGGGCCCGCCAAATACAGCTACGATGCGCATGAGGCTCCTCAGTGCAGAAAGCACCACTGTAGCGGAACCGGGGAAGAGATCACACCGATAAGCTGGCTTGTGAAAATCAGTGAATCAGGTTTGCTGACACTCGGAATAGCTTGCCAGTGCGTACAGCACCCCAGAGACAGCCGAATAACGATGGGTCGCTGGCTCACTTTGCAACACCGCCAAGACACGAGTCGTCAATTCTTCACTACTCCAGCGAGGTGGCAAACAGACAGGTTCACCGTGCAATAAAAACGCATAGGGTTGTGCACTCAAACGCTCTCGAGTCTGATGTCGGGCGCCCTCAATCACACCCAGTACAAAGGCCAAGCATGGTTCACGGTCGCGCTCACACTCTGAGAGAAAGGAACTTACCGTCACGATGCCGCCCTGTCCGTAAGCAGACAGCGTCACCACCATGCACAGCAGACCAATGAAGCGCCTCAAATATTCGGCGCCTTCACAGTCACNTCAAAAGCTGAATACCAGGCGGCAAGATGTTCGATGTTTTCTTTCGAAAGGCCTTGAGCAATGAGACTCATCCGCCGGTCTTGACGCATGCCTTTTTTGTAATCCATCAGAGACTTTTCGAGATACAGCGCGCTGAGCCCTGCCAAATTTGGCGCTTCTGGATCGCGCGACAACCCATCTTTGCCATGACAGGTAGAACATTGTGCTGCCAGCGATTTCCCAATCGCCGGATCCCCAGCCCATGTGGGAGACATCCAACACATGGCCGATAAAACAAAGGCACCGACTATTGCTTTCAAATCTTACTCCTTGCGACGTTTTGCAATTGAAAAAAAAACCCCGGCCACACACCGGGGTTTTTCGATGGCTGCGAGTTAACCCTCGTAAGAAATACGGTAGATCGCTCCAGCGTAATCGTCTGATACAAGGATAGAACCATCCTTCATCTGCGTAACAGACATCGGACGACCGTCATACTCTTTATTGGCATTCAGCCAGCCTTCAGCAAAGGGCTCCATTTTGGCTTTGCCGTCCTTATCGATGAACGTGACCATCAGTCTCGCACCACAAGGCTCGGTCCGGTTCCACGACCCGTGCTGAGCAGAGAAGATGGCGTTCTTGTACTTCGCTGGGAATTGATTCCCGGTGTAGAACGCCATTCCAAGATCAGCACAATGCGCTGTGGTTTCAACCGCTGGATGCACAACATCGACAGGTACTTTGGCTTTGTCGTAACCGAAATCAGCCACGCGTGTCTTTCCACCGCCGTACCATGGGTGACCAAAATGCTGGCCTGCCTTGGTCTGACGATTCAATTCACCAGGCGGAATATCATCACCCATGCCATCGACTTGGTTGTCTGTCCACCAAAGCTCACCAGTGACTGGATGGAAGTCATGGCCCACTGAGTTACGCACACCATAGGTGTACACTTCCCGGTTACTGCCGTCTCGATCCATCCGAACGATGCCACCAATGCCAACTTCGTTGTAAAGATCCAGCTTTTCAGGTGGAGCGACGTTGAACGGCTGGCCAAGCGACACATAAAGCTTGTTGTCCGGGCCGATATCAACCACCCGAGCAGTGTGGTTATAGCTTTCTTCCTCGACAGGAATCAACTGACCTTTGGGCACGATGTCCACCGCCACCACATCGGGTCCTTCATAGAAGAATTCCGCTGCTGGAAACATCCGAATTTGATTTCGTTCCGCGATATACAGGAATCCGTCTTTGCTGAATGTCACACCATTCGGTACATCGAAATCCAGTGATGGAGCAAAGTCCTTGACCTCATCGGCGACTCCGTCGCGATCACGATCGGAAACAACCCATACTTTGTCTTTCCGCGTGCCGACAAACAAAACTGTCCCCTGAGGCGCCATTGCCATATCCCGTGCATCGGGGACCAAGGCGTACAGATCGATCTTGAAGCCATCTGGTAATTTGATGTTCTCAAGGATTTTTTTAATGTTTTCGGCTTTCTTTCCACCCTGTTCAATGAATGTGTGGTCATTCATTGTTTTACCAGATGTCGCAAACACACCGATGTCTGCGGAGACCGTAGCGGCCATTGAGAGTCCTGCCAAGCAGGCAGCGAGATGCTTGAGTTTCATATGAAACGCTCCAATTTTTCTTTTATTATTCTGACACTGCGTGGGTCCATGGTTAGGTACTCACGAAGCGACCAACATCATTCTTGATGTCTCGATATTGTTTTACAGAATTCAAACAGTCTTTCAACGGGAGTATGGTCTAATACGATTAATGCACTGCATCAAAAAGGATGGTTCGTGGACCTTGTGGAAGCGAACGCAACGAGGACTTTACCTACCCGCCCCAGAGACCGATATACTGCAAGAAATAAAAACGAAGCCGAGCCATGACGCTACGCATCCAAGAGCTATCCCACCATTATCGAAAGCAGGCGGCCCTGAATGCATTTTCAGCGCAGTTCGACGCAGGGCACACGACCGCCATCCTCGGCCCAAACGGGGCTGGTAAGTCCACACTATTCAAATTGATTGCAGGCCTGATTCATTGCCAGCAGGGCCAAATTCTTTTGAATGACGTGCCACTCCACCCGCGCTCCCCAGAAGTGATCCGCCAACTTGGCTTCGTGTTCCAGGAGCCAGCCCTGGATATGATGCGCACTGGCCGAGCGAATTTAATCTACGCAGCCGGACTGCACGGACTGTCTCGAGTTCAATCCGAGGCTCGAATCGCTGATACCACGGGATTACTGCACTGTGATCATTTACTCGATCGCGTAGTCAGTCAGCTGAGCGGGGGCGAACGACGGCGCATTGAAGTCGCACGAGCGCTGATTCACCAACCGCGTTGGTTACTTCTCGATGAACCCTCAGTTGGACTTGATATCGACTCGCGGCGACAGCTGTCGGCAGACATCCACAGCATGACCCGCGAACAACACATTGGCGTCATTTGGTGCACGCACATCACCGATGAACTTGAGCCAGATGACCGGTTGATCATCATGCATCAGGGAGCTGTACGTTTCAGTGGCCGATGCGGCAGTCCCTCCGAAGTACTCAGCCGCTATCGTTCGGAGATTCATGATGTCTAATGGACTGCGCCCTTTAGTGGTGATCATCGAGCGGGAATTTGCCCGCTTTCTCGCGCAGCGCACACGCCTCCTCTCGGCTCTGGTCCGGCCACTGTTTTGGTTACTGGTGTTTGCCGCTGGCTTCAAAAGCACCTTGGGAATCGCGACACAACCGCCCTACACCACCTATGTCACCTACGATTTGTATGTCGTTCCGGGCTTGGTTGCGATGATGTGCTTATTCAACGGCATGCAGTCCTCTCTGGCCATGGTCTACGACAGGGAGTCTGGCGCGATGAAGGTACTCATGACAGCACCACTGAGCCGGATACGGATCCTGCTTTACAAACTGATCGCAGCGACTCTGGTCTCTGTGCTGCAAGCCTACCTGTTTATCGCAATCGCGATCGCCACCGGGATCGATCTGCCGTGGATTGGCTTACTGACAGCATTGCCGGCACTCCTCATCAGTGCCTTTGCACTCGCGCTGATCGGACTGCTTCTTGCNAGCTGGTTCCGCGGGCTGGAGAATTTTGCCGGGGTCATGAACTTCGTCATCTTTCCCGCATTTTTCCTCTCCAGCGCGCTTTATCCGCTGTGGCAATTGCGGGAATCCAGCGAATTAATCTATTGGGTCAGTCTCATCAACCCATTCACACACCTCATCGAGATGATCCGTTTTGGCTTGCACGGCGTCACCATGACCACGACCAGTTGGCTGGCCTTGGTGGTCTTGGGATGCATCACACCGATTGCCGGACATCTGTTTCGACCGGAGGCGCAATAGCATGTGGATTTGTGTATGGCGGCGACTGCATTGCGCAGCCCTACTGGCCTGCCTCAGTTACGGTCACATGGCATACGCAACAGAGGTGGTGATCAGTCATGAGCGCTCCGGAGACCTGATCTGGATGAACCAACAAGGTCAGGCACAGGAGCGCCAAGCACTCTGCAATAGGCCGCGTGGTTTGGCACTGCACACCGATCTTGGTCGACTCTATGTGGCCTGCTCAGACGACGACAAAGTGCTCGAACTCGACATCTCCAGCCGGTCGGTTATCCGCCAGTTCGAAGGTCTCGAGGGTGCTATGTCGCTGGCGGTGTTCCCAGACCAAAATCGCTTGTTGGTCTCTAATGAAGGGGCAGCCAAAGCCACAGTCGTGGATTTATCGAATGGGGCAGTGCTCGCCCTCTTGGCCACCGGATTTGAGCCCGATGGAGTTGCTGTCTCGAAGTCCACCGGGCAATTGTTCGTGGCATCGGAAACAAACGGGCTGGTGCACGTCTTTGATGCCGACTCCTATCAACAAGTGGCGGTAATTCGAACCCATCTACGGCCGCGCCGCCTCGCCTTAGATGAAGCGCGAGATGAGCTTTGGATCTCCTCAGAGATGGGCAGCCGAGTGGAGATTTTTTCGCTACAAAGCCTCACCAAGATCGATGAGATTGTGTTCGCACCGCGAGGATTTCGGCCCGAACAAATGACACCGGTCGACATCCTACTACCTCGCGGTACTCCAGACGCCTATGTAGCGCTTGGCAGCGCCAACAACATTGCCATCATCGATCGAGTCACACGCGAGATCAAAGACTATGTTTTGGTTGGTCGACGTGCTTGGGGTTTGGGGTATTCTGCTACCCACGAACTGTTGTTTGTTTTGAACGGATTGTCGGATGACATGACCATCATTGATTTGTCTACTAACCGACCGACACGAACGGTCCGTATCGGACTTGTGCCGCATGCCGTGGCGGTCATCGAATGAACCGCAGATCGTCCAGGGTAAATCACCTGCGTCAGTGGATGCTCATCTTGTTGGCCTGCAGCCCTCTGGGCTTTGCTGCCGACTTCGAGGTGGTCGTGGTGCAATCGCCTGCGGCTGAGCGCGCATCGGAGGGTCTTTCTTTTGCGGGCATCCCCACCCATCCGCGACGACCTGTGGCATCGGCAGCTCGTTTGGCACTGGCGGAATCTGCGCCGAGTTATGCTGCACTCAAGGTGACCACTGCGCTCGAAACTCTTGATCTCGACCCAGACCGTCCGTTGGCACCGCAGCTCGAGTCGCTTCAACCACGGCAACTGGTGATTCTCGATCTTCCGGAACCTGTGTTTCGTAAAGCTGTTGATGCACTCAAACAAAAACCGGTGGTGCTGGTAAATGTCCGACACCGCGCCACCACACTAAGAGACGACCTCTGCCAGCCCAACCTGTTCCACACGTTACCCAGTGATCGCATGTATTTTGATGCACTGGGACAGTTTTTAATCTACCGCGGCTGGCGACGCGTGCTTGTGGTGCACGGCCCGAGCTCCGCCGACCGNGAGCGTACAGAGACGCTCGTTACCAGCATGGAAAAATTTGGCGCCTCTGTGGTTGATGTGCGCGAGTTCACACTGTCACATCATCCGGACGACCGCGACCAGAACAAGCCTGAATTTCTCACCGGCGGTGTGTCGTACGATGTTGTGGCTGTAATCGACACCGCTCGCGATTACGGGCGCTACATTCAATACAGTACGCGCCAACCACGTCCTGTTGTAGGTGATGTGGGTTTGGTTCCTCGGGCTTGGCATGCCGCGTTAGAGCGCTACGGAGCGCCGCAGTTAAACCAGCGATACCAAAGCATGGAAGGCACCTCACCCGGCCTGATGGGGATGACTGATCCTGAATTCGCCACCTGGGCGGCTGTGAAGTTTGTGACCAACACACTGGATTCGCGTCATTTGCAATCAGGCACCCTTGATTTAATGTCCGTGTTTACTGATCCAGAGGGCCGCGTGGATCTGTACAAGGGAACGCGAGGGTCATTCCGCACCTGGAATCAGCAATTGCGACAACCGATGTTATTGGCCGCTGAATCGGCTGTCATCGCGGTCGCCCCCATGCCGAAATTTCTGCACCCGAGACATTACGTTGACACACTCGGCCTCGACCAAGCAGAAAGCCCATGCAAAATTCGGTAGTTGATGCAGCGCAATAAAAAAATTCACCGAAAAACAGTTGACTGCGAGAATTTCGCTGTGCACATTGAGTGGGTCGGCAACGACACAAAATAATAATTAACCACTTAACACTGGAGGTGTCCTATGTGGCAAAAACCAGAAGCAATCGAACTAGCCTGCGGTTGTGAAATTAACATGTATGCTCCGGCAGAGGGCGATCGTCCGCTGTTCTGAGTAACTGCGGGGAGGCTCGCCTCCCCGTAACTCATCGAATTCTAAACACATTGTAAGGAACGCCTTTTGGAACTCATTGTTTTGGGTGCCGCGGCAGGTGGTGGTCTTCCACAATGGAACTGTATCGGCGGACAGAGCCGACGCGCATGGTCGCGCGAGATCCCAATGCAAACGCAGGCCAGTGTGGCCATCGGCAGCCGACAAACCGGCTACGTCGTCGTGAACGCCTCGCCTGATCTGCGGACACAGATCCTGCAGACCCGTGCACTGCAGCCAGACGCCCACCATCCTTCGGGACCACGCAACACACCCATCCGAGCCGTAGTGGTCACCAATGCGGACGTCGATAACATCGCGGGTTTGTTAAATTTACGTGAGAAACAGGCGTTTTCACTGTACGGCCCTGAGGCTGTTCTCAAGATATTGCGCGACAACACTGTGTTTCAGGTGTTGGACCCGGAGTACGTAAGTACGCAGGTGTTGGAAGCCGGCATGGTAATCAATCCGATCGAGGATCTGTCGCTAATCAATCCGATCGAGNATCTGTCGCTTGAACTGTNCCACGTCGCCGGCAAGCCGCCCTTGTACCTCGAAGCCGATCTGGGTATCGAGTCTGGTGATAAAGGGTTCACCAGCGGCGTCGAGATTCGCTGTGGATCGCGCACGGTGCTGGTCATCTCCAGTTGTGCACACATCGATGCGGCACTTCGGCAACGCATCCAACAAGCGGATTTGTTGTTGTTTGATGGCACCCTCTACCAAGACGACGAAATGATCACACTGGGTCTCGGACAGAAGACGGGGCGGCGCATGGGCCATTTGCCTATCAGCGCCGAAGACGGTCCCTTACAGGCACTGGCAGACACGCACAACACACGCAAACTGTTTTTTCACATCAACAACACAAACCCGATTTGGGACACTGACTCTCAGGCATTTCGGCACATCACTGAGGCCGGATGGGAAGTGTCACATGACGGTATGGTGATCCCATTATGAGCCAAAGACTGTCCCGCACTGAATTGGAAAATCGTTTCCGCGCCATTGGTGCCGAGCGGTATCACGATCAGCACCCTTACCACCAACGGATGTACACAGGACAGTGCTCGATTGATGAAATCCGCGCTTGGGCACTGAATCGGTTTTGTTATCAACGCATTATCCCGGTCAAAGACGCTTTGGTTATGGCGCGTCTTGATGACATCGAGGAGCGCAGAGCCTGGCGTGAGCGAATCGTCGATCACGATGGCGAAATCGATGATCATCCTGAAGGTGGCCTCCGACGATGGCTGGCGCTCACGTCACAACTGGGCTTTGACAAAGCCTATGTGATGTCGATGCAGGGCGTCTTACCTGCAGTTCGCTACGCAAGCCAGGCCTATCTGCAGTTTGTGCAAGAAAAAACCGTTTTGGAGGCCGTTGCCTCCTCGCTCACCGAAATGTTTTCGCCACAGATTATTGCGCAACGAGTTTCTGGCATGCTCGAGCACTATGATTTCATCACTGAAGAGTGCTTAACCTATTTTTCATACCGTAAGTCTCAGGCGAACCGGGATTCATTGTGGGCGCTTGATTACATTGACGCGCACGCGACCAGTCGCGAGGACCAAGAGCGGTGCTGTGATGCACTGCGATTTAAGTGCGACATGCTCTGGACCATGCTGGATGCCGTGGCAGCTTCCTATCACCTCGGCGGCACCATCCCACCTGGGGCATGGGTGCCAGGATCAAATATTCGGACTGAAACACGGAGCGCTTCAGCATGACTCTTGTTGACACAGACGTGATCCCCCGCTTCGCCTCAGGAGTGCGCTTGAAACACGATCAAGTCCGTTCGCGTCATGTGGTGTTGGGGCCAGAGCTCTTGGTCGATCTCAATCAGACTGGCCATGCCATTTTGAAAGAAGTCGATGGTTCGCGGTCAATCGCAAAGATCATTGAGCGGTTAGCCACTGAATTTGAGGTAGACGCTGAGTTGATTACAACCGATGTACGTGAATTTTGTACTGGCATGCTGCGCAGACAGGTCTTAAGCCAATGACAACATCCCAAACGATTCCCGCACCACAGGTGTTGCTCGCTGAGGTCACGCACCGCTGCCCATTGCAGTGCCCCTACTGCTCAAACCCAACTGAGCTGATTAAAAAAGAGTCCGAGATCAGCACCGAAACCTGGGCGCGCCTGTTCCACGAGGCAGCTGAGATCGGCGTATTGCAAGTGAGTATTTCCGGAGGCGAGCCTGCCGCGCGGCGCGATCTAGTCGCCTTGGTCGATGCCGCTCGCAAAGCCGATCTGTACGTCAATCTCATCACCTCGGGCATCGGCTTAACCGAAGCCAAACTGGATGAGTTACAGCTCGCTGGCTGTGATCACATCCAGCTCTCACTCCAGGATGTTGATGCGGCAGGTGCGGAAACCATCAGTAACTTAAAGGGCAGTTTGGAGCGCAAATTGGCCTTTGCGAACTGGGTCCGTGCACGCGATATTCCATTGACCATCAATGCGGTTGTGCACCGGCTGAATCTGGACCGCTTGCCCGAAACGATCCAACTAGCCTCAGACCTCGGCGCACGCCGTATCGAGATTGCTAACGTCCAATACCACGGCTGGGCTGAAGCTAACAAGCAGGTGTTGATGCCCACATTGGAGCAAGTGCAGCGTACCAATGCCGAAGTCGAGGCGGCCCGAAAAAAGTATGACGGCAGCATGCTGATTGATTACGTGCCGGTGGATTATTTTGCCGAGTTCCCGAAAGCCTGCATGAACGGCTGGGGCCGGGTCGCTTTAGTGGTTGCACCGGATGGCACAGTACTACCGTGCCACAACGCAAGCACATTGACCCACTTGCGACTGCCGAGTGTGCACACGATGTCGTTGCACGACATTTGGTATCAGTCGGATGCGTTCAATGCCTACCGAGGCGATCAGTGGATGCCGGACATCTGCCAAGACTGCGATCGAAAATTCGTCGATTTTGGTGGTTGCCGATGCCAAGCGTTAGCGATTCTCGGCGATGCGTCACAAGCCGACCCCGTGTGCTCTAAAGCCCATCCCGACTCCCCGATGCGGGCAGGACTGATTGCGACCTCCACACCGGTGGATCCAATTATTTATCGACCCAACGCCTAGATTCGCGACTTGCAGCATGCGCAACCCTTGCACTTTGCGGACATCGGCGTAGCTTCCGGTGCAGTTGAAATCATGCCTCACGTTGAATGATGCTTCGTGCAGGCAATCCACTGCTTGCAGCGATTGATCTCTTTTCAAATTCACCATGGCAACTACTTAATCACCAGACGCACTGACACACCCACAATCCCGACCACGACATCTCCAAAAAATTAGTCGGAAATGAAATGGCGCCAGCCCTGATCGAATCAAAACATGAGTCCAACTACCGAGCATCCACCAATATTTTATTGAAATGGACATCATTGGCGTCATTAGCCAACCCAACGTTGAGTTTAGCGCCTCAAGCACGCACACTTGGCGTTTGACCGTATTTAGCAAAAGGCTCTCCAGTTCATGGCACAGTTCGTATACACGATGAATCGGGTCAGTAAGATCGTCCCGCCCAAACGTGAAATCTTAAAAGACATCTCTCTTTCATTTTTCCCAGGCGCAAAAATTGGTGTGTTGGGTCTGAACGGCTCCGGTAAGT
>JGI26088J50261_1000812_pt1 | contig 17650 bp, 19 predicted proteins | sample SaaInl1SG_22_DNA_FD_50261 | JGI IMG/M metagenome (IMG submission 50261)
ATTTGCTGGGTTTTGGTCCACTGGAGTCGATGATCCAAGATCCTGAGGTGTCAGAGATCATGGTGGTGGGACACCAGCAGATTTTTGTCGAGCGCGATGGTCGGCTGACTTGTCATGACCAACACTTTGTTAATGACGATTTCTGTCGACGCGCCATTTTACGGATGCTTGAACCCTTGGGTCGGCGCTTAGATGAGCAATCACCGACCGCTGATGGCCGCTTATTGGATGGCTCGCGCATCAATGCGGTGTTGCCGCCGATCTCGCCGGATGGGCCGATGCTAACAATCCGGAAATTCAAGGCCGGTCTGAAATCACTGCCGGCACTGCAGGCCACTGGCATGTTTCCTGAGGCGGCCAAAGAGTTCTTGGTGTCGGCGGTGAAGGAGGGGGCAAACATCCTCGTTTGTGGTGGCACCGGTGCTGGGAAAACCACACTGTTAAATGCACTGGCCCGCGAGATTAATCCGAACGAACGAGTCATCACCTTGGAAGATGCAGCCGAGTTGTCACTGGGATTGCCGCACACAGTTCGGCTCGAGACCCGTCCACCGAATATGGAAGGTGAGGGTGCGGTAACTCTCAGGGATTTACTCATCAATGCACTCAGGATGCGGCCCGACCGCTTGGTGGTTGGTGAATGTCGGGGCCCAGAGGCACTTGATATGTTGCAAGCCATGAACACCGGGCACCGGGGTTGTATGACCACAGTGCACTCCAACTCTGCGCGTGATGCGATCCGCCGACTCGAGGTCTTGACGCTGCTTGCCGGTGTGGATATTCCAGTGCGGGCCATCCGTGAACAAATCAGTGGCGCCATCGATGTGATCGCCCACGTGGGGCGCGATCATGCAGGAGGGCGGCGTTTGACTGCCATTGAGCGAGTGGTCGGTTTAGAGGCAGAGCAGGTGTTGTTGGAGACCCTGTGGAGTCAAACCCGTTCTGAGGTAGATGCCGCATGGGCCTAGGTGTGACGGTCTTTGTCTTGTTGTTGATCATTTGGCGGATTCCAGAGATCCGCATCACCTATCAGCGAGCGACTCGGATTCGACGTTTGAAGCAGGCGCTGGATGGTGAGTTGGATTCCATCCTGTCGATCCTCGCGCGCCAGCTCCGAGCTGGACACGATCTGGGGCGGGCTTTAAACGAAGCAGAAGCCAGCTACGACGGCATCGTGTTGTCTGAATTGACGCACTGGAAGGCTGAGCGGCGGGTGACCCTGTCACTGGGTCAGGTGTTGATGCAGCGTGGTGAACGGCTGGATTTAGAGCCGTTAAAAATTGCTGGAGCGACGCTGTTGGTGCGCGATAAGTTGGGCGGACCGTTGGCGGCGACGCTCGAGGAATTGGCGAGAAGCTTGCGTGAGACCCGAAGTTTGCGTCTCAAAATTGAAGCAGCGAGTGCCACACATCGGATGCAGGCAACGATGCTGTCGGTGTTGATACCCCTACTCTCAGCCGGCGCCATTGCCCTGTCGCCCGGGGCCACCCATGCCGTGTTATTCACCACTGCCGGCCACGTCCTGCTGGTGCTGTGTGGGCTGTTGATGCTGGTCGGCCATCTGTGGGTACGGAGTCTGTGTCGTGTGGATTAGCGAGGTACTTGTCGCACTCGCCGTGGCCACCATGGTCTGGACTGCCCCGCTTGCGCTAAGGGTGCGACTGCGGGTCTGGATGTTGATCACCGGTTGTGTGCTGTGGCCCAGTGCCTGGTCGGTTGTGCTGAGCGTGGTGGGGTGCGACTGGGTCCTTGGCCAACTGGCACGGCGGCAACAGCGGATCGCTCAGGACAAGGGATTTCGGGCGTATTGGCCATGGCTTGTGGATTTGATGCGGATCGCTATCGCCGGCGGCGCTGCGCACGGTGTGGCTTTCGACCATGCCATTACAGCACTGAAAGAATCACCATTGAAAACCTTTGGTCAACACGTCTTCGGCCGACGCCAGGAGGGTCAGGATCGCGTGGCTGCCATCATCGCAGTCGGACGTGACATGGGGTCTCGCGAGGCTTTGGATCTGGGTTTGGCGATGCGGGAGTCTGCACGGCAAGGCTCCGATTTGTCGCCACTACTGATTGAGCAGGCACGCGCCCTGCGTGAACGAACCCAACGCCGACTTGAACGGGCTGCCAATGGGTTATCGGTGAAGCTTCTGATTCCGTTAGTGATCTGTTTTTTTCCGATGTTTTTCTTGGTCTTGGCATTCACGATTTTTCATAGCCTAGGGAGGTTGCCATGGAGCACTTAAGGCAAATACCACTGCCGCAACTCACATTTGGCCAGGGATACCCAGCCAACGTGTTCTGCGATTTACAGGTTCAGCGCTGCACAAGTTTTGTCAGTCGCTTGTTGGGTGTCAATCACCCCGCATCCAAGGGTGCACTGTTGTTTCCTGGTACGCGCGGTCTGCATGGTTTGGGGCTTGGTGAATCGCTGTGGGTGGTATGGCTCGATGCCAATGATGACGCGGTGAAAACGGAATGGCTCCATCCAGGGGGATTCACTACGCGTCCAAAAGATGCGGTATCCGCTGTTGAGGTGACCCTTGATCGTATCGAGGAGGCGTTATGCGACACCGTGCATTGAGAAGCCTGCTCGGTTTTGGGTTGGTTCTGGCTAGTCCTGTGTGGAGTGATCAGCCGAAGTCAGTGGTGGCTCAGGTGACGGCAACGGCGACCTCTGCGTGGGCCCTTGACCAATATCAGCAGGCCAAGGCCACTGAAGATCCGGTGGCACGCCGTCTGCTGCTTGAGCATTTGTTTCAAGCGCTTCCAGAGACCGACGTGTTATGGCTTCGGGTGAAGGGGCAGCTTTGGGTATTGGAGCGATTGGAAGGAGGATTTTAATGCGCCAAGTGATCTTAATCTGTTTGGCATGCACCATCTTTGCCGGGTGCACGTCAACCGGCATCCAGACCTCGCTCATTCGGGAGGCGCCCGTAGTCGAGCCGGTGACTGTGCCGACACAAGGCAATTACACCAGAGGCAATTTGGCACTTCGCCGGGGTGATTTGGAGACGGCGATTACGGCGTACCGTCAGGCCTTGAAGTCGAGTCCATCGATGTATGAAGCCCGTTACAACCTCGGCATCGCACTGTTAAAACAGGCGCGTGAAGAGTTCTTTTTGTATGCGGGTTTGGCGCCAGATTCTGAAAACCTCGAGACTATTGCGCCGATGCTTCAGTGTCTTGAAGCCTTTGTTGGTGAGGGCAGCGATGTGCTCTGTCGCTAGACCGAGAGAGGCCGGAGCCATGTTGGTCGAATCGGTCATCAGTCTTGCGGCGGTGATTTTCGGTTTGATTGGTCTGATTCAACTGATTGCACTGTCGTGGTGGGCCATTGCGCTGCCCTTAGTCAATACCGAAATGCAGCGTTTGGTGCTGGGCAATATGAGTTTGGTGCAGTTAGCTGCCGACCCACCAGAGATCGGAGTGCTTACGGATGCGCGCAGCTTTGGTGTGGAGCGTGACGCGCTGAATCACGCCAGTCGATGGTTGCTCCCGGCCGCACCGCGGACTTGGCACGCCGATGAGTTGGCCAGTGGGCGGTTAAAACTTCGCTGTTTGATGCTGAAAGACCGCGATGGCTTTTTGAAACTTGGCTGTCGGACTGACTGGCAAACGCCCTTTGGTTGGGATTTACAGCGTTCGGATTGGATCTCGCAGCGCCCTGGTGGTGAAGTGGAACGCTTCGAAGGAAATTTTTTAAAGCAGGGTTGATGTGCCCGCTATTGGCACAGGCGCCACTCTGGGATTTGGTCGGTGCCAGTGGGTAGGCGACCACCGATTCAATATGTCATCAAGCNNTTGGGCGCTGAGAACCNTGCACTGTGGCCTTCGAATTCCCTTGGAGGTTCTTGTGGCGATGCCAAAAGCCAGCTCAGCTCAGATCGACACGGAATCGTCACATTGAATCTGGTATCTTTGTGACGATTAGGTGACAGATTCGTGACACAGGAGTCCGGATGATACATAAGTGCTTGTTTCCCGTAGCTGGCTACGGGACCCGTTTTCTTCCTGCGACTAAATCCTCGCCCAAAGAAATGCTTCCCATCGTCAATAAGCCGCTCATTGAGTACGGCGTTCAAGAGGCCGTCGATGCAGGTCTAACCCGAGTGGGTTTTGTCACCGGTCGTGGCAAACGGGCCATTGAGGATCATTTTGACAAGAATTATGAGTTGGAAGATCAGATTCGCGGCACCGGTAAGGAAGATTTGATTCAGCCGACCCGAGCCTTAATTGATGCTTGTGAATTTTCTTACACGCGGCAAAAAGAAATGAAGGGTTTGGGGCATGCGATTTTGACCGGTGAGACCCTCATTGGTGACGAGCCTTTTGCTGTGGTGTTGGCGGATGACCTATGTATCGCCGAGGACGACGGGGTACTGAGCCAAATGGTGAAGCTATTTCGGCAATTTCGTTGTTCGATTGTCGCGGTTGAGGAAGTGCCGGACTCGCAGATCCATCAGTACGGTGTAGTGGCTGGTGAACCCCTGAAAGACGGGGTGTACCGTATCACTGACATGATCGAGAAGCCCTCCAAAGACGAGGCACCTTCCAATCTGGGCATCATTGGGCGCTACATTTTAACGCCTGATATTTTCGAGATTTTGCGCCACACCAAGCCCGGTAAAAATGGCGAGTTGCAAATCACGGATGCGTTGAAACAACAGGCCGCCGAGGGTTGTGTTTTGGCGTACCGCTTTAAGGGTCGTCGGTTCGATTGTGGGTCAATCGATGGATTTATTGAAGCAACAAATTATTGTTACCACACGTTTTACAAGAACGGACTCTGAGTCGATATGAAATTAGCTGTTGTTGGAACCGGTTATGTGGGCCTTGTTACGGGCGCCTGCTTTGCGGAAATGGGCAATCATGTGGTCTGTGTCGATGTCGATACGGAAAAATTGGCTCGGTTGCATCGGGGTGAGATTCCGATCTATGAACCGGGTCTTGAGCAAATTGTGGAGCGGAATTTTAAGCGTGGTTCGCTAGAGTTCACCGATGATTTGGCGAAGGCTCTCGATGGCGCCCAAGTGGCCATGATTGCGGTCGGTACCCCACCAGGTGAAGACGGCTCAGCGGACCTACGTTATGTGCTTGAGGTGGCCCGTGGTATTGGTCAGCACATGACTGGGTATTTAGTGGTTGCAGACAAGTCGACAGTGCCTGTGGGCACCGCCGAGAAGGTGACAGCAGAAATCACCAAAGCTCTCGCAGCGCGGGGCGCCGAGTTACCCTTTGATGTGGTCAGTAATCCAGAATTCCTGAAAGAGGGTGCAGCGGTCGAAGACTTTATGCGTCCCGACCGGGTGGTGGTCGGGACCGACTCCGAGCGCGCACGTGAGGTGTTGAGTGAGCTCTACGAACCCTTCAGTCGCACCCGTGACAAACTGATGTTCATGGGTATTCGGGATGCGGAGATGACCAAATACGCTGCCAATGCGATGTTAGCCACCAAGATTTCGTTCATGAATGAAATGGCGAATTTGTGTGAGCGTCTCGGCGCCGATGTGGAAAACGTCCGAAAGGGCATCGGTTCCGATCCGCGGATTGGCTTTAGTTTCATCTTCCCAGGCTGTGGTTACGGTGGCTCCTGCTTCCCGAAAGATGTGAAAGCCATTTTGGGTATGGCCAAGGACGTGGACTTCGCCCCGATCCTGATGCAGGCAGTGGAAGATCGCAATCAACTGCAAAAGTACCGGCTGGTCGAGCGCATTGTGGAGACTTACGGTGAAGATCTTTCCGGTCGAGTGTTTGGTATCTGGGGGCTTGCATTCAAGCCTGGCACTGATGATGTGCGTGAGGCCTCGGCGGCAGTGATGATTCGGGAGCTCGTGGCGCGTGGTGCGGTAGTCAAGGCGTATGACCCGGTGGCAATGGAGACCATCACACACGAAATTGACAGCGATTGGATCGGTACCCAAGTGCTGTTGTGCGATCACCAGTACGATGCCGTAAAAGATGCCGATGCGTTGGTGTTGGCAACAGAGTGGAATCTTTTCAGACAACCAGATTTCAAGGCCATGGAACGGGTCATGAAAGGTAAAGCGATTTTCGATGGTCGCAATCAATACGATCCAAAGCGCCTGAGGGAACAGGGCTGGGAGTACGTTGGCATCGGTCGGTGAGTTCCCTCCCGATCGTCTGGGATCCGGGCTACAGCCCGGAATTCCCGCCCACACATCGCTTCCCAATGGCCAAATTTACGCACCTCAAAGCCTGGGTCGACGCACAAGTGCCAAACACACGACTGGTGGCGCCTACCGCGTGTCCTCTCGAGCTGGTCACCCACACACATGACCCCGCATATGTGGCTGGCTTTCAGGCCGGCACTCTGGACGCCAAGGCGATGCGGGAAATTGGGTTGCCTTGGAGCCAAGGTCTGGCGACACGCACTTTATTGGCACTCGGTGGGTCATTGAAAACCTGTGAGCTGGCTTGCGAATTCGGCCTCGCCAGCCATTTGGCCGGTGGCACGCACCATGCGCACCGCGAGCGGGGATCGGGTTTTTGCATTTACAACGATTTGGCGGTGTGTGCGCGTGCTTTGGTGGCTCGGGGCATGGCATCGCGTGTTTTGATTTTCGACTGCGATGTGCACCAAGGCGATGGCACTGCTTCCATTTTGGCCGGCGATCCGCACACCTTTACTTGTTCGATTCATGCCGAGAAGAACTTTCCAGTGCGCAAAGTGGCCAGTGATCTCGATGTCAACTTGGCTGATGGGCTGACTGATGGTGCGTATTTGCCCGTGGTGTTTGACACCTTGGAGTCGGTGCTGTCGAGTTGGCACCCCGATTTTGTACTCTACGATGCCGGTGCGGATGTACACCGTGAGGACGTGCTTGGACGCCTGTCGATCAGTACAGAGGGGCTATTGGCACGAGATCTGGGCGTTATTACGCGTATCGTCGACCGAGGTATTCCGTGCGCGACCGTGATTGGTGGTGGCTACGATCGCGATCATCGTGCGGTCGCAGCGCGCCATGGTGTGGTGATCCAAGCGGCCGCATCGGTCTATGCCTCCCACCTCGGGTAGTGGATTTTTTCACCCAGGTCTTGCACTTCGTGCTCGCGCTGGCATAATGCGCGCCTGTTTCTGTTGATGCCCAACTAGGCCTGGGTTTAGGAAACACTCGGTTAGTCCCGTTCGTCTAGAGGCCTAGGACTCCGCCCTTTCACGGCGGCAACAGGGGTTCGAATCCCCTACGGGACGCCACTTGCGGGAATAGCTCAGTTGGTAGAGCACAACCTTGCCAAGGTTGGGGTCGCGAGTTCGAGTCTCGTTTCCCGCTCCAAATCTCGAAAGCCCGATGCAAATCGGGCTTTTTTTTGTCTGTTTGATTTGATCACTTCGGCCGCGCATGCGCCTTGAAGAATGATGACCTCGCCGCCATCGTTACACGCGAAACAACTTCGGACGCAGGTCGGATGCGGGTGGCTTACATACTGGTCTTGGTGATGAGTCTTTTAATCGCCTATCAAATGGTCAATCCCTATCGGCCCCAGGCTTGTCATTTTTGGCAAAACGGCGATCTGTGTTGCTGGCTTCTGTGCCGCTGAGGATGCAACTGTCACATCGGCTCTGTATCCTTATGCGCTTTCTTAATACACCCACTGCGATAGTTGGAAAACAGAATGACTGTGCCTTATGCGTTAGAAATTCAGGGATTGACTAAGACCTACGATAACGGGTTTTCTGCACTCAAAGGCATTGATCTACAGGTAGCGACTGGCGACTTTTTTGCGCTTCTTGGTCCCAACGGGGCAGGTAAAAGCACCACCATTGGTATCTTGTGTTCGTTGGTCAACAAGACTGCAGGGCAAGTGCGGGTGATGGGGTACGATATCGACACCGATTTCCCGGTTGCGAAACGTCGGCTTGGCGTGGTGCCCCAGGAATTTAATTTCAATCAATTTGAAAAAACTCAAAATATTTTGATCAATACCGCCGGTTACCACGGCATCCCACGCTCCGATGCAGAGCCGCGGATCGAGCACTATTTAAAGCGGCTCGGATTGTGGGATAAGCGTGATGATGCCTCGCGTGCGCTGTCTGGGGGCATGAAGCGGAGACTCTTGATCGCACGCGCCCTGATTCATCAGCCGGATCTGCTGATTCTTGATGAGCCCACCGCGGGGGTAGATATCGAATTGCGCCGAGGGATGTGGGATTTTTTGTCTGAGATCAACGCCCAAGGCACCACGATCATTTTGACCACACACTACCTCGAGGAAGCCGAGGCTCTGTGTCGCAATGTGGCGATCATCAACCATGGGGAAATCATCGCCAAATCCTCGACACGCGACTTGCTGGCGACGCTGCACACCGTGACCTTCGTGTGTGATCTGGCAGAACCGTTGACGAATGCACCGGACATTGCGGGCTATGAGTGTGTTTTGAGCAGCCCACAAACCCTCGAAGTGGAAGTGGATAAAGGTCAGTCCCTGAACGCCGTGTTTGCCGCACTCAGCGCGCATGAGATCGCAGTGACCAGTATGCGTACCAAAACCAATCGGCTTGAAGAGCTCTTCGTCAACATGACCCAAGGAAGTAACGCATGAGTGAATTGGCGAATTTCGAACAAACCGCAAAAGACTTCGGCAATCCCAACTGGGTTGCCTACCAAACCATCGTGCGCACCGAGGTCCGTCGCTTTACGCGGATTTGGGTGCAAACATTGATTCCCCCGGCGATCACCATGACGCTCTACTTTGTTATCTTCGGTAGCCTCATTGGGCGACGCATCGGCGACATGGGTGGTTTTGATTACATGGCCTACATCGTGCCTGGCCTGATCATGATGAGTGTTATCACTAACTCCTATGCCAACGTCTCAAGCTCATTTTTCGGCGCCAAGTTCGGCCGGTTCGTTGAAGAGATGCTGGTCTCGCCGATTTCGAACCAAACCATCTTGTTGGGCTATGTCACAGGTGGCGTGGCGCGCGCGCTGTCGGTGGCTGTGATCGTCACGATCTTGTCGATGTTTTTCACCCATTTAGCGCTCTACAACCTTCTGGCTGTGATTTCCATCACGCTCCTCACTGCGGTCCTGTTTTCGTTGTTGGGTTTTATCAACGGGGTGTATGCGAAGCGCTTTGATGATGTGAGTATTGTTCCGACCTTTGTTTTGACGCCACTGACCTATTTGGGCGGGGTGTTTTTCAGCATCGATTTACTGCCTGAGTTTTGGGCTGGCGTCGCGCAACTGAATCCGATTTTGTACGTTGTGAATGCGTTCCGGTTTGGCATTTTAGGTGTCTCTGATGTGTCCCTGACCGGTGCCTACGTGACTTTAGTCAGCATGACGGTGGTCGCGTATCTGGTCGCACTGCGTCTCCTCACTCAGGGCGCTGGAGTCCGCTCCTGATGGCGAATATCACAGGCCTTGAAGGCATCCAGGCAGAGCTGCCATTGGGTCAGGTCTCGAGTCAGCCAGAGACACTCGATCCGAGCGTCTTAGTCGGTGTACCTCGTGCGCTTGCCCGGGGTGTGGAAGGCATCGATGCGGCTGGCTTCGTTGGCCATGATCTCTGGAACTGTTGGGAAATCTCTTGGCTGAACCCAGACGGACGCCCGGAAATGCGTATCGGTCAGTTACTGATCCCGGCTGAGAGCCCGAATCTGTGTGAGTCCAAGTCCTTAAAGCTGTTTTTGAACAGTTTTGCCAACGATGTCTTCGCCTCGGATGCGGAGGTCGAGAAGACGGTGGTGCAACATCTCAGTGAGGTGCTCGGTGTCACCTGTGAGTTTCAGTTGTATTCGGTAGTTGATGCGCGCTTCCAGGTGGAGATGCCAAAGGGGGAGTGTCTTGATCAGTTGCCGGTGAATCTGGCGGTCTACACGCCTGACGCAGCCCTTCTTCAAGTGATGCCAGACCATCCGGGTAAGGCACGGTTCCACAGCCACCTGTTTCGATCGAACTGTCCGGTCACCGGACAGCCCGATTGGGCCACGGTAGTGGTTAAGTATGCGGCACCCGTGACATTGATTCCGGAGACCTTGCTGGCGTATTTGGTTAGCTTTAGAAACCACACTGGATTCCATGAAGCCTGTATTGAGCGGATTTATCAGGATTTAATGATACGCCTCAATCCAACGGAACTTGTTGTTTGGGCTGGTTTTGTTCGGCGCGGTGGCTTGGACATTAACCCGGTTCGCAGTTTGTTACCGACGAAGTTCTTGCCACCGAGGCTCTGTCGGCACTAACGTGCGCAAAAAGCACAGAAGAGGGTCTGGAATGTCGCCAATTGAAGCGTTGTTGTCCCGCGTGTCAGTCCCGCGGGTGGTTGAGCCGGGTGTCACGGAAGAGGAATTGGATTTATTGCTTCGAGCCGGGCTTCGCGCCTGTGATCACGGGCGCTTACGTCCGTTTCGATTCATCTTGTTGGAAGGCGCCTCACGTGATCGGCTCGGAGAGGCGATGAGTGAGTATCTGCATGGTGATCTGGTCGATGTCTCGGAAGAGGCCATTGAAGCGGCGAAGAACAAAGCGCTGCGCGCACCGACACTGTTGTCAGTGATTTTCTCTCCAAAAGACAACGACAAAATTCCAGAGAGTGAGCAACTGGTCGCAGCTGGCTGTGCTGCACAGATGATTGTCACTGCAGCGCACATGCTGGGCATCGGCGCGGTCTGGCGTACTGGCAATGCGGTGTATTCAGGTGAAGTGGCGACTGCTTTGGAGTTGGCTGATCACGAGCAGGTGGTCGCGATGATCTATTTGGGTCGACCGGCTGCTGAGCGCCCCGCACCGCCTGAGATGAATCCGGCTGATTTTCTGACCCGTCTTTGAATCTGGAATCCGGTGCCTTGAGGCGGTATAGTGCGCGCCTCCTAGGAGACGTGTCCGAGTGGTTGAAGGAGCACGCCTGGAAAGTGTGTATGCGTTAATAGCGTATCGAGGGTTCGAATCCCTCCGTCTCCGCCATTCAATGCAAACCAGCCTCTAGATCGTTTAGAGAGCTTGGTTTGAAAAGGCCAGCACACCGAAGGTGTGCCTCTGACCGTTCGGTGCGGGGCCACAAACGATCCAGACAAGGCGCCCCTGAATACGCAGGCAGATCGCAACAGACATGGCGTCGAAATGCGATGATGGCGCCCTGTGCAAACAAGGAACCGCATGACACTTGCAGAGCAATTTCGGTATCTCGTTGGCTATTTTTGGGTTGCTGATCGTCCAGATCTGCGCCGCAACCTCTTGGGTGCAGCCCTGTGTTTGGTGCTCGCCAAGGCGAGTAATCTCGGCACGCCGTGGCTGTTGGGCCAAACCGTCGATAGCTTGGATCGAAACGAGATTGTTGATGTGTGGCTCTTGGGTGCGCTTGGGTTGGTTTTTGCCTATGCGTTAAGTCGTCTGGCCGCCTTGGTATTTTCTGAGGGGCGCGAGGTGCTGTTTACATCCGTTTCGCAACACGCAATTCGAGCATTGACCGGCCATGTCTTTTCGCATTTGCATCGATTGCCGTTGCCATTTCATCTGTCACGCCAGACGGGTTCATTGGACCGGTTGATTGAGCGCGGCACCAAGGCGGTCGACTTTTTATTGCGTTATGTGGCCTTTAATGTCGGCCCGACCCTGATCGAGCTGGTCATTGTCTCGGGTATTGTCTGGGCATTATTTGGTGGCCTGTATGCCGCAGTGATCGCACTATCGATGCTGGCCTATATCGCATTGACGATCCAGGTCACGACCTGGCGACTGCGGTTCCGACGTACCATGAATGCTGCCGATAACACCGTGGCAGGTCGATTGGTNGATAGCTTCGTCAACATCGAGACGGTGCGATTATTTGGCAATGAGGCGTATGAAACCCGACGGCTCGATGAGGGGTTGTCGACCTATGAGGCAGCCGCCAACCAAAGCCGCTTTTCGTTGATGTTATTGAATTTGAGCCAAACTTTGGTGGTATTGGCTGGTGTCACCACAGTGTTGGTGATGGCGGCACTGGATGTGCAGTCGGGCGCACTCACTGTCGGCGCCTTTGTGATGCTGAATACGTATCTGTTGCAGGCATTTCAGCCTCTGGGTTTCCTTGGCAGTGTGTACCGTGAGATCCGTCAATCGTTGATTGACATGGAAAATTTATTTGAGGTGCTGTCCGAGCCTGCTGAGACAGAAGTAGCTCAGCTTGAAGCCTTGCCTGCCCAGTCTGAGATCGTTTTTCACCAGCTGGCCTTCGGCTACCGCGAGGACCGACCTGTGCTTCGCGATGTGAGTTTGACTATCCCGCAGGGACAGACCGTCGCTGTGGTGGGTGAAACTGGCAGCGGAAAGACCACATTGGCGAGGCTGTTGTTGCGGTTTTATGAGCCGATGACTGGATCGATTTCAATCGGTGGTGTCGATATTCGCAAGGTGTCACGTGAAGCGCTACGCCAGCGGATTGGGGTGGTGCCCCAGGACACGGTGTTATTCAACGATACGCTGCGTTACAACATCATGTACGGGAATCTGGATGCATCAGCGGCTTCAGTCGATGCGGCGGTTGCGATCGCTGGACTGAGTGCGTTTATCGCAAGTTTGCCGGAAGGCCTTGAGACCGAAGTTGGAGCGCGTGGTTTGAAGCTTTCTGGAGGCGAGAAACAGCGTGTGGCGATTGCCCGTGCGGTGCTCAAAGAACCCGCTGTGATGGTATTTGATGAAGCCACTTCATCACTCGATACAGCGACAGAGGCAGCGATTCAGGCCAATCTGGAACGTGTCGCAGCAAATCAAACCACCTTAGTCATCGCGCATCGGTTAAGTACGGTGACCGAAGCCGATCAGATTGTGGTGTTGGCTGATGGACGCGTTGCCGAGCAGGGGAGTCATCAGCAGTTGCTCGATCAGCAGGGTCTCTATGCCAGTCTGTGGGAGGCACAAAGCCGTCAACTGACGCAGTCGGAGCCACTGTGACGGTGGCGATTCGGCACGTTGTCGTGTACTGATCGCAGAGCAGCGCCATTGGTGCTTGACCTGACTCCGGTGCGGATTACACTCGCAGAGACGAAAAAAGTGACCCGCGGTGGGTCGTTGTCACACGCATCACAAGGCGGTTCATGACGAGTACGGTATTGATTCTGGGGAGTGGTCCAGCGGCCGTTGAAGCACGGGATTGGGATCGTGATGTGTTTACCCACATTGTGGCCATCAACAATGCATGGCGTGTGCGTCCCGATTGGGATGCCACCATCTTTCCGGAAGATCTGCCACCTGAAAAACGACCTCCCGAGGTGGCGCCTGATCAGCAGTTGATCGAGGCTGAACAGTTCGTGCCAGTGCAGAATCGCTTCGGTGGTTTTGTCTATGCCGGTGGCACCATGGCCTTTACCGCCGCTTACTGGGCGCTTGGTGCGCTTAAACCCAGTGTCATGGCATTTTTTGGCTGTGATCTGGTGTATCCAGCTTCAGGTGACACGCATTTCTACGGCACCGGTACCCCAGATCCGCTGCGTGACGACGTGACCTTGCAGTCTTTGGAGGCAAAGTCGGCGCGGCTGCAATTGATTGCAGCGTCAGAGCAGTGTGCATGCGTCAATCTTTCCAATGGCCAGAGCAGGTTGGTGTTGCCACGTGCGGACCTCGAGACACTCTCTGAGGTTGCGCCGGTGGCACCAGATGTTGCGTCGGTACAGCGTGCAACAGAGCGAGAGCAGGCATTGGATTATTTTGTTGAGTCGGGTCGCTACTGGGAAGAAGTCGATCAGTTTGATCCGATTGCACTGGCTGAAATCGATGCACTGTGGTTGGAAGCACACCGGCATTCTTCAATGGACAGTCAGGCGGCATGACTCGGTGATGCGCTGGTTGAGAGAACCGTTGTTGGCAGTCCTTGTTGTGGTTGGTTCACACGAGGCGTTCGCTGAAGCCATCGTCGATCCACCGTCGTGTCAAAACAATCGTGGTGAAGTGGTGTCGTTTAAAACCCGTTCTCTTGCGCAAGGGCGTTTCGCTGCGGGTATGGCGAACCGCGCTCCCGATGGCACGCCGAGGGTGCTTCGGATGAACTACCAGTTGGCGTCGGCGGCCTTTCAGATGTTCATCGATCGGCACGAGTGTGCCCACCATCAGACAGGGGACGTGGACCGGCCGCATCCACCAATGAACAGCCCTGAGCATTTAATGAATGAGAGTATTGCCGACTGTGTTGCGATCCTGAGACTGCGAGAGGAATGGGGTGACGATCAGTCGGCCTATGATGAGGTCATTTCTGGTCTGGAAGAGGCGATGACAGCGGTTGGCTTCCCTGGAATAGCACGGCCAGTCGGGTGCAAAACATTGCCAACTGCTATGCCAACTATGGCTCGTCCGAATCATTTATTCAGGGTGTGTTGGATCAGCGTGGCCTGCGTTGACTGGTATTTGCGCAACCTTACTAGCTGAGCTGATCAATGCGGACTGAGGTGGATGTCCTGGTTTTGGGTGGCGGGGCGGCGGGCCTGTTCTGCGCTCTGACTGCGGGCGCACGCGGACGTTCTGTTCTGGTACTCGAGTCATCCAATAAATTGGGTAAGAAAATCCTGATGTCTGGGGGTGGACGATGCAACTTCACCAATCTCGATATTCAGCCTGAGAACTACCTCTGTGCCAACCCACACTTTGTCAAATCTGCACTGGCGCAGTACACCCAATGGGACTTTATCGACCTGGTAGAACGCCATGGCATCGCGTACCACGAAAAAGGCTTGGGTGAACTTTTTTGTGACAGCTCCTCAAAACAAATTCTCAACATGCTCTTGGCCGAGTGTGAGCGAGTTGGTGTGAGTCTTCGCACTCACACACAAATTGACCGAGTCAAGCAAACCGACCATGGCTTCCAGGTGTCAACGTCTCAGGGCCTGGTGTCGTGTCAGTCATTGGTGGTTGCCACCGGTGGCCTGTCGATCCCGACTTTAGGCTCCAGTGGATTTGGTTATGAGTTGGCCAGTCAGTTTGGTTTGACTGTGTTGCCGCGGGCGCCAGGCCTGGTGCCTTTTCTATTCACCGATCAACTGAAGGGTTTGTGTGAGCGTTTGTCAGGTACCTCAGTCGATGTGGTGGTGTCCGTACCGCGGCAGTCGTTCCGCGGTCATGTGCTAATGACGCACCGTGGTTTGAGCGGGCCGGCGGCACTGCAGATCTCCAGTTACTGGACTCCGGGCGAGTCCATCACGCTGGATTTGGGTCCAGAAGTGGACTTCAGAGCGCAGCTGCTCGCTGACAAACAGGCCCACCCCAAGGCGCTGGTGCGGACACGCCTCGCAGCGCATCTACCGAAAAGCTTAGTGGCAGAACTTGAGGGATTGTTTTGGCCGGCTGAGGCGGCGCATCCACTGGCCGAGATCCCCAATGCGCGCATCGAACAGATTAGCAAACAGCTGCATCACTGGTCCTTGCGCCCGGCCGGTACCGAGGGTTACCGCACCGCCGAGGTGACCTTGCGTGGGATTTCCACTGCCCACTTTGCCTCAAAAACCATGGCGTGTGAGTCGGTGCCGGGGCTTTTCTGTGTGGGTGAGGTGCTGGATGTCACCGGGCATCTGGGAGGCTATAATTTTCAGTGGGCCTGGTCATCGGGGTACGTCGCAGGATGCCATGTCTGATCGGTCGCAGTGCTTGTGTTGTTACGGCCTGATCACTAGGCTTCCTGCCCACATTGTCTGCGTTGTACATGGGGTTGTGTATGGCTGAACTCGCACCTTCTTTCACACTTCAAGATCGGATCATTCGGTTGGTCGAGGACGGCCGTACTACTGCCTTGATTACCGGATTGATTCTGATCAATGCCGTGACCCTCGGCCTTGAGACCGATGCTGAGGTCATGGCGTCCTATGGTTCAGTGCTGCTGCTCGTTGACCGGTCGATTTTATTGGTTTTTACACTCGAAATCCTGCTCAAGCTCTATGCATATCGGTGGTCTTTTTTTCGCTCCGGCTGGAATCTGTTTGATTTTGTAATCGTTGGTATTGCCTGGGTGCCAGCCAGTGGCAATTTGTCGGTCTTGCGGGCGCTGCGCGTGCTCAGGATTCTGCGATTAATTTCTGTGGTGCCGCAATTACGGCGGGTGATTTCAGCCATTGGTTATTCAATTCCCGGAATGATCTCGGTTGTTGGTGTGCTTGGCCTGATTTTTTATGTGTCCGCTGTCCTGGCGACGAAGCTGTTCGGAACCCACCCAGACCCCAACATGCAGGAGTGGTTTGGCTCAATCAGTGCTTCGGCCTACACACTGTTCCAGGTGATGACCCTGGAGAGTTGGTCGATGGGAATTGTGCGTCCGACAATGGCCCTGTTTCCGCAGTCGTGGCTGTTTTTTCTGCCGTTCATCATCATTACCAGTTTTGCGGTGTTGAATTTCTTTATCGGCATAATTGTCGATTCGATGCAGATGGCGCAGAAGCTCGAGGCCGAGGAGCTGGGTCGGCAACCGGAGGGGCCGGCCACTCATGCCGATGTGCAGTTGTTGCTGACAAAAATTGAGCAGTTACAGGCCGATCTGGATGCTTTGCAAAAACGTGGATCCTCTTAATCTTGTTTGCCATTGCGATGCAAATGAACCAACAAATTGAGCCCAAACAGTCCGCCAAGTACGGCGATGCATGCGGCTGCGAGGAGAGCGGCTTCAGGCCCGGCTTGATCCAGAACCATCGAGAAAATCAACTGGCCGATTAAACCGCTCGCGAACAAAAAGGTCATTGCACTGGCTGTGACTGTCGATGCCGCTTGGTGTTGCGAAATGCGAATGGATGCCAGAAAAACACCATTCCACCCGATGGCAACGAAGCCGGTTAGAGCAAAGGTGACGAGTGCCAGGCTTGGGATGTACAGCAGCAACAAAATCAATCCGGCGCTCGCGAACCCGATTAGAGTGAGTATCAAGGGGCCTGAGCGCAATCGATCGGCGAGATTGCCCCAAAAGATCCGACCAAACAGCCCCATTGAATTACCAAGGGCTAGCGCGAACGAGGCGCCAGCTGCCGCGACGTAGCCGGTTTCGAGTAGTGACGGGAAGCTGCCCAGCACGATCATTTGCACTGCACCGAAACACATAGCCATCAGCAGCAGCCGAGAGATTTCTCGGTTCTGCCAAACTCCGATCAGACCCGCTTTGCGATCGAATTGTGGGTTGAGATGCAGGCTGGGACGAGTCAGAAGAAGCGCGATAAGGAGTGTCGATGGCAAGGCAATCCAAAGTATCTGTGCGGTTTCTGCAAGCGGACCACAAAGCACTGCGATACCGGCTCCTAGTGGCACGCCGGATTGTTTGATGCTGAATACAAGATGCGTACGTGCAGATCGGACCTCGGCAAGCAGTGCGGACGCGACGGGGTTGGTNAGCGCATAAGCAAATCCTGTGATGGCGGCGCCGATGAGCGCGAGATGCAGCGATCCAGAAGACTGCAATCCGATGCCGGCGAGCAGAGCAATAAGACACAACTGCAGACTCTGATGCGTTCCCAGTTTGGCNATCCATTGCGCGCTGAATGCCGATCCAATCGCCGCGGTTCCGCCAGCAATCGCTGGGAAAATAGAGGCATAGGCGAGCGGAAGCCCGAGGGTCTGAGTGGCCCATGCCGGGGCCGAGCTCAGATGCAACAAAGCCCACATCCCTGTGGCTTGCATGCACGTGCTCCAGATCAGTATGTGGCGAGAGATTGTATCCATGCTTAATTGTATACATTTTTGTA
>JGI26088J50261_1000820_pt1 | contig 17534 bp, 16 predicted proteins | sample SaaInl1SG_22_DNA_FD_50261 | JGI IMG/M metagenome (IMG submission 50261)
GTGATAAAAGAGATGTCCGCGGGGCTGATCTTGGCCTCGGCAATGAGGTCATGGCCTGTTGGCAATAACTCCATCACTGTCTCGCCCGCACGCACCACCCCGCCTACCGTGTTGATACGAATATTGTTAATGATGCCGTCAAGCGAGGCTACCAACTCGGTGTGCTCAAGCATTTGGGTACGGTCCCGTAGTTGCTCGGTTTGCGAGCTCAATTCTTCTTGGGTTTTTGCTGTCTCTGCTTGAATGTCTTGGAAGTATTTATTTTTTCGGCTACTTAGCTGCGCCTGTATGTCGGCAACTCCGCGTTGTAGCCGTAAGATTTCTACTCGGCTAACATCGCCTGTTTTCTCCAAGGTCTCATTGATCGCCAGTTCGCGTTTAGCTAATTTTTTNATATTTGACAGTGCTTCGACATCTTCTCTAAAGGCGGTTTGTCGTGATTCGTAGAGGGCCGTTTGGTTGCGAATGTAGTCGGTGTGTTGGCGTAAGTCCGCCGGAAACCGTAGCCGCTTGCCAAGGGCCTCCGCACCAAGGCGCACCAACGTAATGCGCAACGCAGCCACCTTGGCAGAGCTGTCGCTAACGGCGGCTGACGCACGCTCTTTTTCAAGGGTTACCAATAGTTGTCCGGCTTTCACCTCATCGCCTTCGCGCACATGCAACTGCGTAATGACACCCGCATCAGCTGATTGAACCAACTGTGTGCGTGCCGCCGCGATCAGTTGTGCTGGGGCTCGGGTAACCTGGTCAACCTGCGCATAAGCGGCCCAAACCACCAATAAGCAAATGCAGATTGCCATGCCGCGCAAGGCCCAACGGGGTCGGTGTGGGTCAGGTAGGTCACCCACCCAGTGACCAGGCATCGCTAGTTTTTGCTGTGGTTTCATGACACTCCCTCGGATTGCTGCTGGGTCTGTTGCACCGGCTCAGCAGGTGGCGTGCGTAGTTTTTGAAGTATCTCGTCGCGTGGTCCATCCAGCACAATTTGGCTTCCGGACATAACGATAAGTCGCGAAACCAATGGCAATACACTGGTCTTGTGGGTCACGATGACCATGGTTTTTCCTTGCGCCGCCTCGCTTTGCAGAACCCGTAAGCACTGATGCTCTTGCGCCTCGTCCATGGTGGCGGTTGGCTCATCAAGCAAGAGAATAGGGGGGGCCAACAAAATTAGCCGGGTAAATGCAACGAGTTGTTTCTGCCCCCCAGACAAGCCCTTTCCACCCTCAGATATGAGGCGCTCTAGGCCCTTGGGGTGGGCAGCAACCAACTTGTCCATGCCTGTTTTAAGCATCGTCGCGTTGATAGCGTCATCACCGGGGTCAGCCATACCAATCAGTAGGTTTTCGCGCAAGGTGCCCTGAAACAATCGGTGTTCTTGTTGCAAGTAACCAATATGGTCGGTAATGACCTGCCGATGAAGGTGTGCCATGTCTAGGTTGTCCACCAGCACGCGGCCCGCTAAGGGTTGGTATAGGCCACTGAGCACCCGCAGCAGCGTGGACTTGCCCGAGCCGATAGCGCCCAAAATGGCGATGCGCTCGCCCGGCCGTATGGACAGCGTGGGAACGCTNAGGGCGGCTGGGTTGTTGCCATAGGCAAAGGCCACCTCGTTAAGCGTGAACTGGCCGTGAATCGTCTCGGGGGTTAACGGGCGATCAACCTCGTGGTTTTCGGTCTTAAGTTCGTACAGCTTTTCAAGGCCCTCAAGCGCCGCACGTGCATGGGCATGCTGGAGTAGAAGCCCGGGCAACGCCATTACGGGGGCCAACACGCGGCCGCTCAGAATGGAGCAGGCGATCAGCGCGCCGATGGTCATACCACCGCTCATCACGGTGTAAGCGCCTGCGACAACTATTCCGGCATAGCTGACCTGTTGAATGGATGCGGACAAGTAGCCAACTCTGTCGCTCAAGTGGCGTGTCTTGAGATCATTTTGGATAGTCTGCTGATTGACGTTAATCCATCGCGACAAAAACTTCCACCCGCCGGCACCCGCTTTGATGGTTTCTATGCCTTCTACGGTTTCAACCAAGATGCCCGTTTTAAGGTTTGAGTACTGTGCCCCATCCAGCGCGGTTTGCATAATGCGTGCGCGAATGGTGAGACCGACCCACAACGCGATGAGCCCAAAGAACAATGGCACGGCGGCAACGATTGGCGCGCTTATCAACATAATGACNACTACAAATAGCAGTGCCAAAGGCAAGTCGACCAGTGTGAACAGGGTGCTAGCGGTGTAGAAGCCGCGCACCTGTTCGTAGCCGCGCACCTGCCCCGCCAGTGAGCCCACAGATGCGGGCAACTGGTCTACCCGCAGGTTTAACAATCGGGCAAATATTACGCGTGACAGGCGACTGTCCATGCCCACCACCACAGGGTCCATTAAATAAGCGCGGGCGTGCTTCATGGCGAACTCCATCACGATGGCTAGGAGCACACCCGATGCGAGTATCACCAAGGTGTAACCACTGCGTGTGGGAATCACCCGGTCATAAACCTGCATCGAAAACAGTGAGGTGACCAACGTTAGGACGCCGATAAATATGGAGGCGAGACAAGCCTCAATGATGTCCCGCCGATACAGCCTGAGTGCGGCGTACACGTTACCAATGAAGGTGTCTTCGTGATCCGGCTTACCAAAGAGGGCGTGCCAGCCGAAACCCACGCTACGCGTGCTGGTCTCAACGGTTGCGCAAACTTCTGTCAGGTCCTCGGGTGCAATGATGTGCTTATCTGTGCGACTGCGAGCAAGCCAGTTTCCTTGTGCGGTTTGTTCGATCAGAAGCACCCAACCTAGGTTAGCNGTGCAAGCAAGGCATGGCAGCAACACCGNGTCGGGAGCTTTGAGCCAGTTGGGGTTTTGCATACCCATGCCTTGACACAGTTGCGCCAAGATTTGCGGCGCAGCGCCCGCTTCAGGAAGCGCCTCAAACGCGGCATTAAAGCGCAAGTTGTCCAAGCGNTTACTTTGATTTTGTGCGAGCCGTTTGAATGCCCAAGCCAAGTTTTGATGTGGAGATGCCATGCCGATTTAATGTGTAGTCAAAGCTGAAACCGCACCCAAGCGAACTTGCAGGCGATACATGGCACCCTGAATAGTGCTTTGGGCGTCGGTCAAACTAAATTCGTTTTGAGCGACTTCGCGTGCTGCGTTGAGCAGGTCTTGCCAGGTTTTGCGACCCGCTTGGAATTGGCGCTCGTAAGATGCGAGCACGCGCTGTGACCCCGCCAATGACAAGGCCTGTGCGTTGGCGTGCGCCACGCTAACGGCAAAGGTTTGCTGATCGTCAAAAATCAGTTGCATCACCGTACGAGTTGCGGTGTCAACTTCAAAGGACTGGGCCTCAAGGCGTGTAGCCAGCGCGTCTGCTTCTAGTTCAGTGCTAAAGCCCGCGCCGGGGGTGTATCGAAAACCCACCACAATGCTGGCTTGGTTGCTACCCGTAAAGGCGTTGTTTGAGAACGGCTGCTCAATGCGTGCGTAAGCTTGTGGCCAGCGATCCGCTTGTTTGGCCCTGAGTTGCGCTCCGACTTGCGCGTACTCAAGCCGCGCCTTTTGCACAAGTGGGTGGCCTTGGGCAATTGTTGTCCAAGGGGCGTTGGCTATTTGGGCTTGAAATTCGGCAATACCCAACGGCGAGAGCGGGGCTGCCACTTGCCTAGAAGGCGCCCACGGTTGCGCCTTCAGGTCAGTGCGTCCTGTTAATCGCATGAGGTTTTGCAAAGCGAGCTGGACACCATTCTCCGCACTCACGCGCTCGACTTGCGTTTGAAGCAACCGTGCTTCAACCAGTTCAAGGTCGATGGCGGGGGAGGCTTGCGCCCTGACCCGACGGGTCATTTGTGACTTGAACCCTTGAATGATGGCAACCGTTGCGCGGGCCGCATTATGCCGGCGCTGCGCAGATAACAGTGCTTGCCAAGCATTAATCGTTTGAATAGCGAGGTCTTGTTGTTCGAGCCTAACCTGCAAGGCGCTGACCTCAGCGCCGGCCGTAACCGACGCAATACGTTCATCACGGGCACCGTTGTCCCAAAGCGTTTGATCGACGTGTAGCGCCGTAACGTCGGTGCCCGTTGAGGTTCCGCCAATCTGGGTCTCACTCGTTACGGAGACGGTAGGCCACTTGGCACGTGCCGCAACCTCTATGTCTTGCTCTGCGGCTCGACGCCTCGCTTGAGCACTTTTAATAACTGGGTTATTTTGAAGGGTGGCGCTCACCAAAACAGCAAGGTCGGCGGGCAACAGCGGCACGGCCTCCGCCGTAGCGGAGGCTACATACGCGCTTAAGGCAAGCGCACCGGCAACGCAAAAAAATGGACGTGGCAAGCTAAGAACGTAATTTTTAAATACTGACAAAATACTAAATTTTTATAAAAAGCAGTAGTAAAGTTATTGCCCATAGATGTTCGATGAAAAATGGTGCTATATAGTTCTCAAAATAGGGGTTGTTTGTATTTTTGTAATAACAAATAGTCTCTTTTAATTGATTTATTGGTGCTAAACCCATCAGCTGATGAATGTATTTAATTAGCGCGCGTGTTCGGGTACGGACGTTAACGGGCATAAATGTAGTACTTGAAAATATTTTTTGAATGAAACCATGATTCGATAAGTACTAAAAAAGTAGTTTTTACGCTTACTTAACCCAATGAGTGATTGCTACGCTAGTTCTGGGCCACCCCCAGAAAAGCGCACCAAATAGGGGCGTGCGCCATTTCGGAACACAGGGCAACACCCAAACGCCCTATCTCTGGGCAGAAACACCCCGGTTCACCCCCGATTGACCGCATTTCGAAGTTGGCACGAGTCGTGCGATGAGCAGTCATCCCTATTCAGAAAGGAATTTTTATGAAATTAGTGACTGCAATCATCAAACCCTTCAAGTTGGATGAGGTGCGTACCGCCTTGTCAGCCATTGGGGTGCAAGGCATCACCGTGACAGAGGTGAAGGGCTTTGGCCGTCAAAAGGGCCATACCGAGCTATATCGGGGCGCTGAGTACGTGGTCGATTTTTTACCCAAGGTCCGGTTGGAGACGGCAGTCTCCGACGCGCTGGTGGAGCAGGTGATCGAAGCGATTGAGGGTGCCGCACGCACGGGAAAAATCGGCGATGGCAAGATTTTTGTCGCCCCACTTGAACAAGTCGTTCGCATTCGCACTGGCGAATCTGGCGACAGCGCGCTGTAAGCGTACAACCCAACCCCGATTCAATTGATTAGAAAAAGGAAACCCTCATGAATGCAAAAAGTATCATGGCTGGAATTGCGCTGCCGCTACTGGCAGCCAGCACGGGCGCCATGGCCCAAGACACGGCAGCAGCTGCCGCCGTCGTTGTCGATAAAGGTGACGTTGCGTGGATGATGCTGTCCACTTTGTTGGTCGTCATGATGGCTGTACCCGGCCTCGCGCTGTTTTACGGTGGCCTGGTTCGCACCAAAAACATGCTCTCTGTTTTGATGCAAGTGATGGTCGTTTTCTCGCTCATCGCGGTCCTNTGGGCCACTTACGGNTACTCACTGGCGTTCGGGGGCGAAGGCCTCTTCATCGCAGACTTCAGCAAGGCATTCTTGCTGGGCGTAACGCCCGATTCGCTGGCGGACACATTCACTGACAACGTGAAGATCCCAGAGTACATCTTCATTGCATTCCAAGCGACCTTCGCAGGCATTACCTGCGCGCTGATCGTGGGCTCGTTTGCTGAGCGAATGAAGTTTGCCGCGGTCTTGGCCTTCTGCGTCTTGTGGTTCACCTTTGCTTACCTGCCGATCGCGCACATGGTTTGGGGTGCGGGTGGCTACTTATTAGACAAAGGCGCTTTGGACTTTGCTGGCGGTACCGTGGTGCACATCAACGCAGGTGTTGCGGGCCTGGTTGGCGCTTATATTTTAGGCCCTCGCCTTGGCTACGGCCGTGAATCTATGGCGCCTCACAGCCTGACATTAACCATGGTGGGTGCGGCTTTGCTGTGGGTGGGCTGGTTTGGCTTTAACGCTGGTTCTAACTTGGAAGCAACTTCCGGTGCCACGCTCGCATTCGTTAACACCTTGTTGGCGCCTGCGGCAGCGGTATTGGCTTGGTGTATTGGTGAGACCATCACAAAAGGCAAGGCGTCTATGTTGGGCGCTGCGTCTGGTGCGGTTGCCGGTTTGGTTGGCATCACGCCTGCTTGTGGCTCTGTTGGCCCCATGGGCGCCATCGTCATCGGTTTGGCCTGCGGCTTCTTGTGTTTGTGGGGCGTCACAGGCTTCAAGCGCATGATCGGTGCGGACGACTCATTGGATGTGTTTGGCGTACACGGTATTGGTGGCATCGTTGGTGCCCTGTTAACGGGTGTCTTCACAGCCCCCGGCTTGGGCGGGACCGGCGGCGCAGACTTTGACATCGCCAGCCAAGTATGGGTGCAGGCCGAAGGTGTGTTGATCACCATCGTTTGGTCCGCAGTCGTAGCCTACCTCGCCTACAAGGTGGTCGGTGCCGTGATTGGCTTGCGAGTGAGTTCCGATGACGAGCGCGAAGGCTTGGACATCACCTCGCATGGCGAATCTGCTTACCACGCCTAAGTTACAGCAGCGTAACGCGCTTAAGCAGTAGCAGGAGTGCCACTTCGGTGGCTTTCCAAGGGCCGTACCCCCGGGTACGGCTTTTTTTCGCCCTGTTCGTGCCTTGATAACCACACGCTGTAAGCAGATGTCGTGTAACCGCTTGGTAACTTCTCCGCCGTTTCATACAATAACGGGGTTTCACCCAGTTCTCCCCACCCTAAAACACCTGTCGCATGCGCCTTTTTGCCAGAGCACTCTCTGGCCCCTGAAAGCGCAGGCGAGATGTGTTTTTATTATTAGGAGTTCTCATGTCAGCCACAACAATCGCCCTTAACGCGCCCGATTACGTTAAACACCCCAAGCTGCTGGCTTGGGTTCAAGACATGGTCGACCTCACCCAGCCCCGTGACGTGGTGTGGTGTGATGGCAGCCAAGCAGAATACGACCGCCTCTGCACGCAAATGGTTGATGCAGGGACCATGCGCCGACTCAACGCGGCTAAGCGCCCTAACTCGTTCCTCGCCTGCTCTGACCCCTCAGACGTTGCCCGCGTCGAGGACCGCACATATATTTGTAGCGCAAAAGAGAAGACGCCGGTCCCACCAATAACTGGATGGATCCGACGGCCATGCGCGCAACGCTAAAACCGCTGTTCACCGGTTCGATGCGCGGGCGCACGCTGTATGTTGTGCCGTTTTCTATGGGACCACTCGGCTCACCCATTGCCCACATTGGCGTTGAGTTGTCAGACAGCGCCTATGTAGCCGTGAACATGCGCCTCATGACGCGCATGGGCAAGGCCGTGCTAGATGTTTTGGGAACGGACGGCGAGTTTGTGCCCTGCATGCACACCGTTGGCGCACCGTTAGAAGCGGGGCAGACCGATGTGGCCTGGCCTTGCAACCCAGACACCAAGTACATTGTTCACTACCCAGAGACCCGTGAGATTTGGTCTTACGGCTCGGGCTACGGTGGTAACGCTTTGCTAGGTAAGAAGTGCTTCGCGCTACGTATCGCATCGACCATGGGCCGCACACAGGGCTGGTTAGCTGAGCACATGTTGATTTTGGGCGTCACCAACCCAGAAGGTCGAAAGTACCACGTTGCGGCAGCATTCCCCAGCGCCTGCGGCAAGACAAACTTCGCAATGCTGATACCTCCAAAAGGCTTTGAAGGTTGGAAAGTAACCACCATTGGCGACGATATTGCGTGGATCAAACCCGACGCCAACGGTCGGTTGCGCGCGATCAACCCAGAGGCGGGTTATTTTGGCGTCGCTCCAGGCACCAACATGAAGACCAATCCAAACTGCATGGAAAGCCTGAACCGCGATGTGATTTTTACGAACGTCGCGCTCACTGACGACGGCGATGTGTGGTGGGAAGGCATGGGCGAAGCACCCGCACACGCGATTGACTGGCAGGGCAGGGACTGGACGCCCGCCATCGCTAAAGAGACCGGCGCTAAAGCGGCACACCCCAACGCCCGATTTACCGTCGGCGCAACCAATAACCCCGCCTTGGATGAGGCATGGGACGACCCGGCGGGCGTGGCAATTGATGCCTTCATTTTCGGCGGCCGACGCTCAGACACGGTACCGCTGATTACCGAGGCACGCAATTGGACAGAGGGTGTTTACATGGCTGCCACCATGGGCTCTGAGACCACGGCTGCTGCCTTCGGCGCTCAGGGTGTTGTGCGCCGCGACCCGTTCGCGATGCTCCCATTTGCGGGATACAACATGAGCGACTACTTCCAGCATTGGCTCAACATGGGTGAGCAGTTGGGTCAGACGGGTGCGGTACTGCCAAAGATCTTCACCACCAACTGGTTCCGTAAGGGCGAGGACGGCCAATTTGTTTGGCCCGGCTTTGGCGAAAACATGCGCGCACTGAAGTGGATGATTGACCGCATTGAGGGCAAAACCGGCGGGGCGGAACACCTTGCNGGGGTGACGCCCCATTACCAAGATCTGGACTGGACTGGGCTGGACTTTAGCGAGCACGCGTTCNATGCCGTCACCAGCATCAACTCCGACAGCTTGGCGCGCGGAGCTTGATCTTCACACAGAATTGTTTGACAAGCTGGCACACAACCTGCCNCAAGCGCTGCTGGATACCCGCAGCCTGTGGGCCGCACGCTTAGGCGCGTGAACAGGTTGGGGCTGCGGGTTACGACCTGCCGCTCTGCACGTTAGGCAATAAAAAAAGCCGCCAGATGCTTTGCATCGGCGGCTTTTAATTTGAGGCGATCAGCGCCAAGCGCTTGTCTTGCTCCAAAGGGCTCAGATGTAGTGCAAGTGCACCCGACGGCCACGTGAGTTCAAAACGGTTGAGATCGGCGCGATTGCTTGGGCAAAGGGGCGCTTAGCTGGCGCGGCGGGCGCCTCGATTCCCATTGGTGTCAAAGCAGCGTCGAAGCTGTCATCTTCCGCACGCAGACGCGCGGCTTGCAATTCGGCCATNACGCGGGGGTCACTTTCCGCCATAGCTAAAAAGCGCTGGTCTGCACGACGGCGTGCTGCTTTCACAGCGTACGCATCGGCCATCGCGATGGCTGCGTTGTAAAAGCGAACAGCGGCAAACCGGATGCGTGCACCGATTGCGCTGGCGTTGGCTGCGTCGCTGGATTGGACCGCGATGATAACTGCTGTGTTCATTTTTAAACTCCGTTTTTTGTTGAAGAACTAACCCGATGAGCGAATCATAGGGTAAACCCTGAGATATTTATAATTTATCTTTAGAATACTGTTCATTCACCAATCGTATAGTTAGCCGATATGCCAATTCGCTTCAAACAACTGGACCTCAACCTGCTACGCGTATTCGACGAGGTCATGGCAGAGCGCAATCTCACGCGCGCGGCCGACAACCTCGCCATGACGCAACCCGCCGTCAGCAACGCCATCCGCCGCTTGCGCGAAGCCTTGCAAGACGATCTGGTAAGGCGTCAAGGCTTTGGCGTCGAGCCGACCGCACGCGCGTTAGCTTTATGGCCTTCGGTGCGCGCAGCGCTGTCTCAGCTGCGCGAGTCGATTGCCCCCGAGGGGTTTGACCACACTCAGGCACAAGATACCTTTATCTTGGCCATGTCCGACGCGACCGCGGCCGACTTGATGCCGCCGCTGGTGAGCACATTGGATGCCGTAGCACCCGGTGTCAGCATGCGTGTGCTACCACTGACCACCCGCGACCCGCGCACCCTTTTAGAGAAAGGGGGCGTGGACATAGCCGTGGGGCATTTCCCAGGCGTAATGGCCGAGCTGGATGCGGTGCATTTGCACGAGGCCTCACCTAGCTTTTTGCACTCGCGGCTTTATAGCGGGCGCTACGTGGTAGTGATGCGTCGCGACCACCCGTTGGCTAAGAAGAAACAACTAGCGCTGGACGAATTCTGCGCGGCACGGCACCTGTTGGTGAGTTTTTCGGGCCGCCCCTTCGGCTTTGTTGACGAGGCCTTGCGCATGCGCGGTAGACAGCGGCGCGTGGTCATGACCGTTAATCAGTTTTTTACCGCTGGCCGCGTGGTTGTGAGCTCCGACCTTTTGACCGTGCTGCCCGCGGACTTTGTAAATACAACCGGCATGGCGCACGCCATGACAATTCGTGAGTTGCCCCTGCAGGTGCCAGACATACATGTCGATGCGCTATGGCACCGCCACGCTGAACAGCGCCCCGCTCACCAATGGCTGCTTGAAACCATTCAGCGCTGCGCAGCGTTGGCAACGTCCACCGAAGAACCGCTCACTTAGCGCGCCTCGCCGGCCACTGAGGACGCTTGCTGTTGGCTTGGTGCAGGCTCTAGCAAACGCTGTCCCATCCACGTATTGAGATCACGCAACATGTTTCGTGCTTCGACATCCGTGGGCGGCTCCAGAGCGTGAACAAGCTCCACCGTCACGACGGGAACGTGATACTCAAGCGACCCATAGTTCCCCACCGACCCGGGGTACACGCCCAAACGATCAAGATGCAAACGCCCCAGCTTTTCGGGTGGTGGCAGGGCGCCATCGAAATCGAGAATGCCATAAGGCGCATGGATACTGACGATCAAATCAGGTGAAAACGTATTTATTTCGTTAATCAGAAACTGTGTTTCTGGCTCTGAACCGGCTGCGGGTCCTGGCCAGCGCCGCGGGTCTTTTCGGGTGCGGACTTCCCAGTATTTTTTAGTCTCTACCTCCCAGTTATGGGTAGGCATATTGCGGTTAAGGTCAACACGGTTCGCGTTCACACGGTTTGCTGGGGTGGCCAGCAAGCCGTCTGGATTAAGCACCGGAATAAATCGCCAGTAGGCATCAGCNGGGTCATCACGCGTTAACTGCAGCCAGCGCAAAACCAAGCCCGCTGACGTTAACTCATCACCATGAATACCNCCCACGACTAAGACGCGCAGCTTAGGTTGCTTGGCACGCACCTCAACACGGTAGAGNGGGCGACCAAGCACGCTGCGCCCCCCCGTTGCATCNAGTCCCGCAGTGCGACAAAGCCCCATCGTGACGCCGGGCAAACGNGGCAACCAAGCCTCACAGACCTGCCGCTCCAAGCGCTGGGCATGGATATCTGGCGCCAGTCCCCCGTGGCGCCCCTTGGCAAGGGCGCCCGCCTGCGCGTGCGCAACGATACCGAGACTACCCAGCAGGCAAAGGCTGATCGCGATACGTTGCCATAAAGGCTTAACAAGGCGTTGGTACATGCTGATATTGTAGGGAATCGAGCGTGGCGGATATGCAGAAAAGTCACCCTTANGGCAGTAGTCGCCGCTTTTCTGCGGTAGATTCTAGCCATGCTAGAAAAAACCAATTCCGTATCGCCTCAGAACCTCAGGGTCGCTCTAGCTGAATTCGCCACCGGCGTGACAATTGTGACGACACAAGATGCGGATGGCGCGCCCATTGGCCTAACGGTGAACTCTTTTAACGCCGTGTCGTTAACGCCGCCTCTGGTCTTATGGAGCCTCGATAAAAGCTCCCGCACGATCGCAGCGTTCACGGGCAACCCCAAGTTCGCGATCCATATTTTGGCCGCAGACCAAGAGGCCTTAGCCATGCGTTTCGCCAGTCGGGTGGAGGACCGCTTCGCCGACTTGTCCATCGACCACGGAATAGCCGGTGTGCCCCTCATCCCAGGCGCGCTCGCGACGCTGGAGTGCCACGTACACCAACGTGTGGAGGCCGGTGACCACTACATATTTATTGGGTGGGTGGACGCCATCCACACCAGCGAGCTGGCCGACAAACCCGCCGCTCTGGGCTACCACCGTAGCCGATTCCTAGCTGTTGCGCCCTAAATAACGCCCATGTCTACGCCCATCGCCCCCGTCAAACGGCATGACCGTCTCGATAGGCTCGCGATCGTTTTACTCGTAACCTGTTGCGCTTTTTGGGGCTTACAGCAAATCCTTATCAAGGCGACCCTCACTGAAATCCCGCCGATGTGGCAAGCCAGCATCCGGTTTTGGCTGGCTACGGCGGTACTTTGGCTGTGGTCAACGGTTCGCGGCGTGCCTTTGTTTAATACCGACCAAACGCTAAAGGCTGGGCTGTTGGCGGGGGCCCTCTTCGCGGCCGAGTTTGTCGGCATTTATTGGGGGTTGGCACATACCAACGCCTCACGCCTCACGGTTTTTTTATATTCCTCGGTTTTTGTCGTCGCCATATTGCTCCCACGCTTCGTGCCGACCGAGCGGTTAGGGCCTAAGCAGTGGGCCGGGTTAGTCATTGCATTTGGTGCCGTTACGCTGGCTTTTTCTGAGGGCCTACTCGACACGGATACCGGTCACTGGCGCGGTGATTTGCTGGCAATTTGTGCCGCTATTTTTTGGGGCTTGACCACCCTTGTTTTGCGCACCACGCGCCTCGCACAAGCCCCCGCTGAGAAGGCCTTGTTTTATCAAATCGGCATGGCGGCGATCGTGACGACGGCGATGTCGCTCGCTTGGGGCGAAACCTGGACATTAACGCTTAGCTCATTTGCATGGTGGTCTCTGGCTGTGCAATCGGTTGTCGGCGCTTTCGCGAGCTACCTGACTTGGATGTGGATGCTACGCCATTACCCCGCAACGCGGATGGCATCCTTTACATTTTTAGCCCCCGTTTTCGCACTTATATTTGGCGTTGGTCTGCTGGGCGAAGCGCTGAGCTGGCAACTCGTGGTTGCCATCATCGGCGTTGCCAGCGGCATCTATTTGGTTAATCAAAAAACCACCTGATTTAGCTCACGTTGCCGCACCGCGCGGCTGGTTATAACGGTCGGAAAATGCCTGATACCAATCCAAACAGCCTGGGTTGGCCATTGCGTCGCGGTTGAGTACCCGCTCGATCGGTTGACCCAAGAGTAGTTTCTTAATGGGAAGCTCTTGCTTCTTACCTGTCAATGTGCGCGGTACCTCGGGCGCTTGTATCGTCTGGTCAGGCAGAAACCGTGGGCTCACGCCAACCCGAATGGCCTGATGCAGCGCCGTCTGCAACGCCCCATCCAAAAGGGCATCGTCGCGCAGCACCACGAATAGAATCATTTGACTCTCGCGACCCAGATACTCTAAGTCGACCACCATGCTGTCCAACACGAATGGCAGCGCTTCTACGGCGGCATAAATTTCACTGGTCCCCATGCGCAAGCCATGGCGGTTGATCGTGGCGTCGCTGCGACCGTAAATAACGCAATGCCCACTGGGCGTCACTTTCAACCAGTCCCCATGGCGCCAGACAGCGCCCGCGTCCGGCGGTGCATCACCGCCGCCAAGGCGGCGACCTTGTCCCGCAGGGAAGGTGTCAAAGTAGCTACCCAACAAGCGACTACCATCTGGATCACCCCAAAAATAAATCGGCATAGAAGGCAGGGGTTGGGTACAAACCAACTCGCCCACGTCATCAATGACCACCTGCCCCTCGCTGTTCCAAGCCTCAACGGCGCAGCCCAATAGGCGGCACTGCATCTGGCCCTCAATTTGAGGCAAGGTGATATTGCCGCCTATGAACGCACCGGCGAAATCCGTTCCACCTGAGATGTTGCACCACCAAAGCGACTGATTTGGGTAGCCAGCGGCCTGATAGCTTTTTGCCATCGCGCGCTCACCCCACTGCTGGGTGTCACCACTCAAAGGCGAACCGGTGGTACCCCAGGTGCGCAATGCGGCTAAGTCACCGCAAGCAGACACATCGAGCTCGGCCTTCATAGCGTTGCTATAAAACGCGGCGCCCGCACCAAAAAACGTAATGCGCTCACGCGCAGCAAAGCGGAACAAGGTACCCCAATCGGGCGCCTCCTTAGGGCCACTGGGGCTGCCATTGAAGATGGCGCAGGTTGTGCCGTTAAGCAATCCAGCCATCTGCGCATTCCACATAATCCAACCCGTTGAGCTATACCAATGAAAGCACTCGCCCCAACTGTTCTCGTCGTAGCTGGGGCCTACGTCGTTATGGATGTTGAGTAGCAGCAACGCTGTCAGGATCACACCACCGTGCCCATGCACGATGGGTTTGGGCAACCCCGTTGTGCCGCTGGAGTAAACCACCCAAATCGGGTGGTCAAAAGGGACTGCCAGCGGTTGAAAATCTGCTAGCGCCGTGCGATGGGCGTCATCCACGTTAACCACTGCGGCCCACTGCGCATGCGAACACGCTGGCGATAGCACCGGTGGTGGCGTCGATGGCGCCGTGGGCTCGACAGACGCGGCGATAGGCCGCAAAGCATCGACATGGAGCACGTGCGTCAATGTCGGCAGGTCGTCAATCAGTTGTGCCACCGCGTCGCGCCGATCAACCACCTTACCCGCGTAAAACACCCCATGGCAGGTGATGAGTGCCTTGGGCCTAATTTGCGCGAACCGATCAACAACGGCTTTGCTACCCATGTCGGGCGAGCAAACACTCCAGACCGCACCGATACTTGCCACGGCGAATAGCGCAATGGCCGCTTCAGGTATGTTGGGCAGGTATGCAACCACGCGATCGCCCGGGCCAACCCCNTGCTGCTTGAGGTGGGTTGCAACCGCNGCCACTTGNAACGCGAGGTCTGGCCACGACAACGCACGACGCTCGCCACGCTCGTCGTCACTCACAATCGCGGGAAAGCCAGCCGCATCCGCTCGCCCAACGTGGCGCAACACGTGTGTCGCGTAGTTCAGGGTCGCCCCGGGAAACCACTCGGCACCCGGCATCACGTTTTTAGCTAACACCCCACGAGGCGGCGATGCCGACTCGATACCCATATAAGACCAGATGCTGTCCCAGAAACCGTCAAGATCACTAGTGGACCAGCGCCATAACGCGTCATAGTTTTCGAACGACAGGTTGCGCTCTTCTTGCAGCCAATCTTGATAACGGGTAATTTCCGGAATACGTGTTGTCATGTTTTTACTCTACTGCGCTGACGGCTGTCTGGGAGAGACACTCGGAGCCGCGCAAGGCGGCGGCTTAAATGGCAATAACCTGCAGGAAGGCCTCCGTGATCTCGGATTGCAGCGCCTGTGACTCCGCGAGGGTACAGGCTGGATCGGTGCCTTGATTTGCTTGGGTATGTGCATTTGCAACAGGTTCCAAGCTGCTGATACACAACCGATATAGCCCGCTAGCGGCACGGTCAGTGTCATTCGCTTAACGTCGCCGACGCTATCAGGCGAGTTGACAACGAACTCGCCCACCTAACCGACAAGCACTGTTCCCGACTGACGGCAACCATACGTTTTACGCAGCTTGTCGCATAGTCGTCTACTTCGTTATTATTTCCGGCCCCATTAACAATGTCGGTAACCACGTTGAAATCGCAGGGATGTAAGTCACCATGATTAGGAATATAAACATAACGCCTAAAAATGGCAGCGCGGCCCGCACCACATTCATCATCGGCATACCGGCAACGCCTGACGTCACGAAAAGATTTAAGCCAACAGGTGGCGTGATCATTCCAATTTCCATGTTCACAACCATGATGATGCCAAGGTGGATCGGATCAATGCCTAGCTCGATGGCAATTGGAAACACCAACGGCGCTACGATGATCAACAAGCCTGATGGCTCCATGAATTGACCACCGATTAGCAAGATCACATTAACGATGATCAGGAACGCGATAGGGCCAAAACCGGCCGACAGCATACTAGAAGCAATTTGCTGTGGGATTTGCTCGTCCGTTAGGACATGCTTCAGGATCAAGGCGTTGGCTATGATGAACATCAAGGTGATGGTCAGCTTACCCGCCTGAAACAATGCATCTCGCGTGTCGCGGTGAAAAAATACCGTAATTAANGTCCATGGGCGTTGAAAGAAGCTGTGGTTTTTTGTGTTCTCGCCCTTAACATGCAGCGGCCCCATATCTCGATACACAAAACATGAAATAAGGAACGCATAGACCGACGCTACAGCGGCTGCCTCGGTTGGCGTAAACACGCCGCCATAAATACCGCCAAGAATAATAACGACTAAGAACAAGCCCCCTGAAGCGCTGAGAGCCGACGCGCCAACTTCGCCCCAACCTTTCCACTCCCCCTTTGGCAGATTTTTTACCCGTGCCATGATGTAAATCGTGACCATGAGCATGAGTCCCGCCATGATTCCCGGCACAACACCAGCCAAAAACATGCGCCCAACCGACACGTCTGTTGCGGATGCATAGACGACCATAACGATACTCGGTGGGATCAAGATGCCCAAAGTTCCCGCATTCGCTATGACGCCCGCGGCGAACTCTTTTGTATAGCCAACCTGCCTCATACCAGCAATAACAATAGAGCCGATCGCTACAACTGTCGCCGGAGACGAGCCGGACAGCGCGGCAAACATCATGCACGCAAATACACCAGCAATAGCCAGGCCGCCGGGAAAATGCCCAACGAGCGCAATTGAAAAACGGATGATTCGCTTAGCCACACCGCCAGTCGACATAAAGGTTGAAGCCAGAATGAAGAACGGGATTGCCAGCAAGGTGTAATGACCTGCCATTGCTTGAAACAAGGTTTGAGCAATAGAGGCAAGAGAGGCGTCGCTTAGTAGCAACAAGAAAATGGTGGAAGCCATGCCCAGACTAATAGCGATCGGCGTACCGATCAACATTAGTCCGACAACCATTGAGAATAGAAATGCGAGTTCCATATCTTAGCGAGTAGTGTTCATGTGTTTAACGTCCTCAATGGCCTCTTCGACCTCGTGGCTGACTATCAAACTTTGAGAGTCCCCTGAGTAAATACGCACAGTGGCTTGAACGATACGGAAAAGAAATAGGCCCATACCGAATGGCATGATCGCATAGGGTATGAAGCGGGGGATTTTTTCATATTCATCACCGCCATTCATAATCGGCTCGATAAATCGGAGCCACTCTGGCAGTGGAATATCAATTACTTCATACCATCCACGGTAAGAAGTGGTCCGCATTTCTTCAAAACCTGTGGGGAACCAACGTCCGGTGGTTTGGGGCAGATTTGCGAAATTTGCCCAATAATCCCACGATCCTTTGAACAATAGGACGGCGTAGCTAATACAGATCAGCCCACTGATAAGCGCAAAAGTCCTGCGCCCATGAGGACCAAATAAGTTGACGACCACATCGACGCCAAGGTGCGCCGTAACTTTAACTGCATAGCTCGCCCCAAATAGGACAAGCCAAGCAAATAGAAACGTCACCAGTTCCAAGCCCCAGATTATTCCAGTGTTGAAACCGTACCGTAACACCACATTAATGAACGTAACTAGGGTCATGCCACCGAGTAGCAATGCAATGGCCGTTTCTTCTAGTTCATTGACGAAGCGGCCAAGTGGCGTCTTGGGTTCATAGCTTGGCGCCATGTCCCACCCCCTTTAGATAATGTTCGAATTGTGGGTGAAAGCGCTTGCCCGCTGAAGCCAGCGGGCAAGCAATCAAGTTCAAATAAACTTAATGTTTCGCATTGATGGCTTGGGCTGCATCGATATTTGTTTGACCCACATCCTTCACGAACTCCGCCCAAACTGGCTTCATTGCTGAAACCCATTCGGCGCGTTGTGCGTC
>JGI26088J50261_1000826_pt1 | contig 17461 bp, 2 predicted proteins | sample SaaInl1SG_22_DNA_FD_50261 | JGI IMG/M metagenome (IMG submission 50261)
TCTTTTGATGTATTTGGGACAGGAACAGTTGCAAATGGTAGTTTAGATCAGACCCTTTGTTTTGGTGAGAATATAGATGGGATAAGATTTAACTTAACTGGGGCTGCACATACGGCTAGCATTGCCAATATTCCACCAGGATTAACATTTAATGCAGTACAAGAGAGACAAACGGAGATAATAGAGGTTACTGCTTCAACAGCTTCAGGAACAGCTATTATTTATATCGATGGAGTTGCATACAGTTATACAAACTCAATAACTGAATCGGTTTCAGTAATTGCAGCTCAGTTAACAGCAGAAATAAATTCGGCGGCTGGAGCTAGGGCTACAACTGTAGTTGCAACAAATACTGCAGCAGAGATTACACTGAGACAGACAACAGCAGGAATACCTTTTACTGCATCTACATCTATGACAACTGGTGCATTCACAATGACTCAATCAGTCACGCAACCTAATATTAATTTTTATCGCTTATTTGGTCAAACGAATACGGTGACGCGTACCACCTCATATCCATATACCATAACATCTAATGGTGCGGGGACAAATTGTAATCCAACAACCGTAAATGGAACAATCACAGTATTAGCTGATACCACTTTACTAAATGTTTCTGGTGCCTCAAATCAAGTGATTTGTAATGGAGAATTCATTGAAGATATTGTCTTGACAATGAATGGAGCAACAGCTATAACTCAAATTGGGCTTCCTCCAGGTGTAAGTGCAAGTGTGATAGATTCCATACAAGAGGATACCATTACATTAAATGGAGACACAGGTGCAACAACAGAAACTTACAGTATTTCACTTACTCGGGGATTAGCAACTACAACAATATATAGTGTTACTACTACAGCAGTTTCCTCAGCAACAAGTCTGGCAGCAAGTTTAACGCTTGAAATAAATAATGGTGAAAATCCAGGTATAGTTGCAACTTCTAGTGGTACAGTGATTACAGTAAGTGGAGCCGCTTCAGGGACTTTTTATAGTATTCTTATAACTAGTGCCCCCACAACCACTATGGTTACTGCAAATGTAACAGGGAATAAACAAGTAACGATTTCCGGTCAAGTATCTACAACTTTAGCCGGGCCTACAAACTATCTGTTTACAATTACCACAACCGGGGATAATTGTAATCCAACAACATATACTGGAGATATTTTGGTTGCTCCTTTATTAGGAGGGACTATAAACGGAGGGACAGAACAAGTGCTCTGTGATTTAACATCTACGAATATTTTAACAGTCACTGGAGATAATCCTAACCCTAGGTCGGGTGTGGAGTATACCTATCAATGGCAGGACTCAACGGATGGTGTAAATTTTGTTGATGTACCGGCAAATGGACAAGGGGCTACCTATGATACACAAAATTCTACTTTAACTACTACCTCCTATTTTAGAAGAAATTTTACTTATACCAATGGAGCAACAAGTTGCACCGTTGCAAGTTCTATTCATAAAATTATTTTAAATAATTTAACACCAGGAAGTGTTGGGCCTCCTAATCAAGTTGTGCCATATGGTGGAAACCCAAATCAAATTGGAAGTACAGTTGAAGCAACTGGCGAGGGTGATCTCGAATATCAATGGCAAATGGCTTTTGATCAAAACCCAGCTTCAAATCAACCTACACCAAATTATTCGGGGTGGATTGATATAACCGGGGCAATCAATTCTAATTATTCACCCAAGAGTAATTTATTAAGAACAACAAAATACCGAAGACAAGCTACATCTTCTGTTTACTACGAAACTTACTCTATAAATCTGAGTGCTGCAAATGCAACTGAGAGTTACAGTATTTCGGTCAATGGAACCCCTTATCAAGTAACCGCTGCTGCGGGTGCAACTTCTGCGATTATAATTTCTCAATTACAACCTTTAGTTGATGCAAACCCTACTGTTAGTGCTGTTGTAAGTGGGACAAATGAATTAATTATTACTTCTTTATTAGCCAATAACAATATAACTTTAGTTCCCTCTACTACAGATACTGGAGTAACTTTTGGTCCTGCAGAGGATATTACACCAGCATCTATTGTCTGTACAGCTCAGTACTCTAACGAAGTAGTGGTTACCGTAGTAGACGAAATAGTTAAGCCAACTGCCGTAGGGGATGCAACACTTTGTAGCGGAAGTGCACCTGCAAACCTTAGCACAACAGGACGTGCAGTAGTTAATCCAAGAACAGGGGTCTTGAGCTTTGAGTGGTTTGAATCTACAGACAATAGTAGTTTCGTGAGTGCTTCCGGAACCAACACGAATCCAGATAGTTATTCGACAGGCAGCTTAACACAAACGAGTTACTTTAAGCTACAAACTACAAATTCTTATGATAATTATGAGACTTCAAGAATTACGTTGTCAGGAGTTTCTACCATCAATGATGATTATACGATCTCAATTGGAGGCACAAGTTATACTGTAACATCTACCACGGCAACCTTAACAACTCCAGCTCAGATATTAGCTGCTTTCTCAACAAGCATAGCCGCCGATCCAAATGTTATTCCAGTCTATTATGGAGGTAATTATATCGATTTAGCATCTATGTTACCGGGTGTAAATCAAACGATAACTACAGCTTCTTCAGGGGGTGCAACAGCCTCTATTTCAACACCAGTGATCACAGTTACTGCAACCGATACAGTGAGTACGTTCTCAGATGTTATTACTGTTATCGTAGGTGAAGCACATGATATTATTCTAGATGGGGGGCTTTCAAGTGCTTTGATTAACCAGTCTGTTTGTCGTACAGATCCAATAACTCCTTTAACATTCAAGCCAGGTGGTGGGGCTACAGATTTGGTATTTACATCAACTTTATCACCAACAAATTCTGTCAATGGTATTTCGGTTACTGATTTAGGTGCAGGATCCTATCGTATAGCTGGAAATTTAAATAATGGGGTCAATTACCGAATTGAATCTCGAGGAACTCAATCAGATCGAATTGACTTTTCAGGAACCCCCAGATTAGGTGAAATTTATGAGATTTCAATAAATGCAATTCCTTATTCCTTTGAAGTTACTACCGCAACTATATCTAGCGTTGTTTCTGGTTTGGCAGCCTTGGTGAATGCAGATACTTTTGTTACTGCAGTAGCAGATACTGCTGCTGGAAATATTACAATTACTGCTGTAAGTCCAGATTTACCTTATNTGATCGCATTACAATCCTTACCCGCACTTCAAGTGACTGAACTAACTGTCTCTGGTGTAATTACTGCTACGGATTCCTATACTATTTTAATTGGAGATCAACCATTTACATATTCAGATACAGCCAATACAACAGCAAATGCTGCTGCCACCGCTTTAGCTAATTTGGTGAATGGTTCCGCTGTAGTTTCATCAACAGCCAATACAAATGTCATTCTTATAGAGGGTACTGAAAATGGAATTCCTTTTGATGTCAATGTGGTTTATGGAGGAGTTTATGCTTCGACATTAAATGTAAATACAACGATCACTGCAACAAGTACTTTAGGTAGTTTAATGAGTGTAACTTCATTAAGTAATGCTGCAAGAAAACAAGTTTTTGATACTTCTTCTTGTGAGGAAGTTGTGGTTTCTGGTAACTTCCTAATTGGAGCCGATGTAAACAACCCGGATTATATTTTAGTAAATTATTAAATCCAGCTACAGGTAATTCTAGACAAACACAGGAAACGATTATTTCAGATGGCCCGTTGTACTACAATAATTCTATGTGTGGAACACCAGAAATTGATTCTTTTGAAGTATGCTGGAATGATATAGCTGGAGCAGATTCAAGTTGGGTATTTAATTGGGACATAACTCCCGCTGCGGGTCTTATCGATACCTTCACAGGTCAAATCACATATTGGGATCCATTTTTTACAGGAACCGCAACGATTACTGTGGATGTCAATGGTTGTAATGGACCAACAACTCTTGAAATACCAATAGAGGTTAACCAGTCGACTAGTCTTCAAGAATTTGTTTCGCTAACCGGTACAGCAGCGATTTTAGATCAATTTACAGTTACAGTAAATGGTACTTCTGCAAGTCTAACCATTACTCCAACAACTTCAGATGCAACTACAACTGCAGCTTCGTTGACTGCGTTAATCAATACTAATTTTGGAGCATCAGTTACAGCATCGCAAACAGGTAGCGATTTAACAGTAACGGGTGTGTCAAGTAATTCCTTTACGTTTACAGTATCAACTACAAGTACTTTACAAACAATAAATTCAGTTACTGTCCTCACAGGAGCATTAACAGGTCCAGCGTTCCCTTCAGAACCTAAGGCACTTGAGGACTTTCAAAGTGGAAGAGTAGATGTCACATTACCTATTACCAATCCTGTTTCAACCTTTCAGCCAGGGGTAGTTTATGAATTGAAAATCAATGGTAGAGCTTATACGTATACAGTAACGACCACAACTACACCTCAAATGGTTACGGATAGTTTTGTCTCACAAATTAATGCAGATACTGGTTCTGTAGTAGATGCAGCTGATCTATATAGTATTGGTGATGGACGTAGAATGAGTATAACTTCTAGAGTAACAGGAATTACAAGAGCAACTGATGGACTAGGATACAGCCCTTGGGGGAATGAGTTTGTAGTAGAAACCAGACGTTTCCCATCTCAAGTTGCTATTGGTTCTATTACAAGTGATGCAGACTTTTTTGAATCGGCTTCTATTGAAGTCTGTGGAATTGAATCCGGTGCAATTCCGAATTGTCAGATTGTTGCATGGAATCCTGGTGATCCAAACAATACTACACGACCCACTCAGTTTTTCTCAGAAGTTGAAAATGTGGATTATTTAATCTGGTCATTGACAACAGTAAGTGCCCCAGGCCCAGTTAAAACTGCGGGTACAATTGATCCAGAGACAGGAATTGTAACATGGCAAGATGGGTTTTATGGAGACATTCAAGTATCTGTTGTTGGGGTTGGTTGTGATGGATCACAGACGGGTGCCCGATCTTCAATTACCTACACCGTTGGAATTAACGGAACTGCTGCTACTGATATTTATTCTACTACTGATTTACCTTCATGTCCTGTTTCAGCAGGAGCAACAAATGACTTTGATGTCACCATTATTGCACCTTATACGCAGAATGATGTCACCTGGTCACTTGATAATACAGAGGCAGGTTATATCAATAGTATTAGTGGAGTTATGTCTTGGACCACAGGTTTCTTTGGGGCCGTGACCATTAGTGCTCAAACTAATGATTGTGGTGCACCGATCTATTCAGAAACATTTGTTATCCCCCCTTCTCCCTCCATTACTTTAGTTTCTCCTTTTGGATCAGATGACAACACTTTCTGTGATGGTGCAGCAATTACATCAGCCAACGAAATACGTTATGCAATTGATGGAGATGTAACAGGGGCCTCTGTTAATCCAATAAATTTACCAGCGGGGATTACTCAAACGGTTACTTCCTCTGCTAAGATTGAGCAAATTGAGATTTCTGCGACAACAACTTTGACCTCTAGTGAGTTAATTAATGTTAGAATAAACAATAGAGATCACCAGGTAACGATTCCTAGTGGGACTTCTTCTACTACAGCGGTTTCAAGTTTGTTAAGTCAATTAAGAAATTTAATAAATTCTGCCTCTCCACTTAAGGTTTCTACAGCAACCGTTTCAGGTTCAATTTTAATTATTACTGGTGATNCCNTAGGGGATTACTTNTCAGTNTCAGTAACACAACAAGGAGGAACGATACTCACGTTCAATCAAAGTGTTGTTTCTGGAGCACTTGAATTTGTATTATCAGGAACTCCAGTACTAACAGTGGATAGTTCGGTACCTGAACGTTATCAATTTGTTGTAACCACATCAGGTCCCTCCTGTGATCCAGTTTCTCGCATTGGATTTATGACCGTTACACCCAAGCCGAGGGTTGTTTTAACTTCTGTTGCGACTACCACAGTACAAGAAATTTGTGAAGGAGCTGCAATTGAGGATATACGATTTACTCTTTCTAATGGAGCTACCAGTGCTTCCGTTCCCACAGCAGCTAATTTTGTTGGATTACCTCCAGGATTAAATCCAGTTCAGATATTCCAGACTAATCAAGAAAATGTAATTAGTATAGGGACATCAGCTACAGCAATTACGTCTGCTGCTACAGAAACGTATCAAGTTTCCATTGGAAATTCTTCTTTGGTGTCTTATACTTTTACAGCCTCACCCAATACCAATGCCTCGCAAGTTGCAACAGGTTTAGCGGCCCTATTAAATGCGGACCCTGCTGTTACAGCGGTGGCTTTAACTCATACGATATCTGTAACGGCAATAAACCCAGGTACAACCTTTTATCTTTTAACTACAAACGTTACCAACACGTTAACGATGACAAGTTCCAATACTGTAGGAACCGTTGAAGTATTAATTTCAGGGACACCAACTGTGTTGTATGATAATCCTGTTCAGTATAACTTTAATGTTACAAGTATTGGGAGTAGCTGTGATTCTGCTGTAGTTACAGGTACAATTACATTATTCCCCAATGAATCGCTTAGCCGCGATGCTCAAGTCACTGAAAATTCCTTTGGGACGACAACTTCAACAACTTTGATAATCAACGGAGCACAAATTCAAGAAATTTGTGAAGGGGGGACTATTAACCCAATTCGATTAGATATTGGAGGTTCTGCCACTAATGCTGTAGTAACTGGATTACCTACTGGAATAGTTGATACTTTCTACACTCAACAACAGATTGAGTCAATTACAGTAAGTGTTTCTACAGGAATTGTAACCTCCACAAATACCATCTACATTGACGGAGTGGGGTATGAATTTATTTCTCCTACCTCAGCAACTGCAAGTGATATTACAACAGGATTGTTTGGAGTCCTTTCTGGAAGTCCAGCCTCACAAGTAGGAGCAACAGCAACGCTCTCAGGCACTACAACAATTATCCTGACCGCATTCCAAGCCGGTGTACCTTTTGAAATAAGTCCAGAGTCTTCAAGTTCCAGTATTACTTTTGCAACCACATCCGTAGCTTCTAACACAAATTATCTTACAATTACGGGTACACATAATAGTAATATCACACAAACAGAACTGTATCGATACACTGTAGCTACCTATGGTAGCAATTGTGCTTCAACTACCTTGTCAGGTTCAATTCAAATAAATGCTGACGCAGATCTCGTCAGAATTTCTCCAGCAACTTCTGTACAACAAGAAGTTTGTGAAGGAGAAGGGATAGAAGCTATAGAATATATGCTGTACAATGGAGCCACTACTGCAGCTGTAAACATTGCTTTAGGAACAGACTTTTCAGGTCTTCCTCAAAACTTAAATGCATCCATACAGCCTATTGCACAGATCGATGAAATTACGATTGGAAGCAGTGCCACAGAACAAACGGGAACAAGTACAGAAACCTATTTTATTACGATAGGAAAGAATAATGTATTGAATGACTATACTTTTACAGCAACGGCAAGTAGTACTGCAACTCAAGTAGCCTCAGGTTTAGCAGCTGTAATTAGTCATCCTGATTTAACAGTTAGCTCTACTTCTAATACGATTTCCATAGAAGGAAATAATCTTGGGGATAATTTCTTTACTATTACGAACAACGGCGTTTCTAATTCCTTGACGATGAGTGCAGATACTGCTACAGGTACTCATATTTTCTCAATTACAGGAACACCAACAGTTGTTATTGATTCACCCGGAACCTATACTTTCACAGTTTCAACAACGGGTGCAAATTGTGAAAATGCATCTCAACAAGGCACAATTAAGATCAAGCCTAATGAAGCTTTGGTTAGACAAGTTCTAATTACTGAAGACTCTTTCGGTACTTCTACCTCAACGACCCTAATCAACAATGGAGCACTCAATCAACAGCTTTGTGTTGGTGAAGATATTATTCCTATTCGTATAGATGTTGAAGGTTCAGCAACTGGAGCAAGTGTGACTGGGTTACCTGCTGGTATAGTTGCTACCCCTGTTACTGAAAGACAAGTTCAAACCATCACAGTTTCAATTACTGGTTCTACAGCATCCCTAACTACAGCAACAAATACAATTAATATTGATGGTATTCCCTATCAATTCACATCTGCTGCTTCCTCTACTGCAACAAACATTGCGCAAAACCTTGTAGGGGTAATCAATTCTGCAGGAGGTGCGGTTGCAGGAGTAACCGCAACTATCTCAGGAACTGATGAAATTGTTCTTACTGCTAACACTCCAGGAGTGCCTTTTGTTCTTAGTCCACTTCCAAGCTCCACTAGTGTAAGTGTCACATTCTCAATTTCATCGATAGTTTCCAATACCAATTATCTCACAATACGTGGAGGCTTAACAACAAATATTAGTAGATCTGAGTCATTTGCTTATAGTATAAACTCTACAGGAAGTAGTTGTGATTCAGTTGCTTTGACCGGTATCTTTACTTACAATGCTGCTCCAACTCTTTCATTGATTACTCCTGCTACAGATGCTCAAGACCTATGTAGCGGTACAGATATAGTAGATATTCGATATAAGATATTAGGAGCAACCGGAGCTCAAGTAAATGTATTAACCGATTTCAGCGGTCTGCCTGCAAATGTATACCAAGCGCCAATTGGAGGTACAATTGTTAATACCATCCAAACCGAAGAACTTTCCTTTACAGGAGTAGCTACTCAAACTTCAGCGATAGTATCTGAAACCTATACTATTAGCATAGATGGAAATCCAGTAAGTATTTCGGCACCTGTGTCTTCTACAATAAATGATGTTATTGGATTGTTGATTTCTGCTATCAATATAGACCCAACATTGGCCCCAATAGTGACAGCTTCTCAGAGTGGAACAACGCTAATTGTAAGTGCTAATGCAGCAGGGACTAATTTTACAATCAGCATTAATGCAGAGCCAACATTAGACATGAGCCTGACTAACTTGATAGGTTCTGCAGAGTTTATTATTAGTGGTACCGTGAGTTCCGTATTTGATGTCCCTGTAACTTATACGTATACAGTTTCAACAACTGGAAATATTTTTGGCTGTTCTACAGAAGCAACATTACAAGGAACGATACGGGTAGTCCCTCAAGAAGTCTTGACTCATGATAATTTGATACCGGAAGACTCTTTTGGAACCTCTACATCAACCTTATTAGTTCCAAACGGAAGTTTAGCACAATCTTTATGTGAGGCTACAGATATAGCTCCAATACGAATTGATATTGGTGGATCTGCTACTGGCGCTTCCATTCCTTCATTGGTTGGGAATACAGGCTTGCCGCCAGGGGTGGGGACTCGAATAGAAGCCATAGCACAAGTAGAGTCGATTCAAGTTTCTGTGACGGGTGTTTTGGCCGCTGCAACCAATGAAATTACAATTAATGGGGTTGTTTATCAATATACTTCTACCGCTTCAGCGACAGCTGCAGATATTGCCGCAGGTCTAAGAGGAGAAATTATTGCTGCAGGGGCAGGAACAGGGGTTACAGCTACCTTGTCCACAACTACGGAGTTAATTCTGACTGCTAGTTCAGCAGGTACTCCATTTATTGTTGTTCCAACACCAAGCTCAACTTCTGCAAGCGTAACCTTCTCTGTGAGTAATATAGTTTCCAATACAAATTATCTTGTCATAGAAGGGCAACCGACTGAAAATGTCTTGGCAACAAAAACGTACTCTTATGTGGTAACCGCTAATGGTACGAGTTGTTTGCCACACCCTACTATACAAGGAACAATTACTTTACTTCCAGATGCAGTTATTTCTTTAAGAGATACAGGTGCAGATGCACAAGAAGTATGTAATGGAACAGCTATACAACCTATTATTTATCAAGTATTTAATGGTGCTTCCAGCCTATCAGTTGCAAATTTACCTCCTAACTTTGGATTCGCACAAAGAGATACAAACGCAACTAGTGTGGTTACTGTAACTACTGGAGTACTTACTTCACAGGAAACCTTTACTTTAAATATTGATGGTTTCAATGTTTCTTATTTAGCAGCAATTGGAGATGATCAAAGCGATATTAGTTTGGGCTTACAAAATGCGATTAACTCAAATATCAATGTAAATGGAACGGTAAATGCAACTGCAGCTGGCGCTGCGATAACGATTCAAGCACAAGCTGCTGGAGCTGCAGGAAGTTATGCATTGTCAATTGTAACCTCTAATACTTTAGTATTAACTACAGCACAAACTGTCGGGACTAGTGAATTGGAGATTAACGGAAATACAAACTTAGGTACTTTCCAAGATTTAAATACTTGGACCTATGTATATACAATTACTACTTCCAATACCAATGCATGTAATATTACGGATGTATCGGGATCAATAAAAATACATCCTTCTCAATCCCTGAGTCTCGATATAACTACTGATGATGATGGAGATGGTTTCTCGGACTATACAGGAGCTCTTGCTCAATCTGCTTGTGTAAATAATGCTATAGACCCTATTCGAATTAATTTAACAGGTGGAGCAACCGCTGCTAGTGTTCCGACTTTAGTGGGTACCACGGGACTTCCTGACGGGGTTATCACTAATCAAGTCCGTGCAGCTCAAGTGGCAGTGATAAATCTTACCACAACAACAAATGCATCAGAAACGTATATACTGACCCTAGATAATGTTGATTACTCTTTCACAACGGTAACCAATACAACTACGGTAAATCAAGTACTCTCTAATTTAGTGAATACAATTAATAGTGCGACGGGAGTCTCCCAAGCAAATGTTACAGCTACAGTTTCTGGAAGTTCCCTTGTCTTAACTTCTAATGTTTTAGGAGATCCGTTTGATCTGGTAGTCACAACACCAACACTAGGTGGGGGAGGATCAATGACAGAAGATATTGCAGCAAGAGTTAAAAATGAAAATTATGTAGTGATCAGTGGAACTCCAAATCCAACGACTCCAATTACTTCATTGACTGTTTATACCTATACATTGACAACTTCAGGAACAAATTGTCTTCCTGCTTCACTTGTAGGAACCATAGATTTAGTTCCATCTTCTACAATTTCACTTACCTCTGCCAACCCAACCATTTCACAAACAGTATGTGCAAACGACTTTATAACCGATATTGTTTATTCTATAGGTGGAGGAGCAACAGGAGCTGTTGTTACTGGATTGCCAAGTGGAACTACAGCGGGTTATACAGGTGGGATATTAACTATCTCTGGACAAATCACTGCAGCTGTTTCGGCAACTACTGTATATACTTACACTGTCTCTACAACTGGAAATATAGGCTGTGATGAAGCAAACACCCAAGGGACGATTACAGTTGTTCCAAATATAGTTGTGGATGAAGTTGGAATTGCAGCTTTAATCCAAGATGTTACTTGTGAAGGTTCTGATGATGGACAAATTGGACACCCTACAACTCAGCCCCTTGATGCATTTATAACGGGTGGTCTTACCAATGTTGCACAAGTTGATCGTGTGTTTATTAATAGAGATTTAAATAGTATCAATCCAGTTGCTCCTGCGATTGGAGATGTGTATACCGTCACAGTGAATGGTACAAGTTTCAGTCATACAGTAGTAGGAATCAATGGAGGAATTACAGGTACTGCACAAACAGTAACCCAAACTGCTCAAATTCTTTCAGATCTCATTAATGGTGGAGGTTTGGATGTAACTGCAGTAGCGAATGTTTCTGGAAATGGACAAATTAATTTGACCTCTGATACGGCAGGGACTGCCTTTTCAATTGCTGCAACTCAATCAACACCAAAAACAATACGTTTAAGTTACAGCGGAATCACGAATGGGGATGAAATCACACTCAATATAGGAGGAACAAGCTTTACTAGTACTATTAGTGGAACAACTGCTGCGGAGGTTTCCTCAGGGATTGTATCAGATACACAAGCTTCTACAGTAGTTAGTGCTACAGCTAATGCCGATGGAACGGTCAGCTTAGTAGGCATTACCAATGGTAATGATTATTCTTTCTCTTTGACTGTTTCGGGAAGCACGGTAGTGAATAATACAGATATTTCCACTCAATTTGAGAATGTTGCAATCACAGCTAATTTTAGTTCTAATTACACCTATTCTTGGTCTATGGCTGGGAATGCTGGATTTACTTCAAATAATTTAGAGATAACCGATTTAGCTCCTGGAGATTATTCCCTTACCGTGGGAGTAAATGGATCTGGTCAATGTCAAGTAACGACTCAACCCTTCACCATAGAGGAACCTTCAATTGTAATTGGAACAGTATCCCAGACATGTGGTGGAGACATAACTGTTGAAATTACTGGGAATTTGACATCAAGTCAGTTGGCAGGTAATTTACCTATCATGTCCGTTACTCTTTATGAAAAGTCTTTAGGATTGAATCCGGTGTTTACTCAAGTAGGTATTGCACAGACCTATAATATAACTTCAAGTGCTACCATCAATTGGACAATACCCTTTACTAATCTTACAGAAGGAAGAGAGTATCAAGTTGAAATTCTAGACAATACTTGTGGTACCCCTACGACACAGTTGATTGGACCTATTAACACTTCTATAGTGATAGATGAATCAGCTTCTGCAGCTTGGGCTACAGATCAGGAATGTATAGGTCAGGCAGATGGACGTATAGAAATTCCTGCTGGAGTGATTACGGGTGGTTCAGGATCTTATTTATATGAATGGAGAAATTTGAGTTCAAATTTAACATTTAACACAAAAGATTTAATNGGTGTTTTACCTGGAGACTATACTTTAACGGTTACGGACCAGCTATTGACGGGATGTTCTCAAACTTTAGTTAATCCAGTTGAAATAGTTCAAGCTGGTGCTACGATAGATGTTGTACCTGCTGGGACCAATGATTTAATTAATGAATGTGTTAATGGATTTGGACAAACTCTAGCTGTTGTAGCTACTGGAGGAAGTGGTAGTTATCAAGCAAGATGGGAATTTACTCCAGCCACGTCGTCTTCTACTATTATACTTAATAATGGAAATGCATTAAGTTTAGATACGAGTGATCCGACCATTCAAGGGCAACAACCTACGGGATCTGCTGGGGTTTATGAGGTATATGTTTATGACGGAACTATTTCTGGCAGCACATGTCCAAGTGCATTGGAAACGCTTATTGTAACTGGGCCAACTGCGATGAGTTTCGTATCGGATGTTAGCTTTACCAACATAATTTGTGCAGGGGAAACTACAGGATCTATTAATTTCTCCGTTACTGGTGGAACAGCACCTTACTTCTATACTTTGACAGGAGGAACCCCTTCTACTCAAACAAACGGAACGGAAGCTATTTCAAATTTAGCCGCAGGTACCTATAACCTAGTGATTAAAGATTCCTCACCGAATACCTGTACCAATTCTAATACCCTAACACAACAAATTATTGTTACGGAACCTGAAGGAGGACCCTTAGAGCTTTCAGAGGGAACTATAGTAGAAATACCTTGTACTGGAGGAACAGGTTCTTTTATAGTAAATGTTACTGGAGGAGCAGCTGAAACTGTGAGTGGTACCGTAAATCCAAATACACTTTATCAAGTAAGAGTAGTAGGGCCTGGTAGCAATTATGTGCTAAACACAACACACGATCGATCTGAGAGTAGTTTTACAATTGATAACTTAGTTATTATTGGAGATTATGATGTTACGGTCACTGATGCTAATGGTTGTGGACAAACAGTAACCGTAGCTGTGCCTACTTCTGCTCCAGACAATCTAGGAGCCACTGCCATAGTAGAGTCTGCAGCTGGGTGTTCTTTAGAATCCTTTAATGATGGAAATACTGGAGCTTCAATTAAAATCACAAGCTTTGATAAGGGAGATGGAGAAGTTGCAGGATATCCTTTATGGCAACGTCAGACTCAAATTGATCTAAATTCCTTTACTATCGCTTTAAACGGTACCATAACGGGTGCTGACTTGACAAGAATTGGTGTTAATATAGACGGGACTTCCATTGATGCTACTTCAACAGCTTCAGTTACAAGTATTCAGATATTGCTTCAAATTTAGCAACTAAGATTAATCAACAACCAAATTATACTGCTACACTTAACGGATCTTCAATTCAGGTAAAAGGTGCAATAATTGATAGTGTCATAAGCTTAACTTCATCTTCTACTACATCAACAGCTACTTTGAGATTGTCTGTTTCTAATATTTCACAAATTGCAGAAACTGCTTGGGTGGAAGTTCCAGGACTTGCTGGACAGGAAGTTGCTAGTGATCTTCAAGCAGGAAGTTATCGTGCCATAATCAGAGATGGATCTGGCTGTGGGGGTACTTTAGTTCAAAATGCAACACAAGGCGGGTCTATCTTTAGGATTGATACGCCACAAGCTTTGCAGTTTAAGGATATTGAATTTGATGAAATTACGTGTAATGCTACTACTTCTAACCTCACCTTTAAGTTGTCCAATGGGACTTATGAATTAGTTCCTGATCCATCAGTCTTTGAATTATCATTAAATTCTAATGTACTGAGGAGTACCGTAGATGGATCGGTCAGTTTTACAACAGGAACCACTACTTCATCTACAAGTTCAAGTAGTTCATCCTCTGCAACTACACCTTCAGCCCAAGTGGTGGGTAATAGTTATACACCCAACTTAAGGACTAATCTTGTTACTATTGAATCCTTAGCGCCAGGGGACTATGAATTAGTGGTTAAAAACCTTCAAACAGAGTGTTTGATTGTATTGAACTTTACAATAGAGGAACCCTCTGGAATTTCTTATACAGGAGAAACTGATTTTGTAATTGATCCGTGTTATGAAACCTATCAAGATATATTCTTTGATCAATTCTTGATTGAAGGTGGAACTCCATTTACTAACCTAGCAGGAGAGACCTTTTATAATTTATCATGGACTTTTTATCCTGAAGACCCATCCATTCCTGTTGCAACCATAAATGCAATNAGTACCGCTGTAAACTTCGCACCTTATCCAGGTAGGTATGAAGTAATGATAACGGATAAGAACGGTTGCTTTATCCAGGATGAGACAGGGGCAGCCACTCCAATAGAATTCAATTTCTCAAAGGAATTAAGTAGTCTTACTATCAATGGAGTAGGAGGTGCAACGGGTGATCAATTATCTACTCCAGTAAGTTGTGAAATAGATGCTCAAGATGGACAAATAAACATAGAAGTGATTAGTGCGGATCCAAATATCCCTCTTTCACCTTATGAAATCAAATGGGAGAAACAAGCGACTAATGATGTAGTTTTCGAACAAAGATTATTATTAGAAGGGGTAGCTGCAGGAGATAGTCTAGAAGTGTATTCGATAAAATTAAATGGTCAAGCCATTACATACACTACGCAAGTTGAGAATGAACCTAAAGCTTCAGTGGTAAACGAATTTACACGAATCATCGATGCAACTTCACAATTTACGGCTGTTGTGAGTACTAATGATCCCTTTGAAATTGAAATACGTACGGAGTCACAAGCGAGTCTTGAATTGGAGATTGTTACTAGAAATACAAGATTAGCGTTAATAAATTCTTCTTCAGGAGTAGCTGATTTTGTTGACTTAGACGGGACCAATGGGAATCCAAATTACACTGGCTATTTAAATCTGAGTGGACTTAGTGAGGGCTTATATCGATATACAATTACTGCAGTCAATGTGGCCCAGTGTGATAACAATGTAGAACCTGATCAAATTCAAGGGGTTATTACAGTTGAAAATGAAAATGTATTGGAAATTCGAGAAGGTCCTATAGTAGATGAATATCTCTGTAATGGCCAAGCTGGAACCATGTATGTAGACGTTTTTGAAGGAAATACTGGACCGCTTACTTTCTTCTATAACAATGCACCTGTTACCTTTGAGATTGTAGGTACAAATCAATACCTAATTAATATAAGTAATCCTGTGGAAACGGCTATTCTTGAAATATATAATGCCTCAAATTGTGGAATTTCAAGAGAAATTACAATTGGTAACGGGGAGCCATTATTTGATTTTACTTCAATAAATTTCCAACAATCTGCAACATTCCTTGCAAGAGAAGATATCACTTTCACTGATCTTTCTGAAAATGAATATGATTCTTTTGAGTTTATTTATGGGGATGGGACACAAAGTGAATTGTATGAACGAAATACTCCTGATCCAATAATTCATGAATATGCAATTTCTGGAACTTATTATGTTACCCTTAGAATTTATAATGATTTGGGCTGTACAGAAGAGCTTACAAAAACGATTAAGGTGGGTAAAGGATATAGTATCCTTGTGCCTAATGTATTCACTCCTAATGGCGATATATGGAATAGCACATTTAGACCCATCTTTAATGGATTGAGTGAAGTGACACTTCGAATTTATGATTCAAAGGGAGGTTTACTTCATGAGGAAGTTGGGGCGGTAGGAAATGATCCGACAGTTCAAGGAATTTCTTTGAGTGGATGGGATGGGACAAACGATAGTGTTTCTTCCCCCTACTATGTATATACGATCAGTGGAAAAACCATAGATGAGGAAGAGGTGTTTAGGGACGGTACATTTATAATTCTTCGTTAATATGAAAAAGACGAGACTCACATTTATATTTTTAGTATTGATCCTATGTAAATCATTTGGTCAAGAGGATATTATTGTAAGTCATTCTCGATTTATGCAAAAGGTAAATCCAAGTTTCTTTGGGATGAACAATATGAATAAAACGGGGGTCTTATACAACTCTATTGGTTTATTGGGGAATGTGAACATTGAGAGCAAGTATTTCTTTGGNGCTTTGTCATTTGATTCCGATAACTTCAGTATTGGTTTAGATGTNTATTCCCTTACNATGGACAATACTGGGATGGTNAATACNCGACCTAGTCTNAGTTATATCTATAAAATACAATTGGATAATGATTTGTATTTCTTGCCTGCGATTTCAATAGGATCTGGAAGNTCACGTATTGATAATTCTAAATTAATCTTTGAAGATCAATTAACTTTGGTTTCGGGTTATCTTCAAACCGAATCACAAGATCCACTTGCTCCTTTGATTGGTACAGCCAGTTATCTTGACCTTGGTGCTTCTTTTATTATACATTCGTCTAATTATTTGATTGGTTTAAGTATCAAACACTTAAATCAGCCTAATATCTCCTATAATAAGGAGGATAATAACATTAAACTCCCTGTTCGCTATTCGCTTCAAGCTGGGTATGAATTTGATGTAAATCCTTATGATCGACCTCTTTTACCAAGATATTCAACAATTCTCTCGTTCATGAATGCTTCTGTAATGGGGGAAAATATTGATATTTATTTGTCTCAAGAGGCTCAATTGGGTGAATTTTCTATCGGGTTGAATCAACAATTTAAGAAAGCTCAAGATTTTGGATTTACTAATGTGGGTCTTTCAGTAGCGCTCTCGTATGAGAATTTTGAATTTGGAACTTTATATAATTTTCCTTTCCAAAACCAACTTAAAACTTCAGTCTATTCCCCCAGTACGATTGAGGTTTTCCT
>JGI26088J50261_1000828_pt1 | contig 17457 bp, 3 predicted proteins | sample SaaInl1SG_22_DNA_FD_50261 | JGI IMG/M metagenome (IMG submission 50261)
TTAACCGAGCTGATTGCTGCTCGATTTCACTCCGAGGGGTAGAAAACTGAGGGTCAACCTTCTGCTGCCCCTGTGTCCAACCGCCTCCCCATTTCATTTAATTTTGACGCCAAATCCGCGGCGATGTTGCGGCGCACCAAAAAAGGCCTGCAGGAATTAACGAATTGCAGGCGGTGCGCGCCGCGCCATTGGCGTCGCGGAGGGGAAAAGCCACGGCTTCAAAAACCCCTACGCTTTCTTGGACACCCGATGCCTCCTGGCTGCGCTTAAATCTTGCGCAGCTTGGACTTTGTCTCCAGATGCTTGGTGCCCGCATTCGCGACGGCGTACAGGAGCTTGGTCCTGCCGGTCTTGAAGTAGATGTCAACTGCGTCGGTGCGGATTGCCCATCCGCCTTGATCCGCAATCACCCGCTTTGCGTTGCCGTCATCCCACAACCACTGAGCCAGGCTCTTTCGGCAGCTCGTCGTACCGTACCTTTTGACGTCGGCCGATGTGGCCGACGGGTACGCTCGGCGGTAAGCTGCTCGGAACGCTGCCAGCTGGTTCGTGTAAGGATTCGAGCGCAAGCCAAGACCCTTCTTCTTCGGCGCTGGGGCGGCCATCAGGTAATCTCCGGACCTGATGCCTGACGTGCGTATATACGCCTCCAGCTCCTTGACGGGATACAAACCGAGGTTCTTGACGTGATGCGGGATGTAAGCGCGGCGCAGCTTCCACTTCTTCACGTTCTTGTCGACGTCGACCATGACTTCGATGTACTTAACGCCGTCTGCCTTGCGCACCGAAATGTGGCTCTTGCTACCCCACTTGATTGTTCCGTTGCGCTTGACGCGAAAAAACACGCGAAGGATGGAGCCTGCCGTCTGTCGCAGGACTCCCAGCGTATGAAACCACAAGCATAGGCGACGGTGCCTTCCGGAGCGAGTGTCGTGGAAGCCTTTCTCGAGCATGCTCCGAATCTCAGTGATAAGCCATGGGACCTTCGCCTTAGACGCTTTCTTGTACTCGTCGCGCGCAACCTTCATCAACATCCTGACCCGCTCGGATTTTGCGGGGTTGTACAAGGAGGGTGCGTTCAACGCTCGTCTCAAGGCCTTGGTGAAAGACCCCTGAGCCGTGACGTAGTTCTGCAGCGTGCTGGAGTCGATGGTGTTCTGTCCCCCGCCGCGATAGTGCAAGGAGTGCGCGATGTAGGCGGTGATCTGGCCGTCAGTGGCCGGGAGAGGAGGAAGGTGGTGCTCTTCCGCGAAAGTCATGTAATCTCTACGCGCTCGGTGGATTCCCGTAACGGTGGACCCCCGCAAAAACTGATTCTCCATCTTCACCTCGGCCTGCATGAGGCGCTTCATCATCTTGGCCGCCTTCTTCCCTCGCAGCCACTGCTCCTCGGACGACACCCTCGTCCTGCATGTCAAGCACTCGACGACTGGAACGATAGGCACGCGGTCCATCGCGAGACAAGCGGCGCAACGTACCGTCTCGCAGGTCCTGCAAAAGTAGTGCGTCTTGATAGGCGTCGCCCCGCAACTTGTGCACGTCTCCTTGGCGCACATCTCCAACACGTGGGAGGCCAGGCGGTGAGCTGCTTCGCGCTTCTGACCTGTATTTACGGGGGAGGGGGGTGTTCGGATCGTGAAGAATTAGTACACCCCATTTGGTGGGCCCCAGGTCCCTTCGTTCCCCGCCTAAGGTCATCCCCCCCCCGTGCTTTTTCAAATTCCTCCAGTCAGGCGCCGTGAAGACGTGTTCCCCTGGGGGGTAATAGGCCACCACCTCCATCCCCTTGAGGTGGCGCCACCAACTTTTCGTTGTCCACGTCGGCACACAGAATGTGGCCGACGTTGAGTGTGGGGACCGCCTCTTGCACTCCTTGTGGTGTCGCAGCAGCCTCTCCAGCTGACTGTAGTCTCCGTTACACCAGATATGGTGACCGGTCCACGAGTGCCTCGTGCAATCGTCCACGACGCTGTAATAGCGAGGGCACAAAGCGTTATTGCCCATGGGGTCAGCACAGACGTCGATCTGTGGTCGTCCCACTGCAGATGCGACCCACTCAAATTCCTCGGGGCTGAACCTCCAGTCTGAGAGGTCCATGCCTCTCTCATAGCGCGACAGCGCGTCGGCGAGGACGTTGTCCACGCCCTTGATGTGTCGCAGGGCGACATCGATGTCATACTCCTTGCAAACCGCCGCGAGCTCCAAGTAGAGCTCATTCAGCGCCTTCGCCTGCGAGCCCTGCCGCCGCACGATGCTCACCGACACGCTGTTGTCGCACATGATGAGGACTCGGCGACCCCTCCACTTCTCACGGAAGTGTTTTACTGTCCGCACGACAGTGGCCAGCTCGCGCCAGTTCGAGCTGCGGTGTGGGGCGGAGTCGCCCGGGAGGAAGTGGAACATCATCGTTTCCGTTCCGTCCTCCGCGCCTCCTCCGAAGCCCGATGCGTCTGTCCTGCACACAGGGATACCCTCCACTGTGTGGGAACAGTGCAGTAGCTCCTGCTGCGGGGAGCCTGTTCTGCCGTCCCAAAAGCCTGTTGTGGAGACGTCACCCGTGCAGTAGTACCTGCGCATCGGGTTCTTGAGGAGCGCTTGTTTCCACCACGACAGCTCCTCCACCATCATGTCTGTGAGCCTGACTTTCACCCCTGACGCCCACTGCTGTTTTGCGGGGAGGGTGGTTACCTTCTCCTCTGCGAACCAATCCCTCCCCTCATATAAGGCACTAAGGTGTGCTTGCCCTCCATGCACCACCTTGGCCGTGAACTGCAATTTTCCCACCACCTCTGCAAGCTCGCGGCGGTCTACCTCCACGAAGGGGCAGTCGCCAAAGCGATGTTGGTGATGGGCTGTCCGCAGGTTGGACAGGATCCAGGAAAACATCCTCCTGTCAATAATGTTTCCCAGCGCACCTCGGCTGTCCATTTCTTTGACTCCCGGTGGCTGAGTGGCTCCTTCGAGAAGACCCACTATTCGCTCCAGCTCGTGAACACGAGGGAGCTCATGCTTTCCTGTACGTGTGTTGCGGACAAGCGCCGAACCGTTTCGGACGCTGTACGTGTCCGCAGACTTCATTACGGTGGGGTAGCACCGGCGGCGCTTGCCCCGCCTGTTCATCGGCGCCATCGGTGGAAGATCGCTGTGAGCCGCTGGCGGTGCCACGTGGTCTGGGTCCAACAGATCCTGCAGCTCAGGGCGCCCCTCCCTCTTGATGTCCTTCCAAATCGGCCACGAGCACCAGTACGACCGCACTCTGTGCGCACCTGAGACCCACCCGGCATCCTCGATGAAGGGGGTCACTTTCAGGTGGTGCGAGACCGTCTTGAAGTCCCTCGCCATGGCCTTGGTGTGCCTCCTCCCGAAATCCACGTTTTCAAACATGAATTCGACAGCTGGGTTGTGCTTTTGAACCCACCGTAGAATCTTGAGGCACTCCCAGAACAGTCCGGAGCGGTGGTCCTTCAGACCTTTGCCCCGCCGAGAGGCGCGGCTCAGTCCCTGGCATGGCCATGCGCATGTCATGATGTCGACGCGGCCGAGTGCTATGATGTCTGCCTCGGTGATCTTCGTCAGATCCTGCGGCAGTGACATGTCCAGGCCCCCGTCCTCCGACACGGCCCGGTGGGGGAAGCGCTCCCCGACCAATCGCGAGTAGTTCTCTGCCATACGGCGCGTGGTGGCGTCCACCTCCACCAACCAGTGCTTCTCCACCTTGAAGTTTGCCTCAACCAGGGCGTGGTGGCCTGTACCTATGCCTCCACACAGGTCCAGGTAGCGGACCCCGCCCGTGAAGGGCTCCGGCGTCGCAGCAGCTCCGCCCCGGGACTCTAGCAGCTGGTCGATAGCCTCCACGTAGTTGTCAATTCTCTTTTGGGTCAACGAGACCTCTTGCCGCACTGAGTCGATCACGAAACCCACATACTCCTTTTGCTTGGAGGGGTAGATGTTCTTCTTCTGACTGATGTCGAGACCATGAGTCTCGCACCAGTCAGTGAAGGCCTTGAATTGGGCGTTCGCCTGCTCCTGCGTGAGCGAGGCGTCGTGCCACATGTGGCCATCATCTACCCAAACAGCGGGGACCTTGAAGCTTCCAGCTGGGGTGCACGACATCGTGGGGATCTCCTCATCCCACGCGGGTTTTAACGCCTGCATAAAGCGGCCCTGAATCTCCGGGGAGTACTTGACGCCAAACGGCAAGTAGCGAACTCGGTCGTATTCCCCCGTCGCCGTGGACATGATACCGATGGTATCACAGTCCACGTGGTGCAGGGCCCACAGCCTGAAGGCGTCAGTGAGGTCCCACCCCGAGTTCCAACATCCCGGAGTCTGATGGCTGAGGGCTGTCTCGAGCGTGTCGAAAGGCCCTCCGTAATCCGCCAGACAGCCATTCAACCCCGACTTCTTGCAGTCCCATATGAGACGTAGCTTGTCCTTTTCGGGATAGTAAATGGCATTCATGTCCGTGACGATGTGGGGCGTGTAGTGCAAGGGCCCCTCGTTGAAAAGGCCCCTCTCGGACTTCAGCTGCGCCTCCACTCTGTCAGCGTGCTCATGAACTCCGCCATAGTTTTTTCCGTGGCGCTGTCTCGGCTCTTGTACGTAGGTTGGCCTGAATCCCTCACGTAAAATTCTCTTAAGCGCCGGGTCCGCGACCTTTGCTTCGAGCGATGGCTTTACCCTGATCCCCGGCTCGAAGAAGTCGGCCGGGGTATCCCGGTACGTGCATTGTAGCTCGGCGTGTCGCGCCTTCGCTGTGGGGGATCCCCGACCGGACGGAACGTGCAGCACGAGAATCCGTCTCTGAAGATCGGCCGTACGAACAACTGCGTACCATCGCCGATCCCCCTTGAACCTTAATCGTTGAAAAGCGATACGATTCCAGAGGGCAGAGCACTTGCTGATGGTGGGGTCGAAGCTCCTGTCCAAGGTAGGGCGATGGGCGACCCATGACCTCATGAAAGCCTTCTTCAACACCCCGGCGCTGTCGGTGGTGAGGGGGTCCTCCAGGAGTGGGGAAGAGAAGACTTCTTCGTTCCCCCAACGCCTCCGGTGCCACCATGTCATCTCATCCATGACACGCTTGGCCTTTTCCACGAGGTGCACCTCCTTCCACCATCCCTCCCCCGGGTCTGTGCTAGCGAGAACCTCGAAGGGGTTCGCACACAAGAACGACGCGGCGCCCGGCTCTGGCGGGCGCACGCGCCTGGCAGGCCTCGAGGCCGCCTGCCACTCGTGGGGTTCGGCCCTCCTCCCATCAGTATTGCCATCAGACCGCCGAGACCCGAAGGTTTCCTCAACGATCGTCACACTGGGCTGAATGGGGGAGCGCCTTTTCCGTTGCGCAATCCGTGCCACCGCCCGTTCCGTAATGGTCTGGTGAAACATGAACTGTAACACCGACCTGCGCTGTCGCAGCTGCCTGCACCGATCGTACCTCGGGGCGCAGACGCGACTCATGAGGCCCGTCCAAACTGACGGTCGCTCCTCTGGGACACCACCCCTAGGCGGAGAGACCGCCAAGGCATCGTGGTGCCCCAGTGAAAACTGCAGCGCCTTCCTGATTTTAAGCCCGGGAACAGGCTGACCTCGGGAGCTCTCATCTATGCTCCTTAGCTCGGTCCAAGGTCCACGCTCCAAACGCAGTCGGTGACCCACCCCATCGGAACACGGAACCTCCTCGGAGGAATAACCCGGCTCGGATCGGTTAGTCTTGGCCACCGCCGCGACCGACACCTCCGAGGAGGCTTTACCCGACGCGGAAGGCTTTACGCCGCCGACTGGTTGCCCAGTTTTACGCCCGAGACAGGGCGAGGCGGAGCACTGGTCCTCGCCAAAATCAGTGACTCGAGGTGACGACAACGCCACCCCTCCTTGACCCGTGCTCCGCCGCACATCAACACACGGAACCTCCTCGGAGGATTTATCCGGTTTTGTTTGGCTAGCCTTGGCCACCGCCGCGACCGGCACCTCAGAGGAGGCTTTACCCGACGCGGAAGGCTTTACACCGCAGACTGCCTGCCCAGTTTTACGCCCGAGACAGGGCAGAACGGGACACTGATCCTCGCCACAAACAGTGACTCGAGGTGGCACAGACGCCACCCCTCATTGACCGATGTCCCGCCGCACGAGGGAGAAAGAAGCATGGCCTCAAGGGGACCAGCGCTTCCCCTTGATCTTCTCGTACTCAGTCTCCAGCCTCTCCTTGAAGGCCTTCCACTTGTGGACTCCACCATCCTTCACCGCGTCAGGAGATCGCTGCGTTTCTCCAACTACCTGGCAAATCTCTCGCCACTTGGCATTGTCAGGCAGCCGCTCCGCCTTCTTGTCTGCCTTCTCATCCTCCTTTGCTGCGCCCGCACCACCCTTGCCTCCACCACCGCCGCCTCCCCCAGCGGGAGGCGTCGCGGATTTTGCAGGTGCCGCCTTCGGATGGGCCTGCGGGGTCCCAGACTTACCCAGAAGGACCTTTCCTCGCTGCACCGCCGCCGTCATCAACTCCTCATCATGGTGGGCGCGCACCAGCATGCGAGGACGCGTGGTGCTCGCCATCTGCACCTCCGTGCCTTGGAACTCAGTCAGAAGGTCTCGGTCCAGCGGAGACAAGTTCTTCCCGTATCCGTATACGCGGAAGCACTCCTTGACAAAGAGATGCATGTAGACCCAAACTGTCTCCCATGCAACTCCCTTCTGACGGTAATGATGAATGACCGCCTCGAGGAACTGATAGCGAGCACACATCAAGCGCACTTTCCGACGGTGGTAAAGCCAGTCAGGATGAGAGCGTCTCAATCTTGACTTTTTGGCCTCACACACCGCGTTGAGCTCCAAGACCCTACCCCGCAGGTAGATCTCAACCAGAGCCTGAGAAGCCAGGTGCTTCTGCTCTGAGCCCAACTTCAGCGTCACTCCACCGGCAACCGAGAGATAGCTCTCGGTGCCGGTAAGCCCCCCGATCGCGTCCTTCTCCATGTCCACCCTCTCCACCGTGACGAGGATACGCTTCACGCGCGCCTTCCCCGCCTTAGAGTCATCACACCCCAAGTAGTTGTCGGTGCACGCCGCACGGGGGTGCATCAAGTGGATGGGGTTCGATTTTGAGACGCCATCCATCCCCCCGGTGAGATCATGCAAGGAATCACCCCCCTTCCCCCCTTTCAAGGCGGGCAACTCACCTTGACGTGTAAGCTGCGCATCGTCCAGTTTCTCAACCCGCGCCATCAACCTGCGGAGGACCTTGTCCTTAACTCGACGTTTTCCAGCACCTTTCCCGCTGCCACCTCGGCGCTTGGACCTCGGGGGGACGTCCTCCTCGGACGAATCTTCGTCGGACGACTCACTCCCCGAGGAAGATGAATCATCGCCGTCGTCGCTGTCATCATCGCCGTCGTCAGAGGAGTCGTCATCATCAGAGCCCGATAGACCCAGACCCCCTGGGGAGTCCGAATCATCATCCGAAGAATCCTTGCCGCGACTCTTCCCCTTCCTCTTTTTCGACTTCCTCTTTTTGCCTTTCCTCCCCCTGGAGGAGGCAGACTTGCGCCCACCCCCCCCGGACTTCTTGGCGGACTTGCTCGAACGACCCGAGCGACGCCGGGGCTTCTCTCCGTCAGAGGAATCGGACGAGTCACCGTCAGAATCCTCAGATGACTCCGAGCCCGAATCCTCGTCCGAAGAGCTGGAATCCGAACTAGATCCATCAGCTGGGGGACCCGCAGCACCCTTCTCTCCTTTGCCGCCCTTCCCGTCCTTCGCCGTCTTCCGGCCCTTCTTCCCGCTCTTGCCCTCCTTGACAGGCGGCGCCGCCTTCAAAGCCCCCGGCGCCTCGCCCGAAGGGGGGGGGACGCCGGCGTCCCCCGCGACGGGCCTCTCAAGCGTGGCCGGGGCAGACAGGACAGGAGCTGGGGTGTTCAGCTCATCCACAACGCCAGCTGGGACATCCCCGCCTTTCGGAGGGGGAGAAAGCCCATCTAACTTTTTTGCCGTCTCATCTCCCTCCGCGGTCTCACCAACCGGCGCCAGAGGGTGCGCGCTCGGCGCAACCACGCCATCCCCCAGCAGCGCCGTCGGCACGGGCGAAGGGGCCTGCAGCACCGTGCCCGGGCCCTCCTTGACCGCCACCAGCGACAGTGACGCCACGCCCGCCTGCGCTGCCAAAATTTCCTCCGCATCCTCAGACTTCTTCGCAGCCAAACGTCGAGACCTTTTGACGCTATGCACCACGCGCTGACCGGGAGACATCAGCTCTGTCCCCGGCTCAGCCGAAGCAAAGACCTCCACTCCCTGGGCTCTCACAAACTTGAGAGCATGGCCAAGCGAGACGGGCTCCAACGCTACACCTGACGGGAGGGAGCGCGAAGGGAGCACAACCAGCTTCAACGTCTCCGGGGCCTTGACCAAGCCGTAAATAAGGTGCCGATTAAGCAACAGCTGAAAAATCAACTTACGTGCCATCGCGACCTCGCTCACGACCAGCAGCTGGACCGTGGGGTCGCAGTGCTCCAGGTCCCCCCCCATCGCCGACAGGCGAGCATCAAGGCATGAATGGTGGTAACGCTCACCGCTCATAACACAGGGGAAGGAGACCTCAGAAGCTCCAACCCCCAATCCACACACTCCGCAGTTCAGCAGACTGACAAACGGAGTCAATCCCACTGAAAAGTGGTACGGTCGCTGCGAACGGTGCAAACCGCAGCTGCCGACCGACCTCCCATCCCGCCGGAGGCACATCTTACTGCACCCCAGACCCTTGGCGGTAACACCGGGGCACGTGCCACCCAGTGGCTGTCCCGCCGCCTCCAGCAGCCGCGCATGGAGGAGGTCCAGGACCCGCTCCTCGATCGCGTCCACCTCCACGCCCTCCTCGAAAGCGAGCCTCAGCTCCTTCTGGAGCGTTCGAATCTGAGGCCCAGCGCGCATACCGCCCGCCAGAGCGACCGCCAGCCGGCCCGACACCGTCGAAAGGTCGTACTCCTCCGGCTTTTCCTGCGCCGCCCCCCACAGCCCCGCCAGCTCCTCCACCAAGCCGACCAGCCGCGTGATCCAGGCGCCCTTCGCCTCGTTCGAAATCTCCTCCGTCTCGGAAGTCGCGAAACCCGAAGCGGGCTCGCCACCAACTTCCACGGACGGGGCATCCTCCGCCGCCTCAGCTGCTGCGTCGGTTGGTCCCGACATCCTCCGACACCCTTACGTCCGGCTCTGAACCGGCTGGAACAGAAGCGCCGGAAAGAAAAAACCCCGCTTTATTCTCCGGGGTCCTGTGTGTCGGGCAATGATCCAAAATCCGCAAATTCGCGCTTGAAAACTGCGGAAAAGAGCGTACCTTCGAACGAGGGGACCGTTACGCAGATGCACTGATACGTCTCAAGCAGAAACGTTACAATGTGGCGGGATGCTGCGCTCAGGATTCGAATTTCTTCAACTTGGGTCTTCCAGACCCTAGTTTTTCTTACGTGACCTAAAAAAGGTGTGTCTAAGAATGAGCAGGTCGGCTAGCTCAACTAGTCAATTTATCGCTAGCCTCCCTACTATAGACACAGCCAGTCCTGAAAAACCCTGAGATGGCGAATGCTCCATTCGTCCGCTTCTTTTCTCACCGGTGAATCAGCCTCAATCATTTTAAACACTCTGCTTAATTTTATAACATGGGCGAGACCTCGGCCCCACAGAGGGAAGCAGAGGGGAGACACTCAGCTTGACCCTTTCTGAGTTAACCGAGCTGATTGCTGCTCGATTTCACTCCGAGGGGTAGAAAACTGAGGGTCAACCTTCTGCTGCCCCTGTGTCCAACCGCCTCCCCATTTCATTTAATTTTGACGCCAAATCCGCGGCGATGTTGCGGCGCACCAAAAAAGGCCTGCAGGAATTAACGAATTGCAGGCGGTGCGCGCCGCGCCATTGGCGTCGCGGAGGGGAAAAGCCACGGCTTCAAAAACCCCTACGCTTTCTTGGACACCCGATGCCTCCTGGCTGCGCTTAAATCTTGCGCAGCTTGGACTTTGTCTCCAGATGCTTGGTGCCCGCATTCGCGACGGCGTACAGGAGCTTGGTCCTGCCGGTCTTGAAGTAGATGTCAACTGCGTCGGTGCGGATTGCCCATCCGCCTTGATCCGCAATCACCCGCTTTGCGTTGCCGTCATCCCACAACCACTGAGCCAGGCTCTTTCGGCAGCTCGTCGTACCGTACCTTTTGACGTCGGCCGATGTGGCCGACGGGTACGCTCGGCGGTAAGCTGCTCGGAACGCTGCCAGCTGGTTCGTGTAAGGATTCGAGCGCAAGCCAAGACCCTTCTTCTTCGGCGCTGGGGCGGCCATCAGGTAATCTCCGGACCTGATGCCTGACGTGCGTATATACGCCTCCAGCTCCTTGACGGGATACAAACCGAGGTTCTTGACGTGATGCGGGATGTAAGCGCGGCGCAGCTTCCACTTCTTCACGTTCTTGTCGACGTCGACCATGACTTCGATGTACTTAACGCCGTCTGCCTTGCGCACCGAAATGTGGCTCTTGCTACCCCACTTGATTGTTCCGTTGCGCTTGACGCGAAAAAACACGCGAAGGATGGAGCCTGCCGTCTGTCGCAGGACTCCCAGCGTATGAAACCACAAGCATAGGCGACGGTGCCTTCCGGAGCGAGTGTCGTGGAAGCCTTTCTCGAGCATGCTCCGAATCTCAGTGATAAGCCATGGGACCTTCGCCTTAGACGCTTTCTTGTACTCGTCGCGCGCAACCTTCATCAACATCCTGACCCGCTCGGATTTTGCGGGGTTGTACAAGGAGGGTGCGTTCAACGCTCGTCTCAAGGCCTTGGTGAAAGACCCCTGAGCCGTGACGTAGTTCTGCAGCGTGCTGGAGTCGATGGTGTTCTGTCCCCCGCCGCGATAGTGCAAGGAGTGCGCGATGTAGGCGGTGATCTGGCCGTCAGTGGCCGGGAGAGGAGGAAGGTGGTGCTCTTCCGCGAAAGTCATGTAATCTCTACGCGCTCGGTGGATTCCCGTAACGGTGGACCCCCGCAAAAACTGATTCTCCATCTTCACCTCGGCCTGCATGAGGCGCTTCATCATCTTGGCCGCCTTCTTCCCTCGCAGCCACTGCTCCTCGGACGACACCCTCGTCCTGCATGTCAAGCACTCGACGACTGGAACGATAGGCACGCGGTCCATCGCGAGACAAGCGGCGCAACGTACCGTCTCGCAGGTCCTGCAAAAGTAGTGCGTCTTGATAGGCGTCGCCCCGCAACTTGTGCACGTCTCCTTGGCGCACATCTCCAACACGTGGGAGGCCAGGCGGTGAGCTGCTTCGCGCTTCTGACCTGTATTTACGGGGGAGGGGGGTGTTCGGATCGTGAAGAATTAGTACACCCCATTTGGTGGGCCCCAGGTCCCTTCGTTCCCCGCCTAAGGTCATCCCCCCCCCGTGCTTTTTCAAATTCCTCCAGTCAGGCGCCGTGAAGACGTGTTCCCCTGGGGGGTAATAGGCCACCACCTCCATCCCCTTGAGGTGGCGCCACCAACTTTTCGTTGTCCACGTCGGCACACAGAATGTGGCCGACGTTGAGTGTGGGGACCGCCTCTTGCACTCCTTGTGGTGTCGCAGCAGCCTCTCCAGCTGACTGTAGTCTCCGTTACACCAGATATGGTGACCGGTCCACGAGTGCCTCGTGCAATCGTCCACGACGCTGTAATAGCGAGGGCACAAAGCGTTATTGCCCATGGGGTCAGCACAGACGTCGATCTGTGGTCGTCCCACTGCAGATGCGACCCACTCAAATTCCTCGGGGCTGAACCTCCAGTCTGAGAGGTCCATGCCTCTCTCATAGCGCGACAGCGCGTCGGCGAGGACGTTGTCCACGCCCTTGATGTGTCGCAGGGCGACATCGATGTCATACTCCTTGCAAACCGCCGCGAGCTCCAAGTAGAGCTCATTCAGCGCCTTCGCCTGCGAGCCCTGCCGCCGCACGATGCTCACCGACACGCTGTTGTCGCACATGATGAGGACTCGGCGACCCCTCCACTTCTCACGGAAGTGTTTTACTGTCCGCACGACAGTGGCCAGCTCGCGCCAGTTCGAGCTGCGGTGTGGGGCGGAGTCGCCCGGGAGGAAGTGGAACATCATCGTTTCCGTTCCGTCCTCCGCGCCTCCTCCGAAGCCCGATGCGTCTGTCCTGCACACAGGGATACCCTCCACTGTGTGGGAACAGTGCAGTAGCTCCTGCTGCGGGGAGCCTGTTCTGCCGTCCCAAAAGCCTGTTGTGGAGACGTCACCCGTGCAGTAGTACCTGCGCATCGGGTTCTTGAGGAGCGCTTGTTTCCACCACGACAGCTCCTCCACCATCATGTCTGTGAGCCTGACTTTCACCCCTGACGCCCACTGCTGTTTTGCGGGGAGGGTGGTTACCTTCTCCTCTGCGAACCAATCCCTCCCCTCATATAAGGCACTAAGGTGTGCTTGCCCTCCATGCACCACCTTGGCCGTGAACTGCAATTTTCCCACCACCTCTGCAAGCTCGCGGCGGTCTACCTCCACGAAGGGGCAGTCGCCAAAGCGATGTTGGTGATGGGCTGTCCGCAGGTTGGACAGGATCCAGGAAAACATCCTCCTGTCAATAATGTTTCCCAGCGCACCTCGGCTGTCCATTTCTTTGACTCCCGGTGGCTGAGTGGCTCCTTCGAGAAGACCCACTATTCGCTCCAGCTCGTGAACACGAGGGAGCTCATGCTTTCCTGTACGTGTGTTGCGGACAAGCGCCGAACCGTTTCGGACGCTGTACGTGTCCGCAGACTTCATTACGGTGGGGTAGCACCGGCGGCGCTTGCCCCGCCTGTTCATCGGCGCCATCGGTGGAAGATCGCTGTGAGCCGCTGGCGGTGCCACGTGGTCTGGGTCCAACAGATCCTGCAGCTCAGGGCGCCCCTCCCTCTTGATGTCCTTCCAAATCGGCCACGAGCACCAGTACGACCGCACTCTGTGCGCACCTGAGACCCACCCGGCATCCTCGATGAAGGGGGTCACTTTCAGGTGGTGCGAGACCGTCTTGAAGTCCCTCGCCATGGCCTTGGTGTGCCTCCTCCCGAAATCCACGTTTTCAAACATGAATTCGACAGCTGGGTTGTGCTTTTGAACCCACCGTAGAATCTTGAGGCACTCCCAGAACAGTCCGGAGCGGTGGTCCTTCAGACCTTTGCCCCGCCGAGAGGCGCGGCTCAGTCCCTGGCATGGCCATGCGCATGTCATGATGTCGACGCGGCCGAGTGCTATGATGTCTGCCTCGGTGATCTTCGTCAGATCCTGCGGCAGTGACATGTCCAGGCCCCCGTCCTCCGACACGGCCCGGTGGGGGAAGCGCTCCCCGACCAATCGCGAGTAGTTCTCTGCCATACGGCGCGTGGTGGCGTCCACCTCCACCAACCAGTGCTTCTCCACCTTGAAGTTTGCCTCAACCAGGGCGTGGTGGCCTGTACCTATGCCTCCACACAGGTCCAGGTAGCGGACCCCGCCCGTGAAGGGCTCCGGCGTCGCAGCAGCTCCGCCCCGGGACTCTAGCAGCTGGTCGATAGCCTCCACGTAGTTGTCAATTCTCTTTTGGGTCAACGAGACCTCTTGCCGCACTGAGTCGATCACGAAACCCACATACTCCTTTTGCTTGGAGGGGTAGATGTTCTTCTTCTGACTGATGTCGAGACCATGAGTCTCGCACCAGTCAGTGAAGGCCTTGAATTGGGCGTTCGCCTGCTCCTGCGTGAGCGAGGCGTCGTGCCACATGTGGCCATCATCTACCCAAACAGCGGGGACCTTGAAGCTTCCAGCTGGGGTGCACGACATCGTGGGGATCTCCTCATCCCACGCGGGTTTTAACGCCTGCATAAAGCGGCCCTGAATCTCCGGGGAGTACTTGACGCCAAACGGCAAGTAGCGAACTCGGTCGTATTCCCCCGTCGCCGTGGACATGATACCGATGGTATCACAGTCCACGTGGTGCAGGGCCCACAGCCTGAAGGCGTCAGTGAGGTCCCACCCCGAGTTCCAACATCCCGGAGTCTGATGGCTGAGGGCTGTCTCGAGCGTGTCGAAAGGCCCTCCGTAATCCGCCAGACAGCCATTCAACCCCGACTTCTTGCAGTCCCATATGAGACGTAGCTTGTCCTTTTCGGGATAGTAAATGGCATTCATGTCCGTGACGATGTGGGGCGTGTAGTGCAAGGGCCCCTCGTTGAAAAGGCCCCTCTCGGACTTCAGCTGCGCCTCCACTCTGTCAGCGTGCTCATGAACTCCGCCATAGTTTTTTCCGTGGCGCTGTCTCGGCTCTTGTACGTAGGTTGGCCTGAATCCCTCACGTAAAATTCTCTTAAGCGCCGGGTCCGCGACCTTTGCTTCGAGCGATGGCTTTACCCTGATCCCCGGCTCGAAGAAGTCGGCCGGGGTATCCCGGTACGTGCATTGTAGCTCGGCGTGTCGCGCCTTCGCTGTGGGGGATCCCCGACCGGACGGAACGTGCAGCACGAGAATCCGTCTCTGAAGATCGGCCGTACGAACAACTGCGTACCATCGCCGATCCCCCTTGAACCTTAATCGTTGAAAAGCGATACGATTCCAGAGGGCAGAGCACTTGCTGATGGTGGGGTCGAAGCTCCTGTCCAAGGTAGGGCGATGGGCGACCCATGACCTCATGAAAGCCTTCTTCAACACCCCGGCGCTGTCGGTGGTGAGGGGGTCCTCCAGGAGTGGGGAAGAGAAGACTTCTTCGTTCCCCCAACGCCTCCGGTGCCACCATGTCATCTCATCCATGACACGCTTGGCCTTTTCCACGAGGTGCACCTCCTTCCACCATCCCTCCCCCGGGTCTGTGCTAGCGAGAACCTCGAAGGGGTTCGCACACAAGAACGACGCGGCGCCCGGCTCTGGCGGGCGCACGCGCCTGGCAGGCCTCGAGGCCGCCTGCCACTCGTGGGGTTCGGCCCTCCTCCCATCAGTATTGCCATCAGACCGCCGAGACCCGAAGGTTTCCTCAACGATCGTCACACTGGGCTGAATGGGGGAGCGCCTTTTCCGTTGCGCAATCCGTGCCACCGCCCGTTCCGTAATGGTCTGGTGAAACATGAACTGTAACACCGACCTGCGCTGTCGCAGCTGCCTGCACCGATCGTACCTCGGGGCGCAGACGCGACTCATGAGGCCCGTCCAAACTGACGGTCGCTCCTCTGGGACACCACCCCTAGGCGGAGAGACCGCCAAGGCATCGTGGTGCCCCAGTGAAAACTGCAGCGCCTTCCTGATTTTAAGCCCGGGAACAGGCTGACCTCGGGAGCTCTCATCTATGCTCCTTAGCTCGGTCCAAGGTCCACGCTCCAAACGCAGTCGGTGACCCACCCCATCGGAACACGGAACCTCCTCGGAGGAATAACCCGGCTCGGATCGGTTAGTCTTGGCCACCGCCGCGACCGACACCTCCGAGGAGGCTTTACCCGACGCGGAAGGCTTTACGCCGCCGACTGGTTGCCCAGTTTTACGCCCGAGACAGGGCGAGGCGGAGCACTGGTCCTCGCCAAAATCAGTGACTCGAGGTGACGACAACGCCACCCCTCCTTGACCCGTGCTCCGCCGCACATCAACACACGGAACCTCCTCGGAGGATTTATCCGGTTTTGTTTGGCTAGCCTTGGCCACCGCCGCGACCGGCACCTCAGAGGAGGCTTTACCCGACGCGGAAGGCTTTACACCGCAGACTGCCTGCCCAGTTTTACGCCCGAGACAGGGCAGAACGGGACACTGATCCTCGCCACAAACAGTGACTCGAGGTGGCACAGACGCCACCCCTCATTGACCGATGTCCCGCCGCACGAGGGAGAAAGAAGCATGGCCTCAAGGGGACCAGCGCTTCCCCTTGATCTTCTCGTACTCAGTCTCCAGCCTCTCCTTGAAGGCCTTCCACTTGTGGACTCCACCATCCTTCACCGCGTCAGGAGATCGCTGCGTTTCTCCAACTACCTGGCAAATCTCTCGCCACTTGGCATTGTCAGGCAGCCGCTCCGCCTTCTTGTCTGCCTTCTCATCCTCCTTTGCTGCGCCCGCACCACCCTTGCCTCCACCACCGCCGCCTCCCCCAGCGGGAGGCGTCGCGGATTTTGCAGGTGCCGCCTTCGGATGGGCCTGCGGGGTCCCAGACTTACCCAGAAGGACCTTTCCTCGCTGCACCGCCGCCGTCATCAACTCCTCATCATGGTGGGCGCGCACCAGCATGCGAGGACGCGTGGTGCTCGCCATCTGCACCTCCGTGCCTTGGAACTCAGTCAGAAGGTCTCGGTCCAGCGGAGACAAGTTCTTCCCGTATCCGTATACGCGGAAGCACTCCTTGACAAAGAGATGCATGTAGACCCAAACTGTCTCCCATGCAACTCCCTTCTGACGGTAATGATGAATGACCGCCTCGAGGAACTGATAGCGAGCACACATCAAGCGCACTTTCCGACGGTGGTAAAGCCAGTCAGGATGAGAGCGTCTCAATCTTGACTTTTTGGCCTCACACACCGCGTTGAGCTCCAAGACCCTACCCCGCAGGTAGATCTCAACCAGAGCCTGAGAAGCCAGGTGCTTCTGCTCTGAGCCCAACTTCAGCGTCACTCCACCGGCAACCGAGAGATAGCTCTCGGTGCCGGTAAGCCCCCCGATCGCGTCCTTCTCCATGTCCACCCTCTCCACCGTGACGAGGATACGCTTCACGCGCGCCTTCCCCGCCTTAGAGTCATCACACCCCAAGTAGTTGTCGGTGCACGCCGCACGGGGGTGCATCAAGTGGATGGGGTTCGATTTTGAGACGCCATCCATCCCCCCGGTGAGATCATGCAAGGAATCACCCCCCTTCCCCCCTTTCAAGGCGGGCAACTCACCTTGACGTGTAAGCTGCGCATCGTCCAGTTTCTCAACCCGCGCCATCAACCTGCGGAGGACCTTGTCCTTAACTCGACGTTTTCCAGCACCTTTCCCGCTGCCACCTCGGCGCTTGGACCTCGGGGGGACGTCCTCCTCGGACGAATCTTCGTCGGACGACTCACTCCCCGAGGAAGATGAATCATCGCCGTCGTCGCTGTCATCATCGCCGTCGTCAGAGGAGTCGTCATCATCAGAGCCCGATAGACCCAGACCCCCTGGGGAGTCCGAATCATCATCCGAAGAATCCTTGCCGCGACTCTTCCCCTTCCTCTTTTTCGACTTCCTCTTTTTGCCTTTCCTCCCCCTGGAGGAGGCAGACTTGCGCCCACCCCCCCCGGACTTCTTGGCGGACTTGCTCGAACGACCCGAGCGACGCCGGGGCTTCTCTCCGTCAGAGGAATCGGACGAGTCACCGTCAGAATCCTCAGATGACTCCGAGCCCGAATCCTCGTCCGAAGAGCTGGAATCCGAACTAGATCCATCAGCTGGGGGACCCGCAGCACCCTTCTCTCCTTTGCCGCCCTTCCCGT
>JGI26088J50261_1000831_pt1 | contig 17439 bp, 17 predicted proteins | sample SaaInl1SG_22_DNA_FD_50261 | JGI IMG/M metagenome (IMG submission 50261)
GAAGACCTCAAAGCCATCCACAAGCGACGAACGCCGAAAATGTTCTATGACTACGCAGAGACTGGTAGTTGGACAGAACAGACCTTCCGCGAGAACACCCTTGATTTCCAAGAGCTGAAATTCCGTCAAAAAATTGCGGTAAACATGGAGGGCCGCTCAACGCGCACGCAGATGATCGGTCACGATGTGGCAATGCCAGTTGCACTTGCACCAGTCGGCTTGACTGGGATGCAATGCGCAGACGGTGAAATTAAAGCAGCTCGTGCGGCAGCAAAGTTTGGTGTGCCATTCACATTGTCAACCATGTCCATTTGCTCTATTGAAGACGTTGCATCGGAGACAAATCATCCATTTTGGTTTCAGGTCTACACGTTGAAAGACGATGACTTTATGCGCCGACTGATGGAGCGAGCCAAAGCGGCAAACTGCTCTGCGCTGGTGATTACCGTCGATCTACAAATGTTAGGACAACGCCACAAAGATCTGAAAAACGGCTTGTCTGCTCCACCAAAGCTGACTGTAAAATCCATCGCCGACATGATGACGAAAGTATCATGGGGTCTCGAAATGCTCGGTACCAAGCGCCGTTTCTTCGGCAACATTGTCGGACACGCCAAGGGTGTAAGTGATGCATCTTCACTGAGTAGTTGGACCGCGGAAGCGTTCGATCAGTCGCTTGACTGGAAACGCATAGGCGAGTTGATGAAAATGTGGGACGGCAAAGTGATCTTAAAAGGCATCCTCGATGTCGAAGATGCCAAGAAAGCAGCTGCATTGGGAGCAGATGCAATCGTTGTCTCAAATCATGGCGGCCGACAGTTGGATGGAGCATCCAGTTCTATCCGCATGCTATCTCACATCGTCGATGCGGTCGGGCATAAAACTGAAGTCTGGTTTGACAGCGGCATTCGGTCTGGACAGGACGTACTAAAAGCCATTGCACTTGGCGCCAAAGGAACCATGATTGGTCGCGCTTACACCTACGGACTCGGCGCAGCCGGTGAAGCAGGGGTGACTCAGGCGTTGCAGATCATCCACAAAGAACTCGACACCACCATGGGTCTGTGCGGGCGAACATCGCTTGCAGATGTCGATGAGAGTATGCTCATCGTACCTGACGGGTTCCATCGCCGCTAACGGCGGGAACCTCAGTCGCTCAATCAACCCATCGAATAGTTTTGCGTAAGGACGCCCGCTTCTTGTGTCGCATGATTTAATACTCGAACGCATCCTCGGGAGCGTCATTCCTGTTCTGATTATTGTCCTTGTCGGCTACGGATATGGCCGCTGGCGGAAGCCCAATATCACCACAATCAACCAAATCAACATGGAGCTGTTTGTTCCCATGCTGATTTTCTCGGTGTTGGCATCGAAATCTGTCGATCTCACTGAATACTGGCCTTTGGTGATCGGTACCATCACTGTGATTCTGGGCTCAGGACTTCTGACTTGGCCTATCTGTAGACTCACCGGTATCGAAGTTAAGACCTTCATTCCACCCATGATGTTCACCAACACCGGCAACCTTGCACTTCCACTGGTGCTTCTGGCATTCGGCGAGGTTGCGATGGCTGCAATTATTGTGGTGTTTATCGTGTCGCAGTTTTTGCACTTCACCCTGGGGTTTTACATTTTGGACCGGCATGCACGAGTCTTGAATCGGGTGTCGTTACCAACAATCATCGCCACCTTTGCAGGACTCGCCGTCGGCTTTACGCACACACCGATTCCGAGTCTGGTGATGATCCCAATGGAGATGTTGGCACAAATTGTGATCCCCATGATGCTGTTCGCTCTAGGAATCCGCATGCAAGATGTCACGACAAATGATCTGGGAGTCGGATTTGCTGCTGCCATTTTATGTCCCGTAACAGGTCTTGCTCTGGCATTCGTATTGCAACCGTTTCTGCAACTCGATCCGTTACAATGGAGTGTGTTTTTGGTGTTCGCAGCGCTACCACCCGCAGTGCTTAATTACATGGTAGCTGAACGATACAACCAAGAGCCGACAAGAGTCGCCTCGATCGTACTCATCGGTAACATTGGTGCAATTGTTTGGATGCCGATTGCGTTGGCGCTCGCGCCTCCGTTTTAATCACGACGGATGCGTTCGAAGTCAAAATCCGCTCCAGGATCGACCTTCCTTCCGGGCGCAATATCTCGGTGCCCAACGATCTGATCTTTGGGAATTGCGTAGCATTGACATAAAACGGCACACACCTGCTGTAGCCTAGTGTACTGATGCTCCGTAAATGGTCCTTCTTCGGGGCCAATCAACTCGATACCGATACTAAAGTCATTACATGCCGAGCGACCCTGCCATTGCGACACGCCTGCGTGCCACGCTCTTTGATCAAAGGCAACACACTGATAGAGATCTCCCTCACGGCCAATCACAAGATGAGACGATACGCGAACATCTTGAAGTGCCTCAAAATAGGGATCCATCGCGCAATCCAAACGGCCTTGAAAAAAAGCCAGTACAGGTAATGGATTTAGGATTTCCGGGGGCAAAGCAATGCCATGCACGACGATCAAAGAAATGTCGCGCTGAGGACGCGCATCAAAGTGCGGACTCGGCACCCACAGCGCGTCAGAAATCCTGTGATCATCCATGGTCAAAGTACTGCTCATCTTGTTACATTACGTGCTTTTGATATCGGAAACCACTGTGACTGCATTACCGCTCATTGTCGGATTTGGTGGCATCAACGCCGCTGGCCGAAGCTCAGATCATCAGGCGTTTCGGCGACTCGTCTTTGATACCCTGTCGGCCGAGGAGCAGTCACGGACTGTCAACCAGCTTGGCGCCATTTCAGGCTTAGGTCCAGAAACTGCCAGTGATCCCATTCATCGACAACGCGTGCTCGATCAATCACTGATTCGGCGCATCCATCCCGACTGGTTCGATCCAGATGCAGTGCCGGTACATCGGCTGGGGCACACCAAGGAACATACCTCCGTGTGGCTTGGGCCATTGCAAACACCCGATCCCTTGCCAACAGGCTGGACCCTCGGCCGGACCGAAGGCCGCTTGACTGAGTACATCATCGAAGCTGGTGATCTCCTGGCACCATGTACGAAGCGGTTGTCGGTCCAAGCTGCAGGAATGGCGCCGACTGGTTTTCGACCGGATTTATTCTATCCCTCGCGACATCATCCACGGACCCTGCAGTTGGCATTGTTCGCCCTTTCGGATTGTTGGCTGAGTTCCGGCCTTGAATGGAAGCAAGTTAGGCAGCACATTCGGCCCGATCAAGTGGCGGTATTCGCTGGGTCGTCTATCGGTCAGATGGATGACTATGGCTTTGGTGGCATGCTGAAAAGTGCTCTGCTTGGTAAACGTACCACGTCAAAACAATTACCTCTGGGCTATCCACAAATGCCTGCCGATTTCAGTAATGCGTATGTACTCGGAAGTCTTGGACGCTCTGGAGCCAGCATGGGTGCGTGTGCGAGTTTCTTATACAACTTGCATCACGCAGTCGATGGGATTCAGGAAGGGCGCTACCGAGTTGCCGTAGTCGGCGGTGCGGACTGCCCCATCACACCGGAGGTAATCGAAGGATTCCGTGCCATGGGGGCACTCGCGGAAGATTCAGGACTCCGAAGCCTAGACGGGCTGGCCGAGAATGAAACACCCGACTACCGACGTACNAGTCGACCATTTGGACTCAATTGTGGGTTCACCATGGGNGAATCCAGTCAATACGTCATTCTNATGGACGACACCCTNGCCCTTGAGCTTGGCGCCACAGTGTTCGGGTCCATCCCAACAGTCGCGAGTCATGCTGATGGGGGCAAGCGCAGCATCTCAGCACCAGGTGCTGGCAACTACCTCACATTGGCCCAAGCCGCCGCATCAATTCGTGATCTCATGGGCCACAACGTTCTCGCAAACGAAACACTGGTGCAGGCACACGGCACCAGCACACCGCAAAATCGCGTGACCGAGTCCGATGTATTGTCCCGTGTCGCAGCGGCATTTGGGATTGACGCGTGGAATGTCACTGCAATTAAAAGCCAACTCGGACACTCCCAGGGGACGGCAGGCGGCGATCAGTTAGCAATGAGTTTAGGCGCGTTTGCGCACCAGTTGATCCCCGGAATACAGACCACGACAACACTTGCACCTGACGTGATCACTCAGGGTCTGAACTTTACACTGGCGCACACTGCGCAGCCGCTACAAGCGGCATTGATCAATGCCAAAGGCTTTGGTGGAAACAATGCCACAGCAGCTGTCTTATCACCTCAGGCGACTACTGAACTTTTACGGTCGCGACATGGCGCGATTCAATCGGCAGGATCGGAAATCGTCCAAGAACGGCAGGCCAGATACCGGCACGAGATCGATCGGGGCACCATTGAGATCCTGTATCACTACGGGGAGCAAATCGTCGAAGGGGATGATCTAGAAATCGACGCGACATCGATTAAGGTTCCGGGATTCGGTGAAGCAATCAGCCTCGATCAGGGTAGGCAAAAGTATTCAGATTTGATCAAATCGTAGCTGCAGCGCGAAGACCAGGGCGTCCTCACGCCGGTCGCCCGCCGGGTAATAACCGTTGCGCCGACCGATTTCGTTGAACCCATGCCGCAGATACATTTGAATCGCAGGTTGATTCGACTCTCGCACTTCAAGAAACATCTGGCCTGCATTCTGTGCAGTCGCATCCGCAATGAGATGGCGAAGCATCGCGCTGCCGATACCTTGTGCTTGCCAGGCCGGATCAACCGCCACGTTTAAGAGGTGGGCTTCCCCTGCGGTAATTGACAAGAACGCCTGACTCACATGAGCTGCTTGGCCGGGAATCTCTGCCAACCAGATCCTATAAGGCACAGTAGTACAACCCCCAATGATGGCGCGCGACCATGGAAACGGATAGGCGCGCTGCTCAAGCACACACACTGCGTCTAGATCAGCTGCGTCCATTTTACGGAAGTGAAGCTCAGGCGTCGCCACGATGAAATTTCTTCAATTGTTCCCACAATGCGCGCTTGGATTCGGGATCACTCAGCAAATCTGTGATGCGAGAAAACAGCAAAGCATCTGCTGTTAACTCGGAAGCATCGAGACTCTGGATCGATGTCATAACTCGTGGCGCTGGCGCTTGCATCTCCGCCCAACGACGGTGTAGCCAAGCATCTACGGCCTCACTTGCGGCCAATTTCGACCGATCTGTGATGCCATCAATCGGCCAGTGAAAATATTGCCAATCGGCCGACTCAGTCGGACTGTCAGACAAAACCCGCAGTAGATCTGAACAGATTGCCGTCATGCGTCCATCCAACAGCCCACTCGCCCAGTCGGGTAACTCCACCACCAACATGGCATCAGCTGTAATGGCTGATACCAGAGTGAATCGCACCTCAGGCGATGCAACGATCTCTTTTGCATCAACCGACCTGTCCGCATCCGATGTAGTGATCGGTATCTCTACATCGTGAGATTCAGGGAGCTGAGCTGGTGGTTGCGTCAAGAGCTCTGCCACAGGAGATGTCTGCGCTAACGGCGAGGTCGGGATTGGTTCTCTCTGTCCTAATGAGATTGCAGGCGACCCTGTCGATTCGATCCCTTCGGACTGTGCAGAGGCGTCCCGAGCTCGAAGCACTACGACCGGGACCCCCATGGCGTCGAGCAATTTACGGGACTCATCTGACCCAAGCGTCTGCATCAGATACCTTCGGACTTTTGCGGGTGCTGCCTATCGAGTGGTTTTTCCATCAGATTTAGTGCATGCAAATAGGCCTTAGCCGACGCCACTACAATATCCGTGTCTGCACCAAGACCATTCACAATCCGTCCGGATCGCTCCAAGCGCACTGTCACTTCGCCCTGTGAATCGGTCCCTGTAGTGATCGCATTGACCGAATACAATTGCAAGTCGGCCCCGCTTTGCGCCACCGATTCGATCGCCTTGTAGACCGCATCAACTGGGCCATCGCCATGGCCCTGTGCGTCAACGGCCTTCCCATCCACCATCAAGGTCAATTGCGCTGTTGGCGAGACACCAAGCTTTGAAGTCACTTGCAAGTCGGACAAATCGTACCGTGCATGCGCGAGTTCTATCTGCTGCGCATTCAGTAACGCATGCAGATCCTCATCAAAGATCTCATGCTTTCGGTCGGCCAAGTCTTTAAACCGAATGAAGGCATCATTGAATGCTTGATCATCTGCAAGAATAATTCCAAGCTCATCCAAGCGCGACTTGAACGCCGCCCGACCTGAGTGCTTACCCAACACCATCTTGTTGGTATTCCAGCCAACATCTTCGGCACGCATAATTTCGTAGGTCTCTCGGTGCTTCAAGACACCGTCCTGATGGATCCCTGATTCGTGCGCGAAGGCGTTCGCACCCACGATGGCCTTGTTTGGTTGTACAGGAAATCCGGTCACTGAAGAGACCAAGCGCGAAGTAGGTACGATGTATTTGGTATCGATGTGCGTTTCCACATCGACAATGTCGGCACGGGTTCGAATCGCCATCACCACCTCTTCAAGTGAGGTATTCCCAGCACGCTCGCCCAAACCATTGATCGTACACTCAATTTGCCGACACCCTGCGCGAACAGCTGCCAATGAATTGGCCACAGCCAGGCCCAAATCGTTATGACAGTGGACAGAAAAAATTGCCTTGTCTGCATTCGGGATCTTGGTCAACAACTCGCGCACGGTTTCTTCAATCTGAAATGGCAAGTTGTATCCGACGGTGTCTGGAAAATTACAGGTTGTCGCTCCAGCATTAATCACAGCTTCAAACACCCGAGCTAAAAAATCGATCTCAGAACGACCCGCGTCCTCGGCAGAAAATTCCACATCATCAGTGTATTGGCGCGCCTTCTTCACCGCTCGCACTGCCTGCTCAATCACCGCATCTGGGTGCATCTTCAGTTTATGCTGCATGTGAATCGGACTGGTCGCGATAAAGGTGTGAATACGGCGACGTGGCGCTGGCGCAATCGCCTCAGCTGCTGTCTCAATGTCTTTATCCAGAGCACGTGCCAAACTGCAAACAGTCGACTCCGTTACTGCCTTCGCAACCGCATGGACCGCCTCAAAATCTCCAGGACTTGCGACCGCGAAACCTGCCTCAATCACGTCGACTCTGAGTCGTTCCAGTGCTTTGGCGATCCGGACCTTTTCATCCCGTGTCATCGACGCACCGGGACTCTGCTCTCCATCACGGAGTGTTGTATCAAAAATAATGAGCTGTTCTTTTGCCATCGTAATTCTCCTCAGACAACTGCATTGCCTGACAACATAAAAAAGATAAAAACGGAAAGAAACACAGAAGATGACCGCCCGCTAGGGCAGTCGAAGACCAAGGAGCTTTGCACTGTTTATGGCGTTGATGTTCATGCCACGAGGATGCCAATAAGCGGCGCACGACGCAAGTTTGTTTTTTCGATCGGTTCGATTGGCCCTAACTATGAATCGCCTTAGGCACCTTCGATAATTCTGAAATCGCGGTCCACGCCATCACCAAGAGCCGCCAGCGCCTCTTGATAAGCGGCCGACTGATACGCAGCCTCCGCAGCCTCAACACTTGGCCACTCCACAATTACCGTCCGTTCCTTGAGCCCAGAACCAGCGGCATAAACAGCCGTTCCGCGTACTAAAAAACGCCCACCTGCAGATTCAATGGCAGGCTTCGCCAAACCCGCGTAGGCCGCCAGTTTGTCGGCATCAAAAATCTCTCGGTACGCACTGACCCAATACCCTTTTTGCATCGTCTCACTCACTTTTTGTTTGTTGTTCTAACCAACCGCCAAAACGCATCCCACCCACGGTAGAGGACGCCACGATTCCGATAATGACCAGTGTTTCCAACAGTTGCTCGCTGCCAGGCGCCAATAGCCAAACAGCCAAGCTACTGATCACAAAGGCCCCACCACCATAGATCACTTGATTCCTGGCATTGGCGACTGAGACCTGCGGTAAGTCCTCATCAATGATGCCCCGCTTGGACTTCTTTTTGCGTCGCATCACCATCTGTTTAACTTCTTGATCTGTTTCTTATCCAAAGCACCGGGCCACTTAATAAGTAAATTGCCATCAAACCCAACAACACCCGAGGTGGATCCAATGAGATAAATGCGAAAATGAGCGCAACAACCATAATCGCGAGCAACGGGACACGCGCTTTCAGATCAGAATTTTTAAAGGACGGATAGGGGACCGACGAAACCATCAGTAAGCCACAGACGGCGGTCAAACAGACCATCGTCAATGCCACGGTCTCACCTTGGATACTTGAGTCAACCAGGGTCCAGACTGCAGCCGCTAAAAAATAAGCCGCTGCCGGACAGGCTAACCCGACAAAATAGTTGGAATCCGCTACCTCACGTTGCACATTGAATCGTGCCAAACGGAGCGCGGTCCCAGCGACATAGATAAATGCTGCCACCCAACCCAATTTACCCAATGCCGAGAGTGACCAGCTGAACACGAGCACAGCCGGTGCTACTCCAAACGCAACCACATCACTTAACGAGTCATACTGTGCACCAAACTCGCTTTGGGTGTTGGTCAACCGAGCAACTCGACCATCTAAACCGTCAAATAGACCCGAGACAAGTATTGCAATTGCAGCGGTCTCGAATAGATCTACACCCTGATAGACCGCTCGGGTGGCTGTAATGATGGAAAAGAAACCAGCCAGCAACGCCGCCGTAGTGAGGAGATTCGGAAGAAGATAGATGCCTTTCGGTTGCGTCATAGAGACTGCGGGCCCGCGGGCCCGCATCCAACATCAGTTCTTGGTTTGATCAACGAGCTTATTCGCTGCAATCCAAGGCATCATGCCACGCAATTGATTACCCACCACCTCGATCTGATGCGCTGCATTATTGCGGCGACGCGCAGTCATCGACGGATAATTCGACTGCCCTTCGGCAATGAACATCTTGGCGTATTCGCCATCTTGAATGCGACGCAGTGCTTCACGCATTGCATAGCGCGACTCTTCGTTGATCACTTCGGGCCCAGTCACGTACTCACCGAACTCTGCATTGTTCGAGATCGAGTAGTTCATGTTAGCGATACCGCCCTCGTACATCAGGTCGACAATCAATTTCAGCTCATGCAGACACTCGAAATATGCCATTTCAGGGGCATAACCGGCATCAACCAAGGTCTCAAACCCAGCCTTCACCAATTCAACACAACCCCCACACAGGACCGCCTGCTCACCGAACAAATCGGTTTCAGTCTCGTCCTTGAAAGTTGTTTCGATGATTCCAGTGCGACCACCNCCAACGCCTGATGCGTAGGACATAGCCACATTCTTCGCATTACCCGATGCATCTTGGTGGATAGCCACCAAATCAGGTACGCCACCGCCACGCACATATTCACTGCGTACTGTATGACCGGGTGCTTTCGGAGCGATCATGATCACATCAAGATCTGCGCGTGGCACGACTTGGTTGTAGTGAATCGAAAAACCGTGCGAAAACGCGAGAGTAGCCCCTTGCTTGATGTTTGGCTGGATCTCGTCACGATACAACTGACCATGAAACTCATCTGGTGTCAGGATCATAACCAAGTCAGCCTGTGCTACAGCTTGAGCCACTTCCATCACTTTGAGACCAGCTGATTCTGCCTTTGCCACCGAGGACGAACCCTTACGCAGACCGACCGTCACATCCACACCTGAATCNTTCAGGTTGCACGCCTGCGCATGACCCTGTGAACCGTAACCAATCACTGAGACCTTCATTCCCTGAATGATAGAAAGGTCACAATCTTTATCGTAATACACCTGCATGAACTCTATTCCTCTCGTTAAATATAGGCTGTCTTACACAGACAGCACGCGCTCGCCGCGCGAAATCCCACTGACACCGCTACGTACCACTTCCAAAATGGCAGCTGGGCCGATGGCCTCAATAAATGCGTCCAACTTATCGCTCGTGCCGGTCAATTGCACCGTGAACATTGAAGGTGTCACGTCAACAATCTGGCCGCGAAAAATATCACTGGTCCGCTTGACCTCAGCNCGTTGCGCACCTGTTGCTTTGATTTTCATCAACATCAGTTCGCGCTCAATATGCGCCCCCTCAGTCAAATCAACCAACTTAACCACATCAATCAACTTATTGAGCTGCTTGGTTATTTGCTCGACAACGGTGTCATTGCCTTTGGTCGTGACCGTCAACCGTGACAGCGTTGGATCTTCAGTTGGCGCCACGGTCAGCGATTCGATGTTATANCCACGTTGTGAGAACAAGCCCACGACACGAGACAGGGCACCCGGTTCGTTCTCCATCAAAACTGAAATGATGTGTCTCACTTAGGTCCGCTCCGTCTTACTCAAAATCATGTCCTTCATCGAGCCTGTCGCAATGTGCATCGGATAAACGTGCTCATCAGGATCGACATCAATGTCCATAAAGACCACGCGATCCTTCAGCGCAAAACACTCTTCCATCTTCGCTTTCAATTCAGACGGTTTCGTCACTTTCATGCCGACGTGACCATAGGCCTCTGCCAATTTGACAAAATCAGGCAACGAATCTTGATAGGTTGAAGCAGCATAGCGACCGCCATACTGCATGTCTTGCCACTGCTTCACCATGCCGAGTGCGGCGTTATTCAGATTGATGATTTTCACGGGCATGTTGTATTGCGTACAGGTGGATAGCTCTTCGATACACATCTGAATCGAGCCCTCACCGGTCACAACGGCAACCGCACTGCCAGGATGAGCCAACTGCACGCCCATCGCCGCGGGTAGACCAAATCCCATGGTGCCAAGTCCACCTGAGTTGATCCAGCGCCGGGGCTTGTCGTATTTGTAATACTGCGCAGCAAACATTTGATGCTGGCCGACGTCAGAGCAGATAAATGCGTCTCCACCCGTCACTTCATACAGCGTCTTGATGACATCCTGCGGCATGATTTTTTCACCCCGCACATACCGATCTCCAGTCCAGAGACCGTGTTGATCGCGCCATCCATTGATGGTGGACCACCAGCTGGCTAGCGCATCTTGATCCGGCACTTCATTGGACTGCGACAACATGTCGCGCATGTCGGCAAGGACCGATTTGACAGGTCCCACCAAAGGCACTTCGATGTGACGCACCGTTTTTTGAATGGATGCTGGGTCAATGTCGATGTGAATGATCCGCGCGTTGGGACAAAACTTCTTCGGGTTGTTGGTAACGCGGTCATCAAAGCGCGCACCAACAGCAAAGATCACATCAGCTTGGTGCATCGCTTGGTTGGCTTCATAAAACCCATGCATACCAAGCATACCGATGAACTGATCGTCAGTCCCGGGATAGGCTCCGAGGCCCATCAAGGTGTTGGTTACCGGGTAACCTAACTGTCGCGCAATCGCCGTCAATTCCTCTGCGGCATTACCGAGCACCACGCCACCACCGGCATAAATCACCGGTCGCTTCGCTTCCAGCAACAAATCCAAGGCCTTCCGTATTTGCCCTGCATGGCCCTTCTGTGCAGGCGCATACGAACGCAACTTCACAGCTTCTGGGTATGTGAACGGCAACTTCTCNGCAGGTGCTGTCATGTCTTTAGGAACATCGACAACCACAGGGCCAGGTCGACCGGTCTTTGCGANGTGGAACGCTTTCTTCATGACCTCGGGGATTTCGTCAATCGACCGGATCAGGAATGAATGCTTTACGATCGGTCGCGAGCAACCAATCATGTCAGTTTCTTGGAACGCATCAGAGCCAATCAGGTGGCTTGGCACATTACCGGACAACACCACAAGNGGAATGGAATCCATGTAAGCTGTTGCGATGCCTGTAATGGCATTGGTTGCACCCGGCCCGGAAGTGACCAGAGCCACACCCACTTCGCCAGTCGCCCGAGCAAAGCCGTCAGCCGCATGCACCGCAGCCTGTTCATGACGCACCAAAATGTGCTCAACGGCATCTTGCCGATACAGCGCATCATAAATGTGCAACACCGCGCCCCCGGGGTAGCCAAAAATCATTTTGACTCCCTCTTCCTTCAGGGCACGCATAATCATCTCGCCGCCAGAAAGCAATTCCACTTCCGACCCTCTTTCTTGGTTAGGTAAACGCGGAATTGTGACAGCCCCTGACGGCCTGTCAACTGACAGGCCGCACATCTTTAGTGACTAAAGANAATTTCCCCTTGCGCATCGAGCTCCGCTTGGATCTCGCTGCCGAGTGGAAAGCGCCCCTGCAACAGCGCTTCGGCAAGCGGATTTTCCAACAGATGCTGAATCGCCCGCTTCAGTGGCCGGGCGCCATAAACGGGGTCAAATCCCGCGTCGCAAAGCTTTTCAGCCACCGCATCGGAAAGCGCAAAGCCATACTCCAAATCGGCCAATCGGCCACGAAGCTTGGCAATCTGCACCTCCAAAATGCCACGGATGTGTTCTCTTCCAAGTGCATGAAAAACCACNGTATCGTCGATCCGATTGATAAATTCAGGACGAAAGTGGGTGCCAACGATTCCCATCACTGCATCTCGGATATCGGTCTCAGACTCTCCAACCATCGCCTGGATGAGATCGGATCCCAGGTTCGAGGTCATCACAATCACGGTATTAGAAAAATCCACAGTGCGTCCCTGGCCGTCAGTCAATCGGCCGTCATCGAGGACTTGCAACAAGATGTTGAACACATCTGGATGCGCCTTCTCGACCTCATCGAGTAAGATCACCGCGTACGGACGCCGGCGCACGGCTTCGGTCAGATAACCACCCTGCTCGTAGCCGACGTAGCCAGGAGGTGCACCCACCAGACGTGCCACTGAGTGCTTCTCCATGAACTCCGACATGTCGATCCGAACCATGGCATCTTCTGAATCAAACAAAAACTCAGCAAGAGCTTTGCAGAGTTCCGTCTTTCCGACCCCTGTTGGCCCCAAGAACAGGAACGATCCATTCGGACGATGCGCTTCTGCAAGACCTGAGCGCGCGCGACGAACCGCATTCGCGACCGCGCCGATGGCTGCATCTTGGCCCACTACCCGGTCATGCAACGCATGCTCCATCTGCAACAGTTTGTCTTTTTCACCTTCGAGCATTTTCGCCACGGGAATACCTGTCCAGCGACTGACTACTTCAGCGATTTCTTCTTCGGTCACCCGCGAGCGCACCAGTTTTCCATCGTCTGATTCACTAGCCTCGTTCGCGGCCTGCATGCGTTTTTGCAGGGTGGGGATCAACCCATATTGAATTTCACTCATACGCGCCAAATCACCTGCACGACGAGCCTGCTCCAGATCAATCTCGGCCCGATCCAATTCCTCTTTGATGGTTTGCACCCCCTGGCTCTGCGCTTTTTCAGCAGTCCAGATCTCCTCTAATTCGCTCGCCTGCTTGGCGATCTCATCAATCGTTGTCTCAAGTTCGACCAAACGGGCTTTACTGGCCTCGTCTTTCTCTTTCTTCAGTGCTTCCCGCTCAATTTTGAGTTGAATCAAGCGGCGATCGAGTCGATCAAGCTCCTCTGGTTTCGAGTCCATCTCCAACCGAATGCGACTGGCCGCCTCATCCATCAGATCAATCGCTTTATCGGGTAACTGACGATCAGTGATGTAACGCGAGGACAAGCGCGCTGCAGCAATTAAGGCCGAATCAGAAATCTCGACTCCATGATGCACCTCGTATTTCGGCTTCAAACCCCGCAAAATGGCAATGGTGTCAGTCTCTGAAGGCTCACCAACGAAGACCTTTTGGAACCGACGCTCAAGAGCCGCATCTTTTTCCAAGTACTGCCTGTACTCGTCCAAGGTGGTGGCCCCAACACAATGCAGTTCGCCGCGCGCGAGCGCTGGCTTCAACATGTTGCCCGCATCCATCGAACCTTCAGACTTACCCGCGCCCACCATGGTGTGGATTTCATCAATAAACAGGATGATCTGCCCTTCCTGTTGCGAAAGCTCCTTCAAAACGGCCTTTAACCGCTCTTCAAACTCACCACGGAATTTGGCTCCAGCAATCAAAGAACCCATATCAAGGGACAGCACGCGCTTGCCTTTCAGACCCTCAGGAACCTCACCATTCACGATGCGCAGCGCCAAGCCCTCCACGATGGCGGTTTTACCGACACCGGGCTCACCAATCAGCACAGGATTGTTTTTGGTGCGCCGTTGCAATACCTGAATCGCGCGCCGAATCTCCTCGTCACGCCCAATCACTGGGTCAAGCTTTCCCTCTTCCGCCCGCGCGGTCAGATCCAAACAGTAGGTCTCCAGCGCGCCCCGATTGTCTTCTGCATTTTCACTTTGCACTGATTCTCCTCCGCGGAGTGTTGCGATGGCACCGATGAGTCGCTCTTCGTCGACGCCAGATTTTTGGAATGCATCCCGTGTGGTTTTGTCTTTGCTCATCACGGCTAGCAACGTTTCAGTCGACAGATAAGAGTCTTTTTGCGCCATTGACTGCTTCTCAGCCAGATTCATCTGTCTGCCAAGGTCTTGGCTGAGGCGCACCTCGCCATCGTGATTCGATACACGCGCCAATCCCTCAAGGGCCCGATCAATTTCTTGGCGTAGCCGGCCCAGGTCACCCCCGGACTGCACGATCAACGCTTGCGTTGATCCATTACTCTGAGCCAGCAATGCCTTTAGCAGATGCCATGGGGAAAGTTCATTATGGTCTTGCGATAAGGCGAGGCTTTGCGCATCCTGCAATCCCTCCACCAAACGATTTGTCAAACGGTCCATTCTCATCGGTCTATCCTTAACATCGATTTCTGAAGCTTATGATGGGGTGGGATTGGCAGAAATCAAGTTATCCACAGGGTTATCCAGTGCGCATCAGGCAACTGGCCATCCGCCCAGTGACACCCTCACGACGATATGAATACCAATCGGCTTGGTCCCGATAGGTGCAGGCGGTGGATACTTCAATCCCCCTAATGCCATGCATCTCAAGCAGCGCACATGCGATTCCCCGGAGATCAGCGAGGAAATGATCGGCACGCGCGGAGGGGGTGAAGAGAGGGCCCAGTGCATGCGACTTACCCACAAAGATCTCGCGTACTTCAGGACCAACCTCAAACGCCGAAGCGCCGATACACGGTCCCAGCCACACCCGAATGCTTTTTGAATCACCCAAGTGCGCCAACACAGTCTCGAGAACACCGCCAGCCAAACCACGCCAACCGGCGTGTGCGACGGCAACCGTCTCGTCAGCGCAAAACAGAACTGGCAAGCAATCGGCGGTTAAGATACCGATAGGTACATTTGGGGTGCGCGTTAGCAGCGCATCGGCATCGCCTGGCTGATCGTCACTGCGCTCGACCGTCACAACCCGCGTGCCATGTACTTGATTGGCAAACACCGGGACCGCACCAAACACGGTCGCCAATCGATCCCGATTGCCCTGAACCCTCATGGGGTCGTCGTCCACATGCATCCCCAAATTGAACCCACCATAGGGAGTCGCGCCTTCACCCCGGAGCGTTTGGATCGCCCGGACGCCGCGCCCCAGATCGACGCTCATCCATGGCTCAGACATCGTGTACCGCCAAACTCGATCGCAACGCGGTTAAATCGGTCGGCCAGGGTGCAGCGAAGGACAGAGGTTCCTGAGAACCAGGATGCAACAAACCAAGCGCCTCGGCATGCAGTGCTTGTCTTCCAAATCCCTCAATGCAATCACGCGCTTCTTGAGTCGCGCGCCCAAGTCCAACCCGGCCCTGCCGGTAGACTGGATCGCCTACCAGGGGGTGGCCAATGTGAGTCATGTGCACCCGAATCTGGTGTGTGCGGCCCGACTCCAACTTAACTGACATCCAACTGATGTGCGCTGTGCGCTCGAGCAATCGATAATGCGTTACAGCTGGCTTACCTGATGCCACGACAGCCATTTTTGTGCGCTGGGTACGATGACGATCCATCGGCGCATCCACGGTACCAACCGCATTGGGGTGACCGTAGACGGCCGCGATATATTGACGGCTCATCGTTCGATCTTTTAATTGCGCGGTCAAACTGCCGTGTGCACGCGAGCTCCGCGCGACCGCCAAAACTCCACTGGTGTCCTTGTCGAGACGATGCACAATGCCTGCTCGCGGCAACTCTTCGAGTTCTGGATACTGCGCCAGCAGTGCGTTGACTAACGTGCCAGATGGGTTGCCGTGGCCGGGGTGCACCACCAACCCAGCTGGTTTGTTCAGAATGATCAGATCGGCATCGGCAAAGAGCACGTCCAAATCCGAGGGCTCAGGCGACCAATCCACCTGTGGCTCGAGTGTTGCGTCAACTGCAACTGATTCGCCGCCGAGAACCCGATGTTTTGGTTTGCACAACTGGCCATCCAGTAAAATATCACCAGCAACCAACCACTGTGAAAGACGCGCACGTGAGTAGTCCGGCAAGAGTTTGGCGAGAACTTGGTCAATCCGCGCACCAGATTCCTCCAAAGGAACTTCAAACTGTGCTTGAATATGGGTCTTAGTGTAATGCCGATCGGTCATTCGTCGGTCCATCGAAACAAGGAACCTCATGATAACCCGGACCTTCAGTTTTCTGCTCATTGCAACGTTACTTACTGCCTGCACATTGTTCGATCCGGAGGCCAATCTGAAGAGCGAACGGCAATTATGGGAAGAAGCGCAAGGTCATATGGATGGCGGTCGCTACTTAGAGGCGACCACAGCATTAGAAGAGCTCGACGGCGGTTTCCGTTTGGCCAGTATGCCGACGGCACACAATTGGATCTCGTCTATGCCTACTTCAAATCGTCAAAACACGAGATGGCGCGACTAACGGCTGATCGGTTTATTCGGCTGAATCCAGAGCATCCCGAGGCTGACTATGCGCAGTACATGAAAGGGCTTTCTAGCTACGCCTCCAATGATTCGATGGTGGCTCGTTATCTTCCAGGCGATGAGACCGGTCGAGATATTGGCGGTGCACGTGATGCGATCGACGATTTCACCACCCTGCTGCAGCGGTATCCGGAAAGTGAATTCGCCGAAGATGCGACTCTGCGCTTGATTTATGTTCGTAACCAGCTGGCCGAATACGAAGTTAACGTGTCACGCTATTACATCCGGCGAGGCGCTTATCTCGCCGCCGCAAATCGCTCAAGGCAAGTGGTCGAAGGATATCCCTCAACTCCTGCGGTGATTGACGCACTGATTGTGATGCATCTGTCTTACGAAGCACTTGGTCTACCTCAAGAATCTCAAGATGCGCTCTTTGTGTTGTCGAAGAACTATCCGGAATACGTCACTGGCGAGCGTGGTAATCAGAGGCTAGCTCCTGGGGTGTTGTATCAAGAAGGCGAAACTGACCGATTGGCGGCGTTTAGCGAGCAAAGGCGATTAGACACCAGCCGACGCCCGCAAGCGACATTACGTCCAGGAGAGGACGCGCCATCAATTGATGCACCACGCGTTGTGGACGAGGTGTTCTTCTAAAAACGGAAGCGATTGGCGACCGGATACCTCCGGTCGCGACCAAAACCGCGCACC
>JGI26088J50261_1000835_pt1 | contig 17396 bp, 16 predicted proteins | sample SaaInl1SG_22_DNA_FD_50261 | JGI IMG/M metagenome (IMG submission 50261)
TTAATATTTAAAAAAAATGATCAGACAACCACAAAAATTAGAAGTATTGCATCAAATCAACAATTGATTAGGCAAGACTATGACTGTCAAAACATTGCCCTTAGTAACAATGACATTAATAAAATAATGAATTCAATTTCAGAGCAAATATCAGTGATAGTTCTATCAGATTATGCAAAAGGCTTTCTAACAAATCAGCTATGTAAAAAAATAATACAAAGGGCTGAAAAATTTAACATCCCGGTCATAGTAGATCCAAAAGGAAATGATGTTAAAAAGTATGAGGGATCTTATGCTATTACTCCAAATAAAAAAGAAGCGATAGAGCTATCAATGTTAGAAAATATCAGATGTGATTTGGAAGCCAACTTAAAAATAATTTTAAAAAAATATCATATAAAAAATATTATTATGACCGATGGGAAAAATGGTATTCAGCAATTTAGCAAAAATCAATCTAAACATTATCCTGCGAACTCTCCCAAGCAAGTTTTTGACGTATCAGGAGCTGGGGATACTGTCATTGGAACGATTGCTGCTGTTCTTCATGCAGGTTATGATTTAGAAAGCTCAATTAAATTGGCCAATATTGCCGCTAGCATGGTTATACAAAAAGTTGGTACAGAAGCTATCCAATTAGAAGAGCTTGAATCCTACTTTACAAAAAATATTGCTGCCAATAATGAAAAAATAATGGAAATTGGTGATTTAAAATTTTTAACGGATAAATTAAAAAAGAAAAATAAGATAATTGGTTTCACCAATGGATGNTTTGACATTCTTCATTCTGGNCATGTGTCATACCTTGAAGAGGCAAAGAAAAAAGTAGATTTCCTTATACTCGGATTGAATACTGACTATTCTATAAAAAAAATCAAAGGAAATGACAGACCTATTGTCGATCAATTGAATCGAGCAAAAGTTCTGTCTGGACTATCTTCAATAGATGCAATCATATTTTTTGATGAAAAAACACCACTAAAATTAATCACCTCAATTAAACCAAATGCCTTGATAAAAGGAAGTGATTACAAAATTGAAGAAGTTATTGGCTCAAAAGAAATGAGCAAATGGGGTGGAAAAGTAATTTTAATTGATTTAATTCCTGGACAAAGTAGCACTAAGATAATAAAAAAAATTAATAAAAAGTGAAAAAAGAAAAAATTCTTATCTTCGGACCTTCATGGGTGGGTGACATGATGATGGCAAAATCTTTATTCACAAATTTAAAAAAAAGAAATGGTAATTGTGAACTTCATTTAGCAGCTCCCGGATGGTCAATTGGACTTGCAAAAAGGTTTGATGAAATTGATAAAATTATTGAAACAGATTTTCCTCATGGCAAATTAAATCTATTAAAAAGAATTAAATTAAGTATCGAACTCAGAAAAGAAAATTATGATGAGTGTATTTTTTTAATAAATACTTTAAAGTCTCTTTTCTCAATTACATTTTCAAGTATTCCAATAAGAACAGGTTTTAACGGCGAATTTAGAAAATTTTTTCTAAATAATTGGCATCACAATTCAAATTTACCAACCATTGATAAATTCACAACATTGTCTAGCAATAACTACTACCAAAACCCAAAGACTATTATCCCAAAACTTAAACCTAATAAATTAAAGGCTAAAAAATTTCTAAATAAAAGAAAAATTCCTCATGATAAATTAGTTGTTATTGCCGGAGGTGCTGAATTTGGTCCAGCTAAAATGCTCCCTCAAGAAAAATATGGCTATATTGCAAAAGAGCTAGTGAATAATGGTTTTAATGTTATTTTGTTAGGATCAAACAAAGATATAAAAGTGAATAACAAAATTAATCTATTTGCTAATATGCGTTGTCATGATATTACAGGTCAAACAAAACTTGATGAAGTAATTGATATTATTGGTATTTGTGATTACTTTTTGAGCAATGATTCAGGTTTGATGCATATCGCAGCTTCATTAAGTATAAAACAAGAATCGTTTTTTGGTTCCTCAGACCCTTCAAACACACCCCCCTTAAACAAGAACTCTGTAATAAATTATCTAAATATCGAGTGCAGCCCATGTTTTGAAAGAAATTGTCCACTTGAACATTTTAAATGCATGAAATTAATTGATGAGAATAAAGTCCTTGAAAGAATCTTATGGTCAACCAAAAAATAGCCACCGTTTTAATACCCAATTACAAAACCCTGAATCTGACTAAGATTTGTCTACGACTACTCAAAAAAAATACTGATTTAAAAAAAGTGGACATCTATGTGATTGATAATAACTCCAACGATGAATCACTCAACTACCTAAGATCATTAAAATGGATCACATTATTTGAAAGAAAAGGAATTCCGAATGAAGGTGGGCCTATGTCACATGCAAGAGGATTAGATCTGGCATTGAAAAAAGTAAAGACTAAATATGTTATCTCTTTTCATACAGATACTTTTGTAATTAATAAAGAGTGGTTAAATTTTCTACTCTCACCTTTTTCAATTCCAAATGTTGCCGGTGTAGGTTCATGGAAGCTTGAGAACAAAGGTAAATTAAAAATCTTAGGCAGAAAAATAGAGTTTTATTTAAAGAAATTATTTCACCTAAAAAGTAATCCCCAGCGATTTGATAAAAATTATCACTACCTCAGGAGTCATTGTGCCGCCTATGATGTAAGTGCTATCAAAAAAGTTAATTCTCATTTCTCTGATAAAAATGAAAGTGCAGGAAAAATTTTACACAAAAAACTTTCTGACGCTGGCTATGGAATGATTTTTTTGGAAGCTGATGAACTAATAAATTATGTTCACCATATCAATCATGCGACACAAGCAATTAACTCTGAATTTAAAATTAGGACTGCATCAAGAGTCTTAAAGAAATACTTCAACTATATGAATCAGAAACATATCAAAGCGATATTGGATGATGATAAATTAGACCATTAAGTCACTTATTTTTTTTACAAACTGAATCTTACCTTTGTCAATTTCATCTTCCCATAATTTAAAATCTGTCCATTCGTAGACAAAAACAAAATCTAAATTAAATTTCTTTGCTACCTCAATATCATATTTTGAGTCACCAAAAAAAATTACGGGCCGGAAATTTAAATTAGTATTAAGTTGATTTTCTACTATATCAATTTTTGATGTTGGGCTTCCATAAATACCCCAATTAAAAAAATGATCAATTTTTTTTTCCCTTAAAACTTGCCTTACCTCATTCTGATCACCACCACTCATGACCATCCAATTTTGATTCTTTGTATATTCTCTCAATTCGAATAAACCTTCAGCTATCTCACAATCCTTTAGTATTTGAAGAACATGCTTATTAAGCAGCGTTACTAAACTAGAAAAATTACTCTCTAAAAACTCATCATTTAAGATTTCTTTAATGAAATATTCGAATTTTACATATCTTGATATTCCAGTATTTTCAATATGATACTGGACTAATTGGTCTGCTTGGTGTGGTGATGCGCCAAAATCTAAAGCAGCCTTTCGATAAGCTTCAGATTTTTTGAAATTTGAATTTAATAGTACCCCATCACAATCAAAGATTAAGGTAGAGTACTTTGATANATTCATTAGACCTTAATTGAGGAGGCTTCNTTAGCCAGTTTAGTTATGGCTGACCAATTTTTTTGCTGAATCAATTCATCTGGAGTGAGCCATGTTCCTCCGCATACCGGAACATTTGGTAGCGCCAAAAATTCTGAAGCCGTATCAACTTTAACTCCACCTGTTGGACAGAATTTAATATTTGCAAATGGTCCTGAAAAACCTTTGAGCAATGGGATTCCCCCAACTGCAACTGCAGGAAAAAGTTTAAGGAAATTATANCCCTCATCTGCTGCCATCATTACCTCACTACCCGTTGAAACTCCAGGAAGAAGAGGCAAATTAATTTTCTTGCATTCGTCGGACAAAGTTTTGGTAAATCCTGGACTCACTGCAAATTTGGATCCTGCTTGTTTTGCTTTCAAAGCATCAGCTGCGGTTCTTAAGGTACCTGCTCCAGTTATGGACTCAGGTAGTTTATCGTTTATCAGGCTGATTGCATCTAAAGCACATTCCGATCTCATTGTAATCTCTAGTACACGAATACCTCCCTCTAATAGTGATTCAGCAATTGGAACAGCGTCATCAATATGATTAATTACAATAACCGGTATAACTGGTCCATAGTTTGCTAATTCTAAAGTATTCATAATTTCCTTATTTAAATTAAATCCAGGTAACTGCACCTTCTTCTGCAGTAAGTACATTTTTTCTAAAAGCTCCAAATAACTCTCTTCCCATTCCATGAGCATTATTAATTTTTTTTGCATCAGATAAGGTTTCAATCTTTCTTTCATGCCAGGTATCTTCATCAACTAAAACATTTAAAGATCCAACAACAGCATTAATTCTTATCATATCCCCTTCTCTAATTTTAGATATTGCTCCGCCTAGTGCAGCCTCTGGGCTCATATGAATTGCTGCAGGAACTTTTCCTGATGCACCGCTCATTCTTCCATCAGTAACGATTGCAACCTTGAAACCTTTATTTTGTAATACTGACATTGGCGGGGTTAATTTATGTAATTCTGGCATACCATTTGCTTTTGGTCCTTGGAAGCGAACAACAGCTATAAAATCTTTTTCTAGCTTGCCATTATCAAAAGCTTCAAGCAACTCTTCTTGACTGTCAAATATCATGGCTGGTCCTTCAAGGATATATTTATCTTCTGGAATTGCTGAGGTTTTCATCACTGATCGACCAATATTTCCTTTTAATAATTTTAGACCCCCAGTTTGTGAAAATGGAGAAGCGTGAGTTCTTACAATAGAATCGTCATCAGACTCTTTTGGGAAATCCTCCCAAATCAAGTGACCGTCATTAAAAGACAGTTTTTGTCCGTACTTCTCCATTCCTGGTCCATCTACTGACAACACATCTTCAAACATACATCCATTTTCTAATAATTCTCTAATTACAAAACTCGGTCCCCCAGCATTCTGAAATTCATTTACATCAGCAACACCGTTTGGATAGACACTCGCAAGCAATGGAACATGTTTTGCTAACTCATGAAAGTCTGTCCAATCAATTACAATCCCTGCCGCACGTGCAATTGCAACCCAGTGAATTAAATGATTAGTAGACCCCCCAGTTGCCAGAAGAGCAGACATAGCATTTATGATTACTCTCTCATCAACCATCTCTCCAAGCGCATATGAATTTTTATCTTTTATATTTCTTATAAGCAATTTTACTGCTTCAGCTGTTATATGCTCTCTCGAATCATCTCTCGGATGAATAAAAGCTGCTCCAGGAACATGAAGTCCCATTGCCTCAAGTAACATTTGGTTGCTATTAGCAGTACCATAAAAAGTACAAGTACCTTCTCCATGATATGCCTTTGACTCAGATTCAAGCAACTCAGATCTTCCTACATTACCCAAAGCATACTGCTCTCTGACTTTAGATTTGGAGGTATTATCAATCCCAGTTGCCATTGGTCCGGCAGGAATAAAAACAGCAGGCATATGCCCAAAATGAAGAGCCCCGATTAGTAATCCAGGTACAATTTTGTCGCATATTCCCAATAATAAGGAACCATCAAAAACATCATGAGAGAGACCTACCGAAGTNCTCATTGCAATAGTATCTCTAGAGAATAAACTCAATTCCATACCAGGCTCACCTTGGGTAACACCATCACACATAGCAGGAACACCAGCAGCAACTTGAACTGTTGCACCATTTTTATTTGCAACCTCGCGAATAAATTGAGGGTAATCCTCGTAGGGTTTATGAGCAGAAAGCATATCATTGTATGCTGTTACAATCGCGATATTTGGTTTTTTTTCTTCAACAATTTGAAATCTTTTGTCACTCGACAATGAAGCAAAAGCATGAGCAACATTAGCACATCCTAATCGATCAGCCCCTTTTTCTCGATCAAGCATATTTTTGATTCTTTTTAAGTAAGCAGAGCGTGTAGGTCTGCTTTTTTCTTTTATTTTCTCTGTTAATTCAATAATTGGATTTTTCATAATTTTAGCAATCTATTTTGTTACAAGAATATTTTCCATTAGCATGTACTCTAAGTCACAACCATAAAACATATTTAAAGCATCCTCAGGAGAACAAACCATTGGCTCACCTCGCCTATTGAGCGATGTATTNAAAACTACCGGAACCCCTTTAAGCTCTTTAAAGTTTTCAAGAAGTTGATAATATACTTTATTTGTTTCTTTCGATACAACTTGGACTCTTATAGTTTTATCCTCATGAACAACCTCCGGTATCTTACTAATCCATTGTGGCTGAACGTTAAAAGTAAATGTCATAAAGGGAGATGGGTGTTTAGATCCGATTATTGATTCAGCATCTGCTTCCAAGACACTTGGACAAAAGGGTCTCCATCTTTCTCTATATTTGATTTGTTCGTTTATTTTATCTGAAATCTTGGGAGTTGTAGGATCCCCCAAAATACTTCTACAGCCCAATGCACGCGGGCCAAACTCCATTTTTCCCTGGAACCATGCTAAAGGATTTCCAGCTGCTAATATCTCCGCACCAACCTTAGCTTGATCTTTAATTTTGGTATACTTTGGCTTTGCGGAATGTTTTCTACATGCATCCTCGCATTCAGATGATGAATATGAAGGGCCCAAGTACACATGATCCATTTTTGAAATTTTACTTTCGGGATCATGAATTGATGAAATAAAAGTTGCAGCGCCAAGAGAAGTTCCCGAGTCGCCAGATGCAGGCTGAACAAAAAGCTCTTTAACATAAGGAAGGCTGATTATTTTTTGATTCAATTTCACATTCAAAGCAACCCCACCAGCCATACAAATTTTTCCAGTTTCCCTGATTATGTCCCCCAAATAATAATCGATCATTTGCAGCGCGACTTCTTCTAATTTTTTTTGAATCGCAGCTGCATAATGAATATAGGGTTCATCAATACTATCTCCATTTCTTTTTGGTCCATAAAGTTGAACAAATTTTGGAGAAAAGTAATATCCCTTTCCATTTTCTTTGTATCTTCTAAATCCAATGACATTAACCAGGGAAGTGTTTATTTTAAGTTCTCCATTCTTGAATGATACTAAATTCGAGAAATCATATAAATTTGGGTTGCCATAGGGCGCCATACCCATTACCTTAAATTCACCATCAAGCATATCAAAACCTAAAAACTCTGTAATCGCACCATAAAGTCCCCCAAGAGATTCAGGATCATAAAACTCTTTTATTTTATGAATTTGGCCATTTTCTCCGTAACCAAAGAAAGTAGTTGCATACTCACCCTTGCCGTCTATGCCAACAATTGCTGTTTTTTCTTTAAACCCAGATAAATGATAAGCGCTAGAGGCATGAGATAAGTGATGCTCTACAGGTAAGATTTTTGCATTATTGATACCAAGAGAATCCATTAATTGTTTAGCTTTACGGAGATTTCGGCGATAACGTCTATTTCCATTAAAGATAGCATCTAAGGCCCTGTCAGGTGCATACCAATATCTTCTTGCATAATGCCACCTAGCTTTACTAAAAAGAGGAATTTTTGCATAGGGAAATGTAACAATATCTATTTCAGAGGCTGCAAGGTTCGCTTCTTCAAGGCAAAACTTTACTGATTCTGTAGGGAATAAATTTTTTGCATGTTTATCTCTAACAAATCTTTCCTCTTCTGCAGCAGCAACAACCTTACCATCAACAATCAATGCTGCTGATGCGTCATGCCCCAAAACTCCAGAAATACCTAATATTTTCATCATTTAATACCCATAAATTTATTTTTTTAAAGCTTTATATTGTATAAAATTTTCAAATAGCCTTATTTTGTCTTATGAAAAAATTTAAAGAAAAATTGGGTTCTAAAAAACTTTACAGAATCGTAATCTATCAAATAAGTGTACCCAGTTTTATTATTAATCAAAATATTTGAGAACTTTAAATCACTATGATGAACTTTATAAAAATATAAAAGATCCAAAACACTTGTTGTTAGCCGATTAATAGCATTATCTTTTGATTCATTTAATTTAAAAGAATCAAGATGTTCAAATAAATTAATACCTTCAATTTTTTTGCTTACAAAAAAATATTCAAATGCTATGCAACGCTTTTCTTTAACAATCAAGCAAACCGGTTTTGCACTTGGAATACCAATTAAATTAAAAACATTACAAGCTTGCCATGATTTAACTGCTCTGTTTTTGCAAAATTGAAATTTAAAAAGCTGCCAAAAATTTTGGATATTATACCTTTTAATGACTAAATCCTTGTACAAAAAAACAGTTGAGGAGTTTCCGTCCTTTAATATACTCAACTTTTCAAGATTATTTAGAATACTCAAATCAAAAGACTCATCATTCGCGCCATAGACTTTAATTCCTTTATTTTTAGTAACTGAAAAATCTGATGAATTTCTTAAGCATTTTTTTTTGTACTTAATTATCTGTCTATATCTATGATATTGAACAAAGTAATTAAAAATGAAGCTCTTGATGTTAAAAGCAGTTTCTTTAAAATTATTAAATTGATATAAATCTAGTTTAGAAAAAATTAAAGCTTGAAATTTTACTTTACTAATAAAATTCCATTTATTGACCCTAATTACTTGACCGCCATCTAAAACATAAACATTATCTTTACTATCAATTAAATAGTTTTTAAGGTAGTTATCAACTTGCACAATATTCTTAGCTGCTAGCTTCTTGTTGACCTCTAATACTGATTTAATAACGTTAAATTGTTTTTTCTGATTTTTATTTTCTTTAAGATAATCATAAACATTTTTTGAATTGAGAATTCGCTTTGTAATGATGCACCATTTATCCTCACATAGTCCTGAAAAAATAAGCTCAGGAGTTAAAACTTTCTCAGTAAGCAACAAAAGAATTCCGTTTAATTCATTTAGGTAATCATTTTTAATCTCAAAAAATTTTATTACACAAGGAATATTTTTATATTCTCCATAAAAAACAGACCTTTTATTTTTAACTACCCTAATCAACTGTTCTTTTTTTATTAATTTCATTTTTTTCCTAAATTTTTTTGATATCTTTTTTTTAGGTAATTTAATCTGTTATCAATATTTACCTTATTGTTGATATAAAACTTTTTATCAAACTCATCTATAAAAAATAATACTAAGTTGCTTGCAACTAGTTCCAGAGAAAAAATAAAATCACTTAACTCTTTCATCTTATGATTTTGAGAAAGTTTACTTTTAAAGACTGCCCTATGGAGATCGATGATATATATCTTAATTTCGTTTTTTTTTAACTTTTTCAGATCAATCCAAAAGTGGCATAAATACAAATCTCGATGAATCATACCGAGGCTCTGAATAATGCGAATAATTTTAGCTAACTCAATAAGGATTTGTTTTTTTAGTGCTAAAGATTTGGTTTTTTTAAAAAAATTATCAAGTTGTTCAACATTTTCCATTGGCTTGGTTATTAAAAAAGATGATTTAAAAAAGAATCCGCTACTTCCATATGCTAAAGGGGTAAGACTATTGATTTTGTTTTTTTTAAGAAAAGATAAAGCAATATATTCATTCTTCGCTCCAAAGATTGGGTACTTTAAACTTAAAAAGCTTTTTAGAATTTCATTGAGTGAAGGAAATTTATGTTTTTTTATAAAAAAACTTAATTTATTAAGTGAACAAAAAATCGTTTGCCTGTTGTCGACCTGTCTCACAACATTGCCTTGAATTAAAAAAAATTCATCAAAATTCATATGATGCGAAATCTTTAAAAAAGATTCTTCTTGCTTAAGTACTGTAAAAAAATGTAATCTCAAAATTGCAATAAAAGCAGCAATATATTTTCTTAAATAAGATAATTTAGTGATATTAATAAAATTCTTACCCAAAGCCTTGTTGAAATAATCGGTTGAAAGATTGTACTTTTTCTTTATAAAAAATGATCTTGATAGTGATAAAAGTTTCTGAGAGAGAAAAAGTTTTTTTATTCTTAAAATATCTTTTTTTTCTTTGGCTGAGGCAAATGCCAATGGAGCTTTAAAACAATAATTAACATATTCATCGACATTGTAATTATCGTCACCCAATCCTGAATGCCTCAAACTATCAGGATGGTGATTATATGTCATTAGTGGCAGATTTAAATATATTGGGTTTAAAAAAAATAATGCAGCAATATTAACCGGGATATCTTCAGATGACTTATAAGATTCTGGATAGTTAGTAATCCTAAAAAATTTTTTAGGAAAAACCAAAGCGCCACTTAACATTTTTATTTTTTTTGCAATCAAATAATCATAGATATAATTCGATTTAAGTCCACTAGTTAAATATTGCTTTACCAACTTTCTTTTTTCGAAATTTTTTGAAAAATGATTTCCGATAATCAGATTTTCCTGGGTGAAAGCGCCGTTATTCATTATTGTGAGTAATTTTTCAATGGATTTCGTCTCTACTGAATCATCAGAGTCTAAGAACATGAGGAAATCTGATTTAGCCTTACTAATTCCAAAATTTCTGGCTGAGGAGGATCCGCCATTTTTTTTATAAAAATACCGACATGATTTATTTTGCTTTATGTAATCTGCTACGATGGATCGAGTATTATCAGTTGAGCCATCGTCTATAACTATAATTTCCAAATTACCAGTCACTGGAATTGAATAAAGGCAATTCAATATATATTGTCCGTAATTATATGTGGGTATAATGATCGTAAGTAAATAGTTATGCATAAAACAACTTGAAAATCTTAATTATTAAAACCTCTTCTTTAGGTGACATAGTCCATTGCAATCCTATTATAAGTGATCTAAACAAAAATATAGGTAATTTACAGATTGACTGGGTCGTTGAAAAAGGGTTTGCTGACTTACTAAAGCTATTTCCAATTAATAAAGTTATTTTAAGTGATTTTAGGTCATGGAAAAAAAATATCCTATCCTTTAAATCACTTTCTGGCCTTCTCGAAACCAAAAAAATAATTAAGGCAGGAAATTATGACGCTGTTATTGATTGTCAGGGCTTAATAAGAACAGGAATCTTATCGAATTTAAAAAACTCTCATGGCTATAATAAAAATTCTATAAAAGAGCCTTTCGCTAGTTTTTTTTATAAAAATAAAATTAATCTGAGTAAAAAATTACATGCAATCGATCGAAATAGACTTTTAGTTGCAAAAGCACTTGGTTATTCTATCAACCTTGATAAGCCACACTTTTCATTAAAAATTAAACCCGTCAACGAAACAAAAAATCAGATACTTTTTGTAACGGGTACAAGTAATGATAAAAAAAAATGGTCTTTAACAGAATGGGTTGAGCTTGCAAAAATATTTGAAGCTGAAAATACCAAGATTCTCCTTATATGGGGAAACACAAAAGAATATGAAGACTGTCTGGCAATTTATGATAAAACAATTAATACCTCGATCTTACCAAAAACAAGTATTGATAATCTAGCGAAAGAAATTAGTTATTCAAAACTTGTTATTGGAGTCGATAGTGGAATTACCCATCTCGCTTCGGCCTTTGGTATACCGACAGTTTGTATTTTTAAACATAGCTTCCCAGAGCTAACCGGTCTTAAATCTCAAGAAACACTTAGTGCAAATGTCGGAAACTACAATTCTGATCCATCTTTGAAGATGTTTTGAAAAAAATTCAAAAAATTGCTTGAAATTTTAGCTTCCATCTCCATATTTAAATATTATTAATTACTACTTTAATTTTTATGGCAAAAGATAAAAAATCCACAAATGAATCTCAAGAAAAAGATTTAAACCACAGCGAAGATACAGTTAATTCGGAACAAAATAACAATGAAGAATCAGAAAATTTTGAAAAAATTATTGAAGAATTAAATAATCAAGTTCTTTATGCTAAAGCTGAAACAGAGAATATTCGCAAAAGAAGTTATGAGGAGGCAGATAAAACTCGCAAGTATGCGGTTGAATCTTTCAGTCAAGAGATACTCACGGTTAAAGATAGTCTCGAGGCTTCATTAAGTCAGGATAATATTGATTTTAATATTTTAAAAGATGGAGTAGAGCTTACTTTAAAGCAATTAAATGCTGTATTTACCAAGTTTAATATTAATGAAATTGATCCCATTAATGAAAAATTTGATCCAAATGAACATCAAGCCATATCAATGATTGATTCAAAAGATCAAGAACCTAATACCGTATTAGACGTTTTGCAAAAAGGTTACAAGCTAAACGATCGAGTAATCCGCCCAGCAATGGTTGTAGTATCAAAGAAATAAAAACTTCGGCTTGAAATAAAATAATTTGACTCAATATTAGTTATAGAATTTTTTAAAGGAAAATAAACAATGGCAAAGATAATTGGAATTGACTTAGGAACAACAAACTCTTGCGTAGCTGTAATGGAGAATGGAAAACCTAAGGTTATTGAAAACTCAGAAGGAAATCGAACAACTCCTTCAATAATTGCATATCAAGATAATGGAGAAATCCTTACAGGTGCACCTGCAAAAAGACAGGCAGTCACAAACCCAAAAAATACTCTGTACGCAGTTAAAAGATTGATTGGAAGAAGGTTTGAAGAAGATGAAGTTCAAAAAGATATCAAACTTATGCCCTATACAATTACTAAAGCTGATAACGGTGATGCATGGATTGAAGTCAATGGTGAAAAAATTGCACCTCCTCAAATCTCAGCTGAAACATTAAAGAAAATGAAAAAAACTGCAGAAGATTATTTAGGTGAAGAAGTTACAGAAGCAGTTATTACAGTACCCGCTTACTTTAATGATAGTCAACGACAAGCTACTAAAGATGCAGGTCGTATTGCTGGTCTCGAAGTTAAACGTATTATTAATGAACCAACCGCTGCTGCACTAGCATTTGGTTTGGACAAACAAGAAGGAGATCGAAAGATTGCTGTTTACGACCTTGGTGGCGGTACTTTTGATGTATCAATCATTGAAATATCAAGTGTGGACGGTGAGCACCAATTTGAAGTTCTATCAACTAACGGTGATACTTTTCTGGGTGGTGAAGACTTTGATAACCGCATCATTGATTTCCTTGCTGAAGAATTCAAAAAAGAAAGTGGCGTTGATTTAACTCAAGACATGCTTGCTAAACAGCGTCTAAAAGAGGCGGCTGAAAAAGCAAAAATAGAACTTTCAAGCAGCTCACAAACAGAAGTTAATCTGCCTTATATCACAGCAGATGCATCAGGCCCAAAACATTTGGTAGTTAAAATAACACGATCTAAATTTGAATCGCTAGTAGAGGATCTAATCGCAAGAACAGCTGCTCCATGTGAGCAAGCTCTGAGTGATGCTGGCTTGTCAAGCTCAGATATTTCTGACGTAATTCTTGTAGGTGGTCAAACCAGAATGCCTAAGGTTCAAGAAAAAGTAAAAGCGATTTTTAATGTTGAGCCCAGAAAAGATGTAAATCCTGATGAGGCTGTTGCTGTTGGTGCCGCTGTGCAAGGCGGTGTTCTTCAAGGCGATGTTAAAGATGTTCTTCTGCTTGATGTAACACCACTAAGCTTGGGCATTGAAACGCTTGGGGGAGTTTGTACAAAACTTATTAAAAAAAATACTACAATCCCAACCAAAGCATCGCAAGTGTTCTCAACCGCTGAAGATAACCAGAGTGCTGTTACTATCCATGTGCTTCAAGGTGAAAGAGAAATGGCCAACGGCAATAAAAGCTTAGGTCAATTTAATTTAACTGATATTCCTCCAGCATCAAGAGGAACTCCTCAAATTGAAGTAACTTTTGATATTGATGCAAACGGAATTTTAAACGTTTCAGCAAAAGATAAAGCCACTGGAAAAGAAAATAAAATTACAATAAAAGCCAATAGTGGCTTAAGTGAAGAAGAAATTAAAAAAATGGAAGAAGATGCGGCAAAACATGCTGAGGAAGATAAAAAGCTCAAAGAACTTGTTGATGCTAAGAATTCGGCAGAAGCTCTAATTCATGGAACAAAAAAATCACTTAAAGATCACGAAGATAAGCTTGAAGGTGATGAAAAAGAAAAAATTGAAGCTGCTATCAAAGAATTAGAAGAATCAATTGCTTCTGATGACAAGGCAATAATTGAAGAAAAAAGTAAATTATTAGCAGAATCTGCTCAAAAATTTGGTGAGAAGGTTTATGCCTCTCAACAGCAAAATCAACCCCAAGGCAACAATACAAATGATTCATCAGAATCAGAAAAAACGGTTGATGGAGACGTAGTTGATGCTGAATTTGAAGAAGTGAATAACGACAAAGAAGAAGGTAAGTAATCTTTATTTTTTAATATGGCCTGATTCATTAATCAGGCCAATTCAATACAACGGATACCCATGGCAACAAAAAGAGATTATTACGAAATTCTTGGATTAAACAGAGACGCATCTGCCGAGGATATAAAAAAAGCATTTAAAAAATTAGCAATGAAATATCATCCGGATAGGAATCCGGATAATCCAAAGGCTGAAGAAAATTTCAAAGAAGCAAAAGAAGCTTATGAAATCTTATCTGAACCGCAAAAAAAAGCGGCCTATGATCAATATGGGCATGCTGGCGTGGATCAATCTATGGGTGGTGGAGCAGGCTTTCAGGGTGGTTTTTCTGATTTTGGAGATGCTTTTGGAGATATTTTTGGTGATATCTTTGGCGGAGGAAGATCAGGAGGATCAGGACGATCTAATGTTTATAGAGGAGCTGATCTCAGGTATAACCTAGAAATTTCTTTAGAAGAAGCTGCTCAGGGTACTGAAAAAAAAATACGCATACCTGTTTTAACACAATGTAAAACTTGCTCTGGTTCTGGAGCCAAAAAAGGCACTCAACCATCGACATGTGGAACTTGTGGTGGGCATGGGCAGGTAAGAATGCAACAAGGATTTTTCTCTGTCCAACAAACTTGCCCTAAGTGCCAAGGTTCGGGAAAGGTGATTAATGATCCTTGTAATGATTGTTCTGGCCAAGGTAGAGTAAAAGAATCAAAAACTTTATCAGTTAAAATTCCTGCTGGCGTTGATGAAGGGGACCGCATAAGGTTGAGTAATGAAGGAGAAGCAGGCGTAAATGGAGGTCCATCTGGAGATCTTTATGTCGTTGTTTCACTCAAGAAACACTCTATTTTTGAAAGAGATGGGGCAAATCTCCATTGTGAAATGCCGATCAGTTTTTCTATTGCTGCCTTAGGCGGGGAAATTGAAATACCTACTCTTAATGGCAATGCTAAAATGAAAATACCACCGGAAACTCAAACTGGAGCAACTTTTAGATTAAAGGGCAAAGGCGTTAAACCCGTTCGAGAAAATTATATTGGTGATCTGATGTGTCATGTTGTCGTTGAAACGCCTGTGAAGTTAACAGAAAGACAAAAAGAAATTTTAACTGAGCTTGAAGATTTAAACCAAGTAGATAGCGGAAAACATAGCCCTCGATCAAAAAGCTGGCTGGATAAAGTCAAAGATTTTTTTGACTAAAATGTTCCTTTTTGGATTAATTCAATCTTGTAACCGTTAGGATCCTCGATGAAGGCAATAACGGTTTTTCCATGCATCATGGGACCGGCCTCGCGAATAACTTTTCCACCAAGAGCTTTGATTTCTTCACATTTCTTATAAGCATCATCCACTTCTAGTGCAATATGTCCAAAAGCATTACCGTGGTCATAAGAGTTTGTATCCCAATTATGGGTTAATTCAATGACCGTATTATCACTTTCACTTCCATAGCCGATAAAAGCTAAAGAAAATTTTCCATCAGGAAAGTCATGTTTTCTAAGAAGCTTCATACCAAAAAATTTTTCATAAAAGCTAATTGACTCGCTCAAATCATTAACTCTAATCATTGTATGTAGAATTCTCACTTGGGTCTCCTAATAAATTATTTACTAACTTTATCAGCACTTGTGATAGTTAAAAACTTCTGATAAAGCTGTGCTTTTGATTCTAAAAAATTCTCGTTCTTTGGAATGCAATCAATGGGACATATTTCAACGCATTTTGGTTCGTCATAGTGGCCAACACATTCCGTGCAAAGATCAGGTGCAATTTCATAAATTTCAGGGCCCATGAAAATGGCGTTATTTGGACAGACAGGCTCACAAACATCACAATTAATGCACTCTTCAGTAATTTTTAGCGCCATGATTTAATTTTTCTAAAAACAACCTCATTAACAAATGGGCTGAAATTCTTATCCAGACTGATCAGTTGACGAACAAGCGATGAGGAAATGCCGAGCAATTCAGCTTTCGACTGAAAATAAATTGTTCTTATGTTTGAATTAAGTGCATAATTCATTTCCGTTAAATCTTTCTCGTATATATAATCTGACTGATTGCGAATTCCTCTTGCAATGTAAGTTATTTCCAATTCATTAGCCAATTCAACTGTTAACCCTTCATATGTGACTGGGATTATNTTTGGATGGTTTNCTTTTAGTAACTCCAACAAATCTAACCTTTGATNAAGAGACAAAAANGAATTCTTGTTATTATTTTTAGCAACTCCAACATATACTTTTTTTGATATATCGCATAGTTGAGAAATAATATCCTCATGACCAAGTGTTACAGGATCAAAAGACCCTGGATATAAAATTTTATCGATCATAATCTGTATATTCCATAATAAAGGGACTTTGTTTTTTTCTCTTTAAGCATCTTAATTTTGTCTAGATTAATTTTTTTTGATGATTCAATATATATTATACCGTCTTCAGATAACAATTTACCTGCTGCAAACTCAAGCCAATCATAACAATCAGAATGGTAAGGTGGGTCAAAAAAAATTAAATCATATTTGCAATCAACTGAATTGACATAACGATAAGCTTCCGAAATTACAACCTCGCAGTTGGACAAATCTAAATCGATAATATTCTTTTGGATATTTTCGATATTTGAATGAGTGTGATCAATAAAAGTACAGGAAAGGGCTCCTCTAGAAATGGATTCAAATCCTAAACTTCCTGAGCCCGCGAAAAGATCCAAACAGTTTTTATCGGATAAATCATTTCCCAGCCAATTAAAAAGAGTTTCTTTAATTCGGCCTAAAGTTGGCCTCAAATCATCAGATCCCTCAAATAAGATTGATTTTCTTTTTAGTGAACCGCCAATAATTTTTACTGAATTTGAAATATTATTTTTTTCCAACAATAACTGTTGAAAATTTTGACATATCAATCCTTCTTTTGAAAGCATCTTTTATCTGATCAATAGTTACAGATTCAACTTTTTGTGAAAAAGTTTCCAAGTAATCTAATGGGTAATTATAAACCGCCATCATAGAGATATATTCTGTAATTTTTTTATTACTGTCTAGTCTTAGAGGAAATCCTCCGATAAGATTTTTTTTGGCGTCTTCAAGTTCTTTTTGTGAAGGCCCATTTTGAACAAATTCGGATACTACTTTCTTGACCAAAC
>JGI26088J50261_1000837_pt1 | contig 17377 bp, 18 predicted proteins | sample SaaInl1SG_22_DNA_FD_50261 | JGI IMG/M metagenome (IMG submission 50261)
CGGCGCGCGCAAAAAATAGTCAAGATCAGACGCTAGACCCCAACTTTCCAAAGAAAGTGAGAAATGCCATTTTGATCATGGTTGGGATAGGCGTTTCCATTTTGGCATTCGATGTGATCACCCGATTTGGCTAGCAAACCGCGCATCGGGTTCAAACTGATCGGGTGACCAAGATATCGGGGAAGATCTACTGTTTAGGTTCTCAATGGCGTTCGGTTCTACTGAGCAGACCTAAAAACGTGCTATACAGCAACTCGTACAGTCAGTTGGACAGTGACATGAATCGCTTCTCTTTTTTTGACGCACTGTGGACTCAGTATCTCGAACTCACCCCACAAGCCAGTGCAATCCAAGCGCTGTTTGCAAGCAACGGTGCGGAAGTCATTAATGATCATGTGGCGTTTCGTACGATTGACGCGCCTGGGCTGGATCTCGACACGGCTGTCGGGTGTTTCGAATCAATTGGCTACACCGTCTTTGATACTTACACCTTCCCCGACAAGCATCTCGATGCACTCGCACTGTGCGTACCCGATGACCCCAGCGCACCAAAAATTTTTGTCAGTGCATTACGACGTGGCGTTTTCAATCGTGAGATCGAGGCACTTCTCGATCGGCTCATCGAACCGGCCAATCAACCGCTCACGTTGCAGTCATTCTTGGGGTCCTACCCTTTTACAAAACCGTCTTGGCCTGAATACAACGCGCTGGCGAATGTCAGTGAATATGCGGCCTGGCTCAGCACCATGGGCTACCGAGCCAACCATTTCACGGTCAGCGTCAATCATTTGACTCAGTTTGCGTCGATGGATGAAGTGATCTCGGCACTGAAGACAGCAGGCTATAGGCTTAACACCGTCGGTGGAGAGATTAAAGGCACGCCAGCAGACCTGCTCGTTCAGGCTTCGACACTTGCCGACCAAGTCTCGTTTGTTTTCTCTGATCAGCATGAGGCTTCGGTACCAAGTTGCTTCTATGAGTTTGCACAACGCTTTGCAACCGAGGATGGGACGCTATTCCAAGGATTTGTTCCGAACAACGCCAACGCAATTTTTGACAGCACCGCACGGCAATAACACAAATCATGCGAAGGGTCTGGCCAGGTTATAGGGCCTCGGATATATGTGGTGGAAAATCATCGCAGGGATCGCGCGAACACTGAGGTCCAATCATGTCGATGAATCGCCGCCGCTTTTTACAGTCCGCAGCCAGCCTGGCCGCGTTAACCAGTTTCGCAAGCCCGTCTGCAGTATTTGCCCGCGTTGACACCCGTACGCTGACGGCCGGCATTACGAGCAAACGCCTGGTGCCTGGTGCTGACTACAAAGAAGCAACTGTGTGGGCGTTTGACCAGACCGTGCCTGGCCCTGAGTTGCGCTACAAACAAGGTGAGGTGCTGTCTGTTGATTTCATCAACGAACTGCCTGAAGGATCAAGCATTCACTGGCATGGCATCCGTAACCTCAACGGCATGGATGGCGTGGCGGGACTGACGCAACCGGAAGTACCCAGCAACGGTCAATTTCGCTATGAATTCCCGCTACCTGACAGTGGCACGTATTGGTACCACAGCCATGCCAAAACATGGTCTCAGGTTGCCCGTGGCCTGTATGGACCGCTGATCGTTGAGGACGATTTGGACCCACAGGTCGACCACGATCTGGTCTTGATCATTGATGACTGGTTGCTCGCTGAAGATGGGACCATCGATGAAGCATCCTTTGGGTCATTGCATGATTGGGTCCACGGTGGACGACTTGGTAATTGGCTGACCGTCAACGGAGCGTCGCACCCAGAGATCCCGGTTAAAGCGGGAGCCCGAGTTCGCTTGCGCCTTATCAATGCCGCCAATGCCCGGATTTTTGGTCTGACGCTTCCAAGCGCTGGGACACTGATCGCGGAGGATGGGTTTCCTCGCACTCATCAAACCGTCACCGACATCACTCTCGCTCCAGCGCAGCGTGCTGACATCATTGTCGATTTGCCGACCACCGATTGGATTCTAATGGAGACCCGAAATGGTGGCCCTTATCCAGCTGTCACATTAAAACCTACAGAGCGACCCATCGATCTTGTTGCCAAAACCGCGCTGTCTCAACGCACAGTGCAAACACCGCCTTCAACCATTGATGTCGAGATTCCATTGCACATGCAGGGCGGTGCCATGGGCAATCTACGCGAAGCGATGTATCACGGAAAACTGATGCCGATTCGGGAACTTGCTCAACAACACAAAAAAGCCTGGGCATTTAACGGCGCAATTGCTGACCACCACGGACAACTCGCCCGTCTGGAGCGTAACCAAGTCGCTAGCATTCAAATTTACAACGACACCCGTTGGGAACACGCAATGCATTTGCACGGGCATCATTTCTGGATCCAACGTGAAGATGGGACCTTTGTGGATGGCCAGCGTGACACCTACTTGTTTGAACGAGGTGAACGGTCCAATCTGATATTCGTCGCTGACAATCCCGGTCGTTGGTTGTTCCACTGTCACATGCTTGAACACCACGAAGCCGGCATGGCTGCGGTGATCGACGTGGCCTAGTCGATGAGTTGGCTGATCACCAAGTACCTTATTACGGCGGCTGTAATTGTCCTCGCCTCTGAAGTCGCCAAACGCAATGATTTATTGGGTGCACTGATCGTGGCACTGCCGCTGGTGTCCGTGCTGACCATGATCTGGCTGGCATTTGAGGGGCAGAGCAATGAACGNATAGGCCGTCATGCGTGGTACACCTTTTGGTATGTGCTCCCCACGCTTCCCATGTTCATACTGTTTCCGTGGGTCCTGTCACACCTGAGTTTTCCCTTGGCTCTGCTCACCAGCATTTCAGGTACGGTGGGACTGTTTTGGATTTATGCGGTGGTACTGAGAACCTTCGGAGTTGATCTATTTCCATGAGCAACACATGCTCATAATTTCATAATCAAACCGTATACATTACTGACCGATTTGCACAAAAAAAGCCACCCGAAGGTGGCTTTTCATTTCAACCTTACGCCNGCAGTTACAATGCGGCTTGTTCCTCGCCCTCAGGCAATACGGCATTCAACACAATGCTGATGAACGCAACTGGCAACAGACCTGAACTTAACAGTACCTTCAGGGTTGCAGGCAAATGCTGCAGCGCTTCAGGAACCGCCTGGAGCCCGAGACCCACTGATAGCGAGACCGCCAAGATAACCATATTTCTGCGAGTCCAAATGACATCGCCGAGCATGTTGATACCGGCCGCGACCACCATCCCGAACATCACTACGACACCCCCGCCGAGCACAGCGATCGGCATTGAGGAGATTAGCGCTCCGACTTTCGGAATCAATCCACACAGGATCAAGAAGACTGCGCCTAAGGTGACCACAAAGCGGCTCATCACACCAGTCAACGCGATCAAACCCACATTCTGACTGAACGAAGTGTTCGGCAGTGCTCCAAATAAACCAGCCAAAGCTGTACCAAAGCCGTCGGCATAGGTGCCGCCCGCAAGCTCTTTATCGGTAGCTTCTCGGTTCGCACCACCCTTGGTCACACCAGAGATATCACCGACGGTCTCGATCGCACTCACCACACACATCAACGCAATGCCAATTATTGCCGCAGCATTGATCTCGAATCCGAAATTCAACGGGTTGGGGAATGCGAACCAGGCCGCGCGCTCGATTGCACCAAAATTCACCATTCCCATGGGAATTGCAACCACGTAACCCGCGATCAGACCGAGCAAAATTCCGGCTGATGACAGCATCCCCTTGGCAAAGAACTTAAAGCCCAACGCTACAAAAATCACCACCAGCGCCAAGAACCAGTGATCAAAACCGCCAAACTCAGGCTTACCCATCAGGGGCACACCACCCGCAGCGTACTTGATCCCTGTCGGCAAGAGCGCCAAACCAATCGAAATCACAACTAATCCAGTTACTAGGGGGGGCAGNAGGAAACGCATCCGCCCAATGTAACGCCCAAGCAATGCATGGAACAAACCACCTATGACGATGCCGCCAAAAAGCGCACCCAATCCCGCCGTTTTCACCACAGGAATCATGACTGGAATAAATGCAAAACTAGTACCCTGCATAATCGGCAAACGTGCGCCCACTGGACCTATACCGATTGTTTGGAACAATGTCGCAATGCCAGCGAACAACATACACATTTGAATTAGATAAACGAGATCTGGTGAGCCAAAAGCAAAGCCCGCGGCCAAGCCAATAATAATAGCTGGCGTAAAATTACTCACAAACATCGCCAACACATGCTGAAGACCAAGCGGAATCGCTTGACTCAATGGTGGAACTGAATCTGGATTGCGGAGGTCTTCCGCGCTCAGGTAATCATTCGCCATGATATTTCCCCTTTAACGCTTCATGCGCTTTGTTATTGTTGGACTGATACCCTGCAGCCATATCGCGGACACCAATCCACGCTCTGAATGCACAGGGTCGATNATAACGCGCCGGGTTAAAAGGACGCGTTAGCCAAAAGGCTATGAGGTCCAAATCGTTGTTCGAGTCTGTCTGTGGCGACAAGGACTCCGCACTGGTACGTAGCGATTACCAATCATACGAACTAAGATATTTTTATAGATATATCAGTTATTTGGATTTTTCTTGTTAAGATTTCAGTGATTTAGAATTAAAAAAAATACTGTGTTCACCGCTCAATTATCAAACATCTCGTGAGAGATTATTCGGTAAAAACACAATAATCAGGAGGCAGGATGCAGAAAAATGAAGGTGGAATTCAAATCGAATTCCACACAGGTCACACCGATCAACTGATGTCGATCCCGATTATCTCACCATCCATAAAGACGGCTTCATCACAGTTGTGTCCAGTACCACCGCGGTCAACCACGACAAACTGCTGGGGCTGTAACACCAACAGTGGGTGATGCCAGACGCCCGCATGATAATTCACGCCCTGACGGCCAGTAGCCCAGAATGCCTGAATTGAACTGGCATCAGGCGTCTCACCGACCACCACAAGCCACCGCGCGTCATCAACCGGGTAGAACGCCTGACTTCCCAGAGGGTGTCGCTCCAACATTCCAATCTCAAGGGGCCTCGGGCGACCCAGAAAAAAACTTAACTGTGCGCGCGCATCCTCTCCCCTTAGTTGCACGTCAATCAGATCATGCACCCGCGTAGTGAAACCAGAATTAATCTCAAATTGCTCGGCTCCATCAATCTGAATAACATCACCAAAAGGCGCAAAGGCCTCTGCAGTCAGCTTTTGCGGTCGAATCATTCGCATCAGAGCACGCTCCCGAACACTCGAAATCGTGAGATTCCACCGTCTGGGATGCTGTTAAGTTTCACGTGCGTCACCGGAGCTTGGCTTTGAATCGAGTAGGCGTGAATTTGATCAGGCCCGAGTGGCTGATAGGGCAGAATTTCATCCCAAAACATCGCCTGAGTCACCAATGCATCTTTACCAAGGTTGGGCATAGATGCAGCCTGAATCGAGCATCCACCAGGATAGTTGCCCTTGTAATGCGCCGTGTCTACTTCGATTCGGTGAATCGTGCCAGGCACCCCGAGACTGATGATGATCCACTCGTGCCCGGGGATGCGACGACGCGCGGTTTCCCAACCATCGCCCATGTTTACCCCACGACCTGGTGTCAAGATCACCTCTGGGTTGCCATAGTGCGCATCCGAGTATGCCACGACACGAGCACCGATCTTGAGTGCAGACAATTCAACCTCCGCCCCGGAGTCGATCCCGTCGGCGACAGGTTGACCGTAGACTTTCAGGCGTGCAATTCCACCATCAGGATACATATTCAAGCGGACCCATCGAATCGGTTCTGCATGCGGGCGAGCCTCAAAGAAATGGTGCGCATCACCCCCGAGTGCAACCTCATCCAATAACGGAATCCAGTCCTCGTCAGATGGCTGAGTTCGACTCGACGAGCCCTGAACACTCGCTCCAGGTGGATAGTTTCCGGTGAAGTGCGCCGTGTTGATGTCAAATCCTTTAATCAACCCAGGAACGGCCAATTCAATCACACACCAATCAAATCCGCCCGAGCGTCGACGACGTGATTCCCAACCATCCATCCACTGGCCATGGTCATCAAAGCGGCCCTTGTGGAACTCAGGCTCCGCATCAGACAGTAGGCGTGACATCTCGGCAAAAAAATCATCACTGCACTCAACTGTCCGCGCACCCAGCTTAGCGCTGGCAAGATTAACTCCATCACGCGCAAAGTTTGGTAAATCGATCTCATTATGCATCAGCTAAAGCCTCCAAACGCGACCGCGCGATCCGATGGACCTGCATCAGTGCTGTCAAAAATTCATCTTCCGGCGAGTGATTCACGCGCTCGCGAAAAGCCTCTAGAATTTGTGTCCGGTGAAATCCGGCCACGGCGAAAATAAACGGAAAGCCAAACCGTTTCAAATAACGCGCATTGAGACTTTGGAATTCAGCCAGTTCAGCCTCTGTGCATTGATCCAGACCAGCCCCAGTTTGTTCACTCCGTGATGCTGCAGTGAGCTCTGAAAGCCGTAAACGCCCAGCTAAATCGGGGTGTGCACATAACAGGTCGTGTTGCAGACTGCGACTCGACCCATCCACCACTGCCGCCATCTGATCGGCCATTGTAGCTGCGCTAAGCCCGGGTGTTATAGACGGATAAATGGCTTCAGCCACCCAAGGGGAATGCTCGTAAATGCTCCCGAAACGCTCGATAAAGTCGATTTGCTTCAGTAGATTTGGGTACGGCGACTTAACCATGGTNCGGCTCCGAGTACGGGTGATGGGTTTGCCAATGCCTTGCGATGTCGATGCGACGCGCGACCCAGACATGCTCATGAGTCTGTATGTAATCGACGAATCGCTGCAAAGCATTGAACCGAGCCGGCCGGCCAATGATTCGGCAATGCAAGCCAATCGAAAGCATTTTGGGCCGCGTACGCCCCTCATCATAGAGCACATCAAAAGCATCTTTGAGATACTCATAAAATTGCGTTGCCGTATGAAATCCCTGTGGCGTCGCAAACCGCATATCATTCGTGTCTAAGGTGTAAGGCACTACCAACAGTGGCCGATGACTGGTCTCGATGCGACTCCAGAACGGTAGATCATCCGAATAATCGTCTGCGTCGTATTCAAAATGCGCCCTCTCTGCGACCAGTCGTCGCGTGTGTGCGCTGGTTCTCCCGGTGTACCACCCAGCTGGTTTCTCACCCGTAAGTGCCTGATGGATCTCGATCGCCCGATCCATATGTTCCGCTTCAAGCGCCTCAGACATCCCGTCGTAATTGATCCAACGAAATCCATGGCTGGCGATCTCATGACCATCTTTAAGACATTGTTCAATCACATCAGGATGCCGTTCCATCGCCATCGCAACACCGAATACAGTCAACGGCAAATCCCGTTGCCGGAATAAGTCCAAAACACGCCACACGCCAACACGTGATCCATATTCGTAGATCGACTCCATGGACAGGTGTCGCCGACCGATAAAAGGTTGCGCACCAATAATTTCAGACAGGAACACTTCGCTGGCTGGATCACCATGCAGGATCGAGTTCTCTGCACCCTCTTCGTAATTCAGAACAAACTGAACCGCGATGCGGGCCCCATTCGGCCAGGCCGCATGAGGCGGACGACCACCGTAACCAACGAGGTCTCTCGGGTAGTCCTTATTCACTGCACATGCTCCTTTTGACCGACCTTTATTATCACGGAAAATCCACCCCTTGATTATCAATATATATTTGACAATATCACTGATAATCTAAGGTAATTCAGTGCAAGGAACGCCGTTAGACTCTAGGATCTCTTAAACGCACTGACGAGGCATTAGCATGGCAGACTATTGGATGGATTGGGCGAGCTTACTACTTCGCTGGCTCCACGTAATTACAGCCATCGCGTGGATCGGCAGCTCGTTCTATTTTGTGTGGCTCGATTTATCACTGAGGAAAGCCGAACACTTAGCGAAAGGCGTGCACGGGGAGTCCTGGAGCGTACACGGAGGCGGCTTCTATCACGTACAAAAATATTTGGTCGCGCCTGAGCAAATGCCAAGTGAGCTGCATTGGTTCAAATACGAAAGCTACTTCACTTGGATCAGTGGGTTTTCGCTTCTTGCAGTCACTTATTACTGGGGCGCGCAAGCCTACCTAATCGATGACGCCGTCATGGCATTAACACCGCTTCAGGCAATTTTAATTTCTATAGGCTCATTGTTGATTGGCTGGATCATTTACGATCTTCTGTGCCGCACACCGATTGGGTCGAATCTGGTTCTTCTCGGTCTCGCCGTTTACGCCGTAGTCATTGCCTCGGCGTTTATTTACAGTGAATTGTTCAGTTCTCGCGCTGCACTACTACACGTGGGAGCCATGATTGCAACGTGGATGACTGGCAACGTATTTTTCATCATCATTCCCAATCAGAAAAAAGTGGTCAAATCACTCAAAGCTGGAGAGGCACCAGATCCGAAACTCGGTCTGCAAGCGAAACAACGCTCCACTCACAACAATTACCTGACACTGCCTGTGTTATTCATGATGCTGTCAAACCACTACCCGATGACATTCGTCGGCGAGAATCTCTGGGTCTTGGTTGCTCTGGTCGTTCTCATCGGAGCGATCGTACGTGACTACTTTAACGCAGGGCATGCAGGAGGCAGTGGGCTTCGTGTCCGCTGGCAATGGCCAGTCGCTGCAGTATTGGTTTTCATCCTGGCCTACTGGGCGCAGCCAGCCCGTATCGAGGTGGCTGATCCCACACTGATTACCGATGAGCGGNTTCAAACTATTGTCAGTGTGCACTGCANCGGCTGTCACGCGGCTAACCCAACAACAGTCGGATTCACCTCAGCACCAAAAGGCGTCATCCTCGAAACGCTTGAACACGTCAAACGCTACAACGCGCAGGTCTATGCTCAGAGCGTCGCATCGCAGGCCATGCCGATCGGCAACATGACGGGTATGACGATCGAAGAACGTAATCAGCTCGGCGCATGGTTGGAGTCCAACTGAATGTATGAGGTTGACGACATCACAATCTTTTGCCGTGTTGTCGAACTCGAGAGCTTTTCAGCCGCAGGGCGCGATCTTCGGATCTCGACAGCAGTCGTCAGCTCCCGAATCCATAAACTTGAGCTTCGATTAGGCGTTCGGTTGCTGCACCGAACCACCCGCTCAGTTCGACCCACCGAAGCAGGCGAGCTCTACTACGCAACCTGCGAGCACGTGCTCACACAGTTTGCTGATTGCGCCATTGAGCTTGAGCGCATGAAAGATGCCCCAGAAGGTGTGATCAAGGTCTCCGCACCATATGCATTGGGTCGCAGCGTGGTTGCGCCTATTTTAGCTGACTTTCGTGAAAGCTACCCCAACATTGATATCCGCTTGGATGTCACTGATCGCACCGTGAACCTGGTGGAAGAAAAGGTGGATCTCGCGATACGTCAGGGGTTTCTTCCAGATTCATCCTGGGTCATGCGCCCGCTTGTTCCAGATCACCGTGTGACCTGCGCCAGTCCCAGTTACCTAGAACAGTCAGGTATCCCAAATCAACCTACTGACCTGAAAGCGCATCAGTGTTTACTACTCCGCTTTCCGGGTTCGACTCGATTCCGCTGGCAATTTGAGATAAATGGAGTGGTGGAGCAACTGAGTGTGGCCGGTGGGCTGGACGCTTCATCAAGTGAGATCCTGACCGATTGGGCGATCGCTGGTAAGGGGTTGGTCCAACAGTCGGTTTGGACCTGCGCAGATGCGCTAAAAAGCGAGCAACTGATCCCCGTACTGCGTCAATTCGAACCGAGCAATTTAGGGATTCATGCTCTCATGCCAGAACGGAAAGGGCGCACGATGAAGGTGGATTTACTTCTCGACTATTTAGCCGACGCCCTAAAATCGCATTCCACCAACAAACTGATCTCTGACTACATCAAACACTGAGGTGCCCCATGATCACACTATCAACCCATGTACTCGACACCGCAAACGGCAAACCTGCCGCAGGCCTCAAGATCACATTGCATCGTTTAGCACCAAATCCCACGGCCATCGGTGTTTTTGAGACCAATGCCGATGGGCGAGTCACCGAACCACTGCTTAACCCTGAGCAAGCAATCTATGGATCCTATGAAATCACCTTTCACGCCGGCGACTACCTTCGCAACCAAGGCCATGACTTGCCCGACTATCCATTTCTAGACGTGATCCCAATTCGCTTCGGGATCTCCAGCGCCAGCCATTACCATGTTCCGCTATTGTTGAGCCCGTTTGGTTTTTCCACTTATCGTGGAAGCTGAATCCGTTCCATCGGTCGGGTGGGAGGCAATGTCCGTGTCTTGCCCTGATATCAAGTACTGCATTTGGCACAGACCGCACTGAAAGTCTTCGTCTAAGATACGGGCACGTAACTCGGCTTCCGATGCAAAATCGTCTGAGTCGATGCGGCGACAAACACAAATCAGCACGTCTAGCTTCCTGGTGAGTATTTCTCAAATTGTGCCACAATTGACGTGTTACTCGAGAGGTTCACCATGTCCGCACCCACACCGGAATTTTTAGCGCTCTGGCCCACGCAGATGATGAAAATCACGCTACCTGGTTCAGATCAGGCCAATCCACTGCTCGGTCAATTTCTTCAGGATTTAGATCAACAGTCAGAGCAAATGACCACCGATTACCTCAGTACCAATCTGTTTGATCAGGGCCATCCCGCACTGCAATGGCTGCACCAATCGTGTCAGCGAGCGGTGGTGGACTATGCGCAGGCACTTGGCATTGACTACAGCGTCGATTTCTTGATTCAAGCTTGGGCCAATATTAATCGCATGGGCGACTACCATAACCTGCACAATCATCCACACGCTTGGCTCAGCGGAACCTATTACGTCGCCATTCCAGAATTTGACAGTCTGCCGCCAGGGCGTGACGACCGAACACCTAATTGCATCAGTTTTTATGACCCACGGCCGCAAGCTAACATGAATGCAATCCGCGGTGACGGACAGGTGGATCCGGAGCATCGGGTGCAGCCGACACCCGGCTTGTTGATCCTATGGCCCGCATTTTTGCATCACCTGGTGCACCCAAATCTCTCACACGAACCACGGATTTCAGTAAGCTTCAATGTGGTGTTGCGTTGGAAAGAAGACTACTTACCCTAGGCAACGTTTCGAATGCTGATACGTTAATACAACTAATAAAAAGAGGCCTCCATGCAATATCGACACCTTCCGCTCTATCAAAAGTCACTGTCTGCAGTTGGCATCGGTGCCATGTCGTTTTCCGACTTTTATGGTGCAGTAACAGCCGAGCAAGCATTTGCAATCCTAGATCACGCAGTCGCCGCTGGAATCAATCACATCGACACTTCCAATGTCTATGGCTCAGGCCAGTCGGAACGGCTGATCGGGGAGTACATGCGCCAGCACCAACTGCCCAGAGACACGTTTTTCATTGCAACTAAAGCTGGAATTGGACGGAAACCAGGAAGTACGGAGCGGACATTTATCAATGATCCTGAGTATCTCCGTGCAGAACTCGAAAAAAGTCTCGAGCGTCTTGGCGTCGATTATGTGGACCTATTTTACCTACACCGTCGTGAGGCCACTCGTCCAATTGAAGAGGTCATGGAAGGCTTGATGAAACTCAAAGAGGAAGGACTCATTCGGGGGATCGGCTTGTCTGAGATTGCGCCAACCACACTCGAGCTTGCATGGAAAATCGGCCCCGTGGCTGCTGTCCAATCAGAATATTCGCTTGCAACACGGACACCTGAACTGGGCTTACTGAGTCGATGCGAGCGATTCCAAACCACTTTTGTGGCGTTTGCACCGGTCGCGCGCAGCCTACTAACAGATAAACCTCGCACTCCAGAACAAATTCCAGATCTCATTTGGCTGAACACCAATCCGCGATTCCTATCACCCAACCTGGAACGCAATATCGAGGCGACACGGCCCTTCCGCGAGTATGCAAAAAGTCAGGGCATGACCGCGGCCGAACTTGCTGTGGGCTGGGTTCTGTCAAAAAGTGAAAATATCATTACGATCCCAGGCACGCGGTATGTCGAGCACCTCGAGGCACATGTTCGAGCGGCAACAACCCCTTTATCTCGTGAGCAAATTGAAACTTGCGAGACCCTGCTCGAGGCAGGATGGACTCATGGAGATCGGTATTCAGAAGCCAATTGGAGAGGGCCAGAACGCTACTGTTAGCGCCCTGGCTCCAGATCACAACGCAGCGATTACCGCATTGGTCACGTCACTGGTTCGAGCTTGACCCCCAAGATCTGGCGTATGGCACGCAGGATTGGCTAGCGCTGTCCGAATCGCTTGCATCAACTGGTTCGCAGAGTCGGATTCCTGAAGGTGTTCAAGCATCATGCAGATACTCCAAAACGTGCCAATCGGATTGGCGACACCCTTGCCTGTAATATCAAACGCTGATCCATGGATTGGCTCAAACATCGAGGGGAATTCACGCTCTGGATTCAGGTTAGCCGTTGGCGCGATCCCGATCGATCCACCGAGCGCTGCCGCCAAGTCTGACAAGATGTCTGCATGCAAGTTGGTGGCTACAATCGTATCCAGAGACTCTGGTTTCAATGACATCCGAACCGTCATGGCATCGACCAACATTTTATCCGTCGTGACATCGGGGAAGTCTTTTGCAACTTCAGCGGCAACTTCGTCCCACAACACCATGCCATGACGTTGCGCATTGGACTTCGTCACTACAGTCAGCAGTTTCCGTGGTCTTGAACGCGCCGTTTCGAAAGCAAAACGCATGATTCGCTCAACGCCGGCGCGAGTAAAGATGGAGACTTCGGTGGCTACTTCGATCGGCAAGCCGCGATGCGCTCGTCCACCTTGCCCTGAATATTCACCTTCTGAGTTTTCACGCACAATGACCCAGTCAAGCTCACGCTCAGTGACGCCAGAAAGTGGACTTTGGATGCCTGGGAGAACAGTCACTGGCCGCACATTGGCATACTGATCTAGTGGCTGACAGATCGCTAGTCTCAGACCCCAGAGTGTCACGTGATCTGGAACATCCGGAGCACCCACCGCCCCGAAAAGAATCGCATCGTAATTTTTTAAAGTCTCGGCACCATCTTCAGGCATCAAGGCTCCCTCTCTCAAGTAACGCGCACTACCCCAGTCAAAGTGGGTGAATTCAAGCTTGAGATTCGGGTTCTTCTGCATCATGGCATCGAGCACCTGAAGTCCGGCAGAGACCACTTCCGGTCCAATTCCGTCCGCAGGTATTACCGCCACGCGATGTTGCGTCATAGATGTTCTCCAACAATTAAACAGCCGAGCGAGAGCCTCGCTCGGACTCTAAATGGAACGGACTAGTCCGCCTGGCCTTTGGCGATTTCAGGTGCCTCTCGGCCCGCAAAAACAAACTTTTGAAGCCCGAACAAGACGACTGCCAAAGCAACGCCGATCAAATCGGTCATCACGCCACCTGAAATCATGAAGAAAGCTGCAAGGACCAACGGTGCACGGATGATCCACGACGAACGGTGCCCTAGGAACCATCCTTGCACCGCACATGCCAGTAAAAAGATGCCGACAATCGCTGTCGAAGCCGAACGCAAGATTTCGGTGAAGGTTCCATCCATCAAGATCGCGGAGTTGTAGAAGAACATAAAGGGCACGATAAACGCGGCGATGCCGATCTTAAACGATGCCATCGATGTCTCGAGCGGGTTCGCACCTGAAATCCCAGCAGCAGCAAAGGATGCCAAGGCCACCGGCGGGGTGATTGCAGAAACGACCGCAAAGTAGAAAACAAAAAAGTGAGCCGTCAAAGTGGGGATTCCCAGATCAATCAAGCCAGGGGCAACCACAGATGCCGCGACCGCATAGGCTGCGGTCGTGGGCATTCCCATACCAAGCAAAATCGCAATACACATCGCGAAGATCAATGCGAGCAACTGCGATGCTTCGGCCAAACCGAGCAATAGGCTCGAAAATCTGGCGCCTACGCCTGTCAATGAGATCACTCCAACGATAATCCCTGCACAAGCGCAGACAGCGATGATTTGAATCGACATCGTTCCTGCGAGCTCAAAAGCCTTCAAGATGCCCTTGAAGTTCATGCGATAGGGCGTAAACCAACTCACCACAGCAGCACTCACAGTCGCCAGGGTTCCGGCTCTTATCACGGAATAACCCATAAACAGTGCAATGATTAAGATGATGATCGGGATGAACAAAAACACCTGGCGAACCAATTTAGACAAGACAGGCAGTTCTTCTTGGCGCATGCCGCGCATCCCAAGTTTTGCAGCCTCAAAATCGACCATGAAGTAAATCGAAACAAAATAGAGAATGGCTGGAATAATTGCTGCAACCGCGATGTCGGAATAAGCGATTCCGGTAACNTCAGCCATAATGAAGGCGCCAGCGCCCATGATAGGCGGCATGATTTGCCCGCCTGTAGAGGCAGCTGCCTCAATTGCNCCTGCGGTTTTCTTNTGNTAACCCACTTTTTTCATCAAAGGGATCGTCAATGATCCTGTTGCGACCACATTGCCTGCAGACGTTCCATTGATCATGCCCATCAATCCGGATGCAAAAATCGCCACCTTCGCCGGACCACCACGGGCCCTTCCAGCCAATGCAAATGCAAAATTAACGAAGTAATCACCTACTTTTGATGCCTGCAAAAAGGCCGCAAAAATAATGAACAAAATGATGTAGGTGGAGGACACTGCAGTCGTTGGGCCCAATACACCGGCATCGGTGTAAACCTGACTAAAGAAACGCTCCCAAGTAATTGGTGGTGACGCAAGGAATCCCGGCAGATTCGATCCGACAAACACATAAATCAAGAAAATGGCGGCAATAATCACGAGTGCCAGCCCAGCAACCCGACGCGTTAACTCCATGATTAACGCGACGCCAGCAACAGCGGCCATTGATATGCCAATTGGCGCAAACGGTGTACCTGTTGAATTCCGCATCAAGGTGCCGTAAATCGCGATGAGGTAAATCGCGACCGCGACGGCGCAAACTGCCAAAACGAAATCATGCGGCGCAAATCGGTTTCTGCTCCGCTGATCCACCATGGACAAAACAATTGACCCTACAGTTGCGGTCCATAACGGCGCACCAAATAACCAGATCTCATTGAACCGAATGGTTTTATCGAGTCCATTCCACTTGACGCCATTGGCTATTTCAAACATGAAATACATGGCCATCCCGGTGGAAAACAGAGCGCAAATCAGAAGTGGATATGCCAGCAAGCCAATCCAGCGATTCTTAATTTCAGTTTCTGGGGGAAATGTTGTTGAAGACGCAAAGAGCAGAAAACCAAGTATCAACGCACCCGCCACGTGGACAATACGGAAGTTCCAAGTCTCCACTGGAAATTGTGGTAGGAACGGAATGTCGATCAATCCGCCCGTGTATTCGAAAATAGACACACCATTGAGTGCCATCATGTGCAGTGCCGCATATAAAAATGCAGCGCCAAATACCACCTGTTGAGAACGACCCGTAAACATGCGTCGATTTTTCTCGACCGGCTCCTCGTCAACGCCCACAGCTAAAACAGGTTCAAGCGCCTCATCGGTGCGGTTCACGTCTGTCATTTCGGTATCTCTACAGGTTGGATAAGTAGTCAGGAATAGACCGAGAGCCAGACAATCTGACCCTCGGTCGGAGTGGTTTACTTATGAATCAGGCTGGCAGGAATCTTGCCACCGTTTTCATTGAACCAACGCGCAGCACCTGGATGCCATGGCAAGAAGGTGTTCTTGTCCCAGTTCTCTGGCAAAGTTGAACGCGCGGCTTTGTGAGCACGCAACATCCGCTCATTGTCACCCATCACTGCTTTAGTCGCCTCATAAACAAACGACTCTGGCAGATCACAGTTGGCAATCGCAAAGTTCCACATTGACACTGAACGTGCTGGCTTAGTCAGCGTAGTGTATGTCGATGCGGCAATGTCAAAGTTAGACACTGGGAATGATTCAGTGATTTTCTTCTGCTCTGCTTCAGTGAACTCAAGAATATTCACCTCGGTTTGAACTTCGAGCTGGCTCACTGCAGGCACTGGCACGCCAGCTGCAAATGCAATCACGTCCAACAGGCCATCCTGAAGCTGACCACCCAAATCTGACCAGCCACCATTACGGCGCTCAAATTTCACACCCAGCTCTTCGAGCATACGTGGGAAATAGGTGTCAGATGTCGATCCAGCAGGGCCAAATCCGATCTTCGCTCCAGCAGGAATTTCTGACACAGAAGTGATGCCCGACTTCTTCAAAGTCGTGATCGAAAACGGTGTTTGGTACATCGGGAACATCGCACATGAATTATTGAGCTCAACTCCTGGTGCAATTGGGTTAGTACCATTCAATGACTCGCGAGCAGGACCCATTGTGGTCATACCGAACGCATTGTCGCCTGTGTGGACAAGCGCCATATTCTGCATCGGCCCACCAGTGACTTCCGCGCCACCAGGAACGCCAGTCGCTTCTGACACAATCGCAGCCCAGCCTGTACCGTAACCAAAATACGTACCGCCTTGAGACCCTGTACCTACGGTAAAGTTGGTCGGCCAGCCTTTCGTATGGCCACCAGCGTGCGCAAGGGTTGCCGCTGCTGTGACGGCTGCCGCGACGGCAATCGTTTTCATTATTTTCATATACATCCTCCGATGTGCTTTCATTCTTAAACGGTGAACCGAACAATCTGTTCCGAACCGGTACATATTAACTAAAGTAGAACTAAGTCGCAGTCATTTTAGCTAAAACTGCATTATTTTTAGGAAACTATGGGGCAGGCTTTGAATAGATAAGGTGTTGCATACGCAGATCTAGTTTGAATTCTGCAGCGCTCGGGTAAAAGTTGGCGATACTCTCGCGGACATAGATCGCCAGGTGCGCTTTAGCAACGATCCACGGTGTACTTCGATCCACAAATGCACAAAGCACTGCGCCTGAAAGCTGCGCAAGAGAATCGTTCGATTTCCGACATCGTCAACGAGGCAGTTACACTTTTAGCATCTGAAGATGCGGATGATATTGCGGATTTTGACTCAAGACAAAGTGACCCCTCCCTTGATTACGCGAGCTTCGTGACTGCATTGAAGAATGACGGCACACTTTGATCTCCGGTTCAAATCTTCTGTACGAAAAGATTTGAGATCAATTCCGCGAACGGATGTTGCTTGCATCCTAGAGACCCTGAGTAATCTACAAACCAATCCTCGACCGATCAACGCACGACCACTGACTGGAAGGGATGCTTGGCGAATTACGAATCGGCCACTTCAGGGCTATTTATACAATCGACGATGACAATGTCACCGTAGAAGTCGTTAAGGTCGGGCACCGAAAAGATATTTATCGGTAATATCCAGT
>JGI26088J50261_1000843_pt1 | contig 17346 bp, 13 predicted proteins | sample SaaInl1SG_22_DNA_FD_50261 | JGI IMG/M metagenome (IMG submission 50261)
AGGCTTTTGGGCNGCAATCTTGAAAGGCATTCGTGCCTACGGCGAATTGGCCAACAACAAAAAAGCCGCCTCCATCACCCGTGATGATTTGACAACTGGCGGCTCAGCGCTTGTGTCTTGTTTCATCCGCGAGCCAGAGTTCGTAGGCCAAACAAAGGACCGCCTCGCCACTGTTGAGGCGCAACGATTGGTCGAAAACGCCATACGCGATCACTTTGATACGTGGCTTGCTGCAGACACCAAATCCGCGGGCGCAATTTTGGATTTCCTCGTCCTGCGTGCCGAGGAACGTCTGCGCCGACGCCAAGAAAAAGAGACAGCGCGAAAGTCAGCTACCAAAAAACTGCGCCTACCGGGCAAGTTGGTCGACTGTTCTGCGACCAACCGCGAAGGCACCGAACTGTTCATCGTTGAGGGTGACAGCGCGGGTGGGTCAGCCAAAATGGCCCGCGACCGCAAAACCCAAGCACTATTGCCACTACGCGGTAAAATCCTGAACGTGCTTGGCGCGGCGTCCTCTAAACTTGGCAGTAACGCCGAAATTTCTGATTTGACCCAAGCGCTTGGGGTCGGTCTTGGCACCAAATTCAACGTCGATGATCTGCGCTATGACAAGGTCATCATCATGACCGACGCGGACGTAGACGGCGCGCACATTGCCGCGTTGTTGATGACGTTCTTCTTCACACAAATGCGCCCGATGATTGACACAGGCCACCTCTATCTGGCCTGCCCNCCGCTTTTCCGACTTACCCAAGGGGCTAAGCGTGTCTACTGCCTTGATGAAGTTGAGCGCGACGCATGGCTTGAAAAAGGTCTGGGCGGCAAAGGCAAAATTGATGTGTCACGCTTCAAAGGCTTGGGCGAAATGGACGCCAAAGACCTTAAAGACACCACGATGAACCCCATGACCCGCAAGCTGATCCGCGTCACGATTGACGAGGATGTTGCCGGTGAAACCGGTGATCTGGTCGAGCGTTTGATGGGTAAAAAACCAGAAAAACGCTTTGAATACATTCAGGAAAACGCCCAGTTCGTTGAAGAGTTGGACGTCTAACCAAGGGCGCTNTTACGCGCCTTTGGNCAACTGCTGAACCCGTGTCCACAGGGCTACAGGAACCTCGACGTGGCTCATCACGTTGCGTTTCTTGCCTGGCANACGCGCACCTTCGTCGGCAGTAATTGCGTCACTGACCCGCGCGATACGCGCTGCAAATTCAGGTGCGCCGCTTGGNTCAATCACCAAGTAATACTGCCCTAAATCATGTGGTCTACCCTCGGCTTTCTTAAGCCCGCCTACATCGAGCGAGTTGACGGAGCCTGTCATGCCAGCGGCCAAAATCTCGACCATCAGACCAAGCCCCCAGCCCTTGTAGCCGCCAGCTGACACAAGCGAGCCTGCCAATGCGGCCTCCGGATCAGTCGTTGGGTTGCCCTGTGCATCAACCGCCCAGCCAAGCGGGATCGGTTGACCTGCCGCTTTAGCCATCGCGATTTTGCCCAATGCCACTGCGCTGGTCGAAAAGTCAAAATGCATCGCCATGCCGCCAAAACCATCTGGCACTGAAAGAGCGATCGGGTTCGTACCGATCACGGGCGTTTTGCCACCTGGAGCCGCCACAACAGGCGAAGCATTTGTCATCCCGATACAAATCACGCCTTTCGCGGCGGCTTGTTCGGTAAAGTACCCAAGCGACGTGCAAGTATGCGTATGCCCCACCGCCAAACTGGCGACGCCGTTTTCTTTGGCTGCAGTGACAGCCGTTTCAAGCCCTGCAGCAAAGGCAGGCTGTGCAAAACCAAAGCCACCGTCGACGTAAATTGCACTTTGTTTTTGACGCTCAACACGTGGCTCAACAGACCCGTTCACACGCCCACTTTCCAATTGAATGCAGTAGCTTTCCAAATACGCCAGACCACAGATCACGTTACCAAGGCTCTCAGAGCGCGCCGTCGCATCTGCCACATGATGGGCCACGTTTTGCGTCGCGCCATAAGCCACCAGTGCTTCTTTCGCCGTTTGATAAATGTCAGTGATCGACTGGGATGTTGTGGTCATCTGGCGAAATCCTTGCGCGCTGTTGGAAAGTGGTTTGTGATTTTGGCAGCAGGTTTACGCCCTAATCCCAAAATGGCAATGCCGCCGCGCATGCCATCTGATGTGGCTGCTATTGAATGTCAGTTTCAAGCGTTGTGAAGCGCGCCTGCATCCAGCCTAATTTGGCGGTCCATTTTTGCGGCCAATTCAAGATTATGCGTCGCTATCAAGGCAGATAACCCCGTCTCACGCACCAGATCCAACAACGTCGAAAACACCCGTTCAGAGGTTTCAGGATCAAGGTTGCCCGTGGGTTCATCTGCCAAAAGTAACTTAGGCTGATTGGCCAGTGCACGGCAGAACGCCACGCGCTGTTGCTCACCCCCTGAAAGCTCTGCGGGGCGGTGAGCTGCGCGGTGCGCAACCCCAACACGCTCTAGCAGCGCCTGACTGCGCACGTCAGCCGCCCGTCGCGGTGTACCGGCTGCAAGCTGTGGCAAGGTCACGTTTTCAGTCGCCGAAAACTCGGGTAACAAATGATGAAACTGGTAAATAAATCCCACATCATCGCGGCGCGCGGATGTCCGCGCACGGTCATTGAGCCGTGTCATCTCGCGGCCCGCCAGCAAAACATCTCCGCTTGTGGGGGTATCGAGCAGCCCCGCGATGTGCAGTAACGTCGACTTGCCTGCACCCGACGGTGCCACAAGGGCCACCACTTCGCCGGCTGAAATAGACAAATCAATACCCCGCAGCACGTCAATCTGGTTCGGCTGACCCGCGTTATAGGTCTTGGTGACGCCCTTAAGTTCCAGCACAGGATCACTCATAGCGCAGCGCCTCAACAGGGTTCATGCGCGCCGCTTTACGCGCAGGAAAAATTGTTGCCGTGAATGATAGTAGCAGCGACAAACCGACCGCTGACAAAACGTCTTCAAGCTGTAGTTTTGCGGGCAATTGATAAATGCCACGGATCGATGGATCCCACACACCACCGCCAGCGACCGTGTTCACAAACCCAAAAATCGGATCAATATAGAGGGCAAACAGACACCCCAAGATCACTCCAAGCGCCGTAGCGATAACGCCCGTAAACGCACCGCAGATAAAGAAGACCCGCAAAACTGCACCTTCCGTCAGGCCCATCGTGCGCAAAATACCAATATCCCGGCCCTTATTTTTCACCAACATAATCAAGCCACTGACAATGTTCATGGCCGCAATCAACACAAGGATCGACAGGATGATGAACATCACATTGTCTTCGATATCAAGCGCCTGAAGGAACGACCCACTTGCGTCTTTCCACGTCCACAGCAGCGCGCGATCCCCGCCAGCGGCCATCAATGGGCCCGCAAACCGCCCAATCTGTTCAGGCGTGTCCACCATTACTTCAATTTCATCCGCTACGCCTTCACGGTTGAAAAATTCCTGTGCTTGGGCAAACGGCATATAGACGCGGGTTTGGTCAATGTCATAGCGACCCGCGCTAAAGATATAGACCACTTCAAACGCGCCAACCCGTGGCTTCGTGCCAAAAGGCGTGCGTGCGCCATTGGGCGAGATGATCTTGATCCTGTCACCGACACCCAGACCCAATTCACGCGCAACACCTGAGCCAACGGCCACACCTTTTTCAAAATCAGAAATCGCGCCGATGCTCTGCTCGGGCGCGGCGATGCGCGGGATGGTCAGCAGGTCAGGCAGACTGATGCCGTAAACCTGAACGCCCGTATTGCGATCTGCCTGATTGGCCATGACATTGCCACGAACAAGGGGGGCTGCACGGGTCACACCATCGATCTGGCGCAAGCGTTCGGCCACCGCGTCATAATCTTCGATCACACGGCTGGCACCACCGTTCGGTGTGATCTCAGACGTTTGATAGACAGTCACATGGGCGTTCGCACCAAGGATCGTATCGACAAACTCTGCCCGAAAACCTGCGCGTACTGCCAATGTCGCAATAAGCGCAAAGACGGCTAGGGTGATCCCGATCAGCGAAATCCATGTCATTACAGACACGCCACCCTCTGCCCGTTTGGCGCGCAAATAACGCCAAGCGATCATCCATTCAAATGGCGCAAAGGGTTTAGGCATGAAGATCGATCCCTGTATTAATTACTCAAAATGTGTCGACGCACTTACTATCACAAAGCGCGCCAACTTGGGATTTAAGACGCCGCCTTGCCATAGATTTGTGCAATCTTCAAAAGCGCCTGCTCGGGTGACAGCTCCTCACTTTCGCCAGTACCGCGCGATGTCAGCTCAACAACACCGTTCTTCAAGCCGCGTGGTCCGACGGTAATCCGCCACGGCAAACCGATCAGATCCATCGTGGCAAACTTACCGCCTGCCCGTTCGTTGCGGTCATCATAAAGCGGTTCAAGACCCAACGCGACCATGCTGTTATAGAGCGCTTCACAGGCCGCATCGGCCTCGGCATCACCGGTCTTTAGGTTGACGATACCACAGTGGAACGGCGTTACGCCTTCGGGCCAAATGATGCCGTTATCATCATGCGAGGCCTCAATAATTGCGCCCAACAGACGCGAAACGCCAATGCCGTGGCTTCCCATGTGCACAGGTACTTTTTGCTGTTGATCGTTCACAACAGTAGCGCCCATGGCTTCGGAATACTTGGNACCAAAGTAGAAAATCTGACCCACTTCAATACCGCGCGCAGTGCGCTGACGATCAGCTGGGACTTGGGCAAACAACTCCGCATCGTGGGTTTCATCCGTGCGCGCATAGCGTGATGTGAATTCATCCAGCACTCCAGCACAGGCCGCAACATCATCAAAATCAATCGCGCGGTCGCCAAACGTAAGGTCCGTGATCTCGCTGTCGTAGAACACTTCGGACTCGCCTGTTTCAGCCAGCACCAAAAATTCATGCGTGTAGTCGCCACCAATCGGACCACCATCCGCACGCATCGGGATCGCTTGTAGCCCCATCCGCTCGTAGCTACGCAGATATGTCACCAAGTGGCGGTTGTAGGCGTGAAGCGCGTCTTCTTTGGTCAAATCAAACGTGTAGCCATCTTTCATCAAGAACTCACGGCCCCGCATAACACCAAAACGCGGACGGCGTTCATCACGGAATTTCCACTGGATTTGATAAAGGGTCAGCGGCAGATCTTTGTAGCTACCCACGTGAGCGCGGAAAATGTCGGTGATTTGTTCTTCGTTGGTGGGGCCGTAAAGCATGTCATGACCGTGGCGATCTGAAATGCGCAGCATCTCCTCGCCGTAGTCATCATAACGTCCGCTCTCCCGCCATAAATCAGCCGATTGCAGCGTTGGCATCAAAACCGGAATATGCCCAGCGCGCTGCTGTTCTTCGTGCACGATGGTCTCGATATTGCGCAAAACTTTCAGACCCATCGGCAACCAAGAATAAATCCCAGCAGAAGCCTGTTTAATCATCCCCGCCCGCAACATCAAACGGTGCGACACGATTGACGCCTCAGAGGGGTTTTCCTTGAGGACGGGCAGGAAATAGCGGGACATACGCATGTGTTTGGGGCCTTTGTGTGTTGAATTAAAGCAGGTCTAGGCAATGTGGCCAGCGTTGGCAATCAACGATTGTTAGTGGCTAGTGAGGCTCAGCAGCAAATGGCTTTGGCAACTCATTGTGATCCATTCTCCTTGCCCGCCGTAACACTAAACACAACAGGTACCGCTTAACTTGGTTGCCGTTGGTGTATTTTATGGGAGTTAAAGAGTATGAACTGTTTTCTAAAAGCCGCCGCAGCAGGTGCAGTTGCAGTTACCGCAACAATGGCAACAGCGGCCTCCGCACAGTCAATTGTTGATATCGCCGTCGGCGATGAGCGCTTCTCAACCCTTGTGGCCGCGGTTTCTGCCACAGGCTTGGTCGACACACTAGCCGGACCTGGCCCCTTCACCGTTTTTGCGGCTTTAAACGATGCGTTTGCAGCCCTGCCCGAGGGCACTGTTGAGACGCTATTGCTGCCTGAAAACAAGGGGGATTTGACGAATGTTCTGCTCTACCATGTGGATGATCGCAACCTGACCGCAGAGCAGATCCCTGCTGGTGCAAACTACTTCAAGCCGATTTTGGCAAGCGAACGGGTCTGCATCACCAAAGGTGCGGGCGGCGTCAGCATTGCCGATGGAACAGGCGAAAGCGCCAATGTCATCATCGCCAACATCAAAGCAGACAACGGTGTGATCCACGTGATCGACAAAGTGTTGCTGCCCGGCACACGGCCCGCTTGCCACTAATCAAGCAACCGTAAACTGAAAAAGCTCCGTCGGTGCAAACTGGCGGGGCTTTATTTATGTTGTGGGCGGCTTTCGCTTGTTCGACAACGCTGCAAACTACGTAAAAGAGGATGGGACAAATCTATGAACGGTAAACGGATATTGATCACCGGCGCGTCACGCGGCATTGGCGAGGCAGCCGCACGGGTTTTGGCTGAACGCGGTGCAAAAGTTGCCGTACTGGCACGAAACGGCGCTGCCCTTGAAGCCCTTGCCGCAGACATCGGCGGCATCGCAATTACCGCGGACGTCAGCGATTTCGCCTCAATGCAAAAAGCCGTAGCAACAGTGGTTGCTGAATGGGGCGGCTTGGATGTTTTGGTCAATAACGCAGGCCTGATCGACCCGATTGCGCGCATTGAAGACAGCGACCCTGACGCTTGGAGCCAGATCGTCGATGTGAACCTTAAGGGCGTCTACTATGGTATCCGCGCCGCCCTGCCTGCGATGGACCAAGGCACGATCATCAATATTTCTTCAGGTGCGGCCACAGGCGCACTGGAAGGGTGGTCACACTACTGCGCCACCAAAGCCGCAGTGCTGAGCATGACCAAATGCACCCATCTGGAAAACGCATCCCGCGGTATTGTCTGTGTAGGCCTTAGCCCCGGAACAGTCGCCACGGACATGCAGCGCGACATCGCCAAAAGTGGCATCAACGCAGTCAGCCAAATGTCATGGGACGCGCATATCCCTGCTGAGTGGGTCGGCAAAGCGATCGCATACTTATGCGGGCCGGACGGTGCGAAATACGCAGGCACAGACTTCAGCATCAAAACCCCAGAAGGCCGCGCAGCCGTCGGATTGCCAGCGCCCTCTTAACAGGCGATATTGCTTGAAACGCTCGCGCAAGGCGCGATGTAGGACCAAAGGAGACGGCAATGGCGCTGCCCATCGAACAACAAGCAAAGTACTGGGGAATTGCAACGGCGGTTGTCTTTGCGATCCTGTGGTTTTTGGGCGACGTAATCCTGCCCTTCGTGCTTGGTGGCGCAATCGCCTACTGCCTTGACCCCCTTGCGGACTGGCTGGAAAAACTTGGTGCGAGCCGCGTTCTGGCGACTGTAACCATCACCATCGTCGCGATCTTGATCTTCTGTCTCTCCTTCTTGTTGGTCATTCCGTCATTGCTTGAACAAGCAGGGCAGTTGGTGAACACCGCCCCTGATGTATTCGAGCGTCTGCGCGTTGCATTGACCGAACGTTTCCCATCATTGATTGACGACCAATCCGTGATGCGCAAACAACTCTCAAGCATTGGCGAAGCAATCCAAGCCAAGGGCGGCGCATTGGTCGAAGGGCTTTTGACCAGCGCAAAGGGTCTGATCAATATTTTGGTCCTGCTCATATTGGTGCCTGTGGTTGCATTCTATCTGCTGCTCGATTGGGACAACATGACCGCCCGCGTCGATGAGCTTTTACCCCGAGACCACGCCCCTACCATCCGCAAACTTGCCGGTGATATTGACGCGACCTTGGCAAGCTTCATTCGCGGCATGGGCACGGTGTGTTTGGTTCTTGGTGCATATTACGCTGTAGCCCTTATGACCGTGGGGCTGCAATTTGGTCTGATCGTCGGGTTCATCGCGGGGCTTGTGACGTTCATTCCCTATGTGGGCGCGTTGGTGGGTGGCATTCTGGCGATTGGGTTGGCCCTTTTCCAATTCTGGGGCGGCACACAAATGATCGACGGGGCAAGCGTTGAGGTAGCAACTGACTGGTTCCGCATTGGGGCTGTGGGGGTGATCTTCGTCATCGGTCAGGTGGTTGAAGGTAACGTTCTTACCCCAAAACTCGTTGGCAAATCCGTGGGGCTACATCCAGTCTGGCTTATTTTTGCACTGTCGGTTTTTGGGTCAATATTCGGCTTTGTCGGCATGCTTGTCGCGGTACCATTGGCCGCAATGATCGGCGTTTTGGTACGCTTTGGCATTGAGCAATACACCGATGGCCGGCTATATCGCGGCCTTGATAAGCAGGACTAACCCCTTTCAATGCCACAACAGCTAAGCTTTGATCTGCCGTCCCGCACGGCGCTTGGACGTGATGACTTTTTCATCAGCGAGGCCAACGCGCTGGCCGTTGCCCAAGTAGAGCAAGACGATCTGTGGCCAAGCAGCAAGCTTGTCCTGAGCGGGCCAAAAGGTGCGGGCAAAACCCATTTGTCCCACGTCTGGGCCAGCCAGTCAGGCGCCAAGATCATACATGCCGCCAACCTTGAGATGCCCGAAGAAAACGCAGTTGTCGTTGAAGACGTGCATACCATTGCGGGCCACCAAGACGCCGAAGAGATGCTGTTTCACATCCACAACGCGGTTTTAGGCCGTGGGGGACGGCTGCTTCTTACGGGAATTGGCGCGCCAAACCACTGGCCCATCGCGCTTGCGGATTTGGCTAGCCGTTTGCAAGGCACAGCACTCGTACAAATAGATGAGCCAGACGACATGTTGCTGATGGCAGTCTTGGTTAAGGGCTTTGCAGACCGACAGTTGCAACCCACCCCTGCCGTGTTGACCTACCTTTTACGCCATTCCGAGCGTAGCTTTGCCCACGCCCACCAGATCGTCGCCGCCATGGATAAACGCGCTCTGTCAGAGCGCCGCACGATCAACCGTGATCTGGCGCGGGATGTTTTGGCTGACCTTGCACGCTAAATCGCGCTGCACGTAACCAAAGTGGCAATCGTTACTTCGGTGTTACAAATATCCATGTATAACTAGGCCATGACTCACGCAAATTTCCTTGACCACCCCTTTCCTGCGCCCATCGAAATCGACGCAAACACAAGCGGACCAGATCGCTTTTTTAACCGCGAAGTCTCGTGGTTGGCGTTCAACTGGCGGGTACTTGAGGAAGCGGCAAACCCAAAAGTCCCATTGCTTGAGCGGCTTAGGTTTGTGTCCATCTCAGCAACTAACTTGGACGAATTCTATACCGTGCGCGTAGCCGGACTGCGCGAGCTTGATGACGCAGGCAATCTGACACCCGCCGCGGACGGGCTGACGCCCGCGCAACAGCTGGCCATGATCAACACCAATGCCGGTGCTTTGATGGCAAAACAACAAGACGTGTTCAGTGTGCTGCGCGATCAGATGGAACAAGAAGGCATCACCATTCTTGAGCGTGATGAGCTGACCCCTTCTGATCTGGAATTTTTGAACGAGCATTTTCTCAGTCAGGTTTTTCCGGTTCTGTCACCGCTGGCCATTGATCCAGCCCACCCGTTTCCATTTATCCCAAATGCCGGTCTGTCGCTTGCCCTGCAGCTTGAGCGCCGCCGCGATAAAGAACCCCTTCAAGCGCTTTTGCCGATCCCCGCGCAAGTTGACCGGTTTGTCCGGATGCCCGGTGATGCAGTGCGCTTTTTGCCTGTCGAAGACCTTATGCTGCTGCGTCTAGATACGATCTTTCCCGGCTATGCGACTGTTGGGCAATGTCTGTTTCGTATTTTGCGCGACAGTGATCTGGAAGTTGAAGAAGAAGCAGAAGACCTTGTGCGCGAATTTGAAACCGCACTGAAACGCCGCCGCCGTGGTGAGGTTATTCGAGTTGAATTGTCTACCGGCGCCCCCGCAGCACTGCGCAAGATGCTGATGCACAACCTTGATGTCGAAGACAGTGAAATCGTTGATGTATCAGGAGTTGTTGGTGTTGCGGACCTGTCAGCGCTGATCATCAAAGATCGGAGCGACTTGATGTGGCCGGGGTTCAAGCCGCGCGTTCCTGAACGGGTTATGGATCACGACGCTGATATGTTTGCGGCCATCCGCCAAAAAGACATGCTACTGCATCACCCCTACGAGACTTTTGATATGGTGGTCAGGTTTGTTCAACAGGCCGCCCGTGACCCCAACGTGTTGGCGATCAAGCAAACGCTTTATCGGACCTCCAAGAATTCCCCGATCGTGTCAGCACTTTGCGAAGCGGCAGAGGACGGCAAATCCGTCACCGCACTGGTTGAACTGAAAGCACGGTTTGATGAGGCCGCCAACATTCGCCAATCGCGCCGTCTTGAGCGCGCAGGCGCTCATGTTGTCTACGGCTTCATGACGCTTAAAACCCACGCCAAGATCAGCACCGTCGTTCGCCGCGAAGNNNACCAACTAGTTACATATACCCANTACGGCACCGGGAACTACCACCCTGATACAGCCCGCATTTACACTGATGTATCGCTCTTTACGTGCGATCCTGCCTTGGGGCGTGATGCAACCAAAGTGTTCAATTTCCTCTCAGGCTATGCAGAACCCGAAGTTTTGGAAAACCTGTCGATCAGCCCCATGACCCTGAAATCAACACTGCTTGAGCGGATCGAGGAAGAGGCCAAACACGCCCGCGCGGGCCGCCCTGCCGCTATTTGGGCCAAGATGAACAGCCTGATCGAGGCAGATGTGATCGACGCGCTTTATGCCGCTAGCCAAGCGGGTGTGCAAATCAGCCTCGTGGTGCGCGGTATTTGCGGGCTGAAGCCCGGTATCAAAGGGCTGTCAGAAAATATCCGCGTCAAATCAATCGTAGGACGCTTCTTGGAGCACAGCCGAATTGTGTGTTTCGGCAACGGCANAGGCCTGCCCAGCAAAAAAGCACGGGTCTACATCAGCTCTGCAGATTGGATGGGCCGAAACCTTAACCGACGGGTTGAGACGCTAGTGGAAATCGAAAACCCCACCGTAAAAGCACAGATTGTCAGCCAAGTGATGGCGGCTAATTTGGCTGACGTTGCGCAAAGCTGGGTGATGGACGGAAACGGCAACTGGACCCGCCCCGACATTCCCGAAGAAAGCTTTGCGTTTAATTGTCACCGTTTCTTTATGGAAAACCCGTCACTTTCTGGGCGGGGTTCCGCGGGTGCAGCAGACGTGCCCAAATTGACCCACACCGAGGACTAACGTCACGGGGCTGTTTCTAGGATTGTGCGCCACGGCCAAAATCGGCCATACAAGGGGCGCAAGTGGCCAAAGACGGATGCGCAATGACCAAAACCAGCACCCCCGAAAGCGCTCCGCGTCAAGATAATTCTGGCGATGACATTTCCGAGTGGGGACCGTTCGGCAGACCCCTTTTCCAAGAAACCTCGGCGCGTGCTTTGTCACGGGTTGGTGTGATTGATGTCGGCTCAAACTCGGTTCGATTGGTCATTTTTGACGGCGCTGCTCGGTCGCCTGCCTATTTCTACAACGAAAAAATCATGTGCGGCTTGGGGGCGGGGCTTGCCGAAACGGGCCATCTAAATCCCGAAGGACGCACCCGTGCGCTGGCTGCTATTTTGCGCTTTGTAAAACTTGCCAAAGGCCTGGGGATCCCACCGCTGACAACTGTTGCGACAGCCGCCGTGCGCGAAGCCTCTGACGGGCTGGCCTTTCGAGACGAGGTCGAGGCGCAAACCGGCCTGAAGCTTTGGATCATCGACGGCAAAGAAGAGGCGCGCCTTTCTGCACAAGGTGTGTTGCTTGGCTGGCCCAAGTCATACGGGCTGGTGTGCGATATCGGTGGCGCCTCGCTTGAGTTGGCCGAGTTGCGTGACGGACGCGTTGGGAAGCGCGAAACATCGCCTTTGGGTCCGCTCAAGCTGCGCGATATCAAGGGCGGCAAGAAAGGGCGCAAGGCCCACATCGAAGCNGTCATGGATGAGCTGCACGCAAAAATGGGCGANCAAAATGACCGTTTATTCTTGGTAGGNGGTTCGTGGCGGGCCATTGCACGCATTGATATGGAGCGTTTNGGCTATCCGCTGCACGTGCTGCACGAATACCGGATGACATCAAAGTCCGTGCGTGCAACTGCGGAATTTGTAGCTGGCCACGACCTTGAGGAGTTGCGCCAATTGTGCGGCATTTCGGGCAGNCGGATGGCACTTGTGCCCTACGCGCTTGAGGTGCTCAAAGTGCTGACAAGCCGCTTCAANCCCAAAGACATTGCCATCTCAAGCTATGGTATCCGCGAAGGCATGCTTTATGAGCAGATGCCACAGCGCCTGCGCGAACGTGANCCGTTGATCGAAGCCTGCCGCTTTGCAGAAGATAAAGACGCCCGTCTGCCCGGTTTTGGCCGCACGCTTTATACCTTTATCAAACCGCTGTTTCGTGCCCTACCTGATGGACGAAAGCGTATGGTGAAAGCCGCCTGTCTGCTTCATGACGTCAGCTGGCGTGCCCACCCTGACTACCGNGCCGAGGTGTGTTTTGATACTGCAACACGCGCAAACCTTGGTGGTTTGAAGCACGCAGAGCGCGTCTATCTTGGCCTTGCCCTGCTCCACCGCTACCGCAACAACCGTGAAGGCACGCGCTTTGAGGAGCTGTCTTCCCTGCTCCCTGTTGAGGCCCAACGCGAGGCTGAAATTCTGGGCAAAGCCATTCGTTTTGGCGCNATGCTTTGGATGCAGGCGGATACGCCCATGGGCGAGCTGAAGTGGTATCCTAAGAAAAAGGTTTTGGAACTGGTTCTATCGGCGGATGCGCAGCCCCTTTACGGTGAGGTCGCCGAAGCGCGCTTTATGTCTCTGTGCAGCAGCCTAGATGCTACGCCACAAGTGAACATGCGCCGCCGCTAAATCTCGATCTGTCCGTCCGCTGAGGGTACGTCCGTGTTTGGCACCANGTCTTCTTTGCGGCGGATAATGATGTCGCCGTTCGGTAANACCTCGGGCGCTTCATACCGTNTCGCGTCGTCGATCTTGTCTGCCAAATCGCGCAACGCAGGGCCAAACTCTTCGATCAGCGCCTGCAAAGATGGCTCAAGAGCGTCGGACAGCTGATCCAAATCGTCCTTAAGCGGCTCTACTTCGTTCAATAGCCCCTCAAAGAACATCTCAAAACCGCGCTGCATCAACGATCGTTCATCTTGCTCTGGCTGTTCTTGCGCCACGTCCTGCGCCGTAGCCGAAAGCGTCAAAGCAAAGGTCAGCGCAGCAACATAAAGAAGACTTTTCATACCATTCACCTAAAATCGATTGTCCAAATTTGAAATCCCAAAAGGCTCAGTGTACTTTTTGGCCCGCAATTTCGTCCCAAGCAGCGTTTACATCTATCAGACGTTTTTCAGCCATCCGCACAGCCTCTGCAGGCAAGCCGCGAGCAGCCAAACGGTCTGGATGGGTATCGCGCACAAGGGCGCGCCATGCGGTTCTGATTTCGCTCAGAGGGGTGCTCGGTGTAACGCCCAGAACATCATAGGGGTCTTTGTGCGCGCCTTCCACAAACCGCGCGCGAAGCTGTCGGAACTCTGCATCGGACAGCCCCATAATGTTCGAGACTTCGTACAAAAAATCATCCTCATTGGGATGATATACACCGTCCGCAAGTGCGATATGGAACAGCCCTTCCATCAAATCGGAAATCACATGACTGTCGCGCTCAAACATCTTGGCAATCCGCGCCGCATAAATGTCAAAGCCCGCAACGTCTTGACGGGCAAGGTTAAAAACCCGTGCTGCCTGATCTTCTTCTTGTGTGGGAATATGGAAAACTTCTCGAAAGGCAGTGACCTCGTCACGGGTAACATGCCCGTCAGCTTTCGCCATTTTGGCCCCCAAAGCGATTACCGCAATGGTAAAACCAACAGTCCGCTCAGGCGGGGTGCGCAGCTTTTCAAATACGCTCGACAGGCCCTCACCCAAGGTGAGCGCAGACAATGCATCAGCTATTCGAGACCAAATCGACATACCGCCAAGTTACGCCTTTTTGAGACCTTTGTCAGTGCAAAGCGCCGTTCCAACACATGTAAATCAGGCAGGCCTGCTGAAACGGTCAAATTACGGTTAATTTCGGACGATTTCGCAGGTCAGATATCTTGAAAATCACCCGCTAAACACCATTTCAACGGACCATGTGACAGCAAAAGCTGTTGCCCACAATAATAACCAAATGGACAGTCAAATGCCCTTACAACGCGCTATCGATCGCTTCTTTTCCTCCGAGGCCTCCGGAGGGATCTTGCTTATGCTCTCTGCCGTGGCGGCGCTTATCGTCGCAAACTCGGCGCTCGCACCGTTTTANGAGAGCTGGTTGAACTCNTATTTCTCGGTCAAACTTAACGATGAGGGCATCGCCAANCCTCTAATCCTATGGATTAACGATGGTTTGATGGCGATCTTCTTCTTTCTCATCGGTCTTGAACTGAAGAAAGAGCTGCTTGAGGGCAAACTGAAAAATCCACGCGATGTGGTGCTTCCGGGTATGGCCGCTGTTGGTGGTATGGTTGTTCCCGCACTTGTTTTCTTCGCCTTGAACTCTGGCCTTGTCAGCATCAAAGGCTGGGCCATCCCTGCGGCAACAGACATTGCCTTTGCCCTTGGTGTGCTCGCACTNATGGGTGACCGCGTGCCGTCCTCCCTTAAGGTGTTTTTGNTGACACTTGCGATTTTGGATGACATGGGTGCGATCATTATTATTGCGCTGTTCTACACAGCCAATCTGCAGGTCGATTACCTCTATCTCGCGCTGATCCCGCTGGCTGGTATGGTGATGCTTAACCTCACAGGCGCGCACCGTATTGCGCCGTTTATTTTGCTTGCGACAATCATGTGGGTCTTTGTTTTGAAGTCCGGTGTTCACGCAACACTGGCCGGTGTTGTTGCGGCGTTCTGTATCCCGCTCAAGGACAAATGGGGCAAGTCCCCGCTACACTCGCTTGAGCACGCTTTGTCGCCTTACGTGCTGTACTTGATCGTGCCGATCTTTGCTTTTGCTAACGCAGGCGTTGTCTTCAAAGGCATGTCTGTAACGGACATCTTCCTACCGCTGCCACTTGGTATTGCGCTTGGCTTGATCGTCGGTAAGCAGGTCGGTGTCTTCGGCGTCACGTGGCTGATGATCAAATCGGGGCTAGCAAAATTGCCCGCTGGCGCCAATTGGTTGCACATCTACGGCGTTGCCTGTCTTGCCGGTATCGGCTTCACAATGTCGCTGTTCATCGGCTCACTCAGCTTTGATGATCCGGCCTTGATGAACCAAGTCCGCGTAGGTGTTCTGGCAGGCTCTGTCGTCTCTGCAATTCTGGGTTTTTCGGCCCTCAAGATTGCCGCGCGACGCGACGAAAAAGAACAAGCCGTCGCCGCTTAGGCAGCGCTCTTGAACGAACAACAAAAAGCCCACGCATCACGCGTGGGCTTTTTCGTTTCCTACCTTCGCTTCAGACAGCTTAGCTGCGCGTCTCTTTAATGATACGCAGGATATCTTGCGCGGCTTCGGGGATGTTTGTCCCTGGCCCAAAGATCGCCTTTACGCCTGAGTTGTACAAGAAATCGTAGTCCTGCTGTGGGATCACGCCGCCACAGATCACGATGATGTCGCCAGCACCTGCGGCTTTCAGCGCCTCAACCAGTTTGGGCGCAAGCGTCTTATGACCCGCTGCTTGGCTACTGATGCCGATCACATGCACGTCGTTGTCGATGGCGTCTTGTGCCGCTTCTTCCGGCGTTTGGAATAGTGGTCCAACGTCCACATCAAACCCGATATCCGCAAATGCGGTCGCAATTACTTTGGCGCCACGATCATGTCCGTCTTGGCCCATTTTGACGACCAGCATTCGTGGGCGGCGGCCCTCGTCTTGGGCGAAATCTTCAACAGATTTCTGGATCGCAGCAAACCCTGCGTCACCATCATATGCGGCACCATAAACACCCGCCAACGTCTTAACTTCAGCGCGGTGACGGCCAAACGCTTTTTCCATCGCCATACTAATTTCTCCTACAGTCGCACGCGCACGCGCAGCCTCCACCGCCAAAGCCAGCAAGTTGCCCGTACCGTCTTCTGCGGCTTGGGACAGCGCATGCAGCGTGTGATCCACATCGGCTTGGTTGCGGGTCGCTTTGATCCGCTCAAGTTGTTTGATCTGGCTGTCGCGCACAGACGCATTGTCGATATCGCGAATGTCGATCTCGTCCTGCTTATCCAGCTTGAATTTGTTGACCCCAACGATCACTTCGTCGCCGCGGTCCACAGCCGCTTGACGGCGCGCAGCGGCTTCTTCGATGCGCAGTTTCGGCATGCCCGAGGCAACCGCTTTGGTCATCCCGCCCATCTCCTCAACTTCTTCAATCAGCTTCCACGCTTCATCCACAAGATCAGCGGTCAGTTTTTCAACATAGTAGCTGCCCGCCAGTGGATCGACCACATTGGTGACACCAGTTTCGTTTTGCAAAATCAGCTGGGTGTTGCGCGCGATCCGCGAGCTGAACTCTGTCGGCAGCGCAATCGCCTCATCAAACGAGTTGGTATGCAAAGACTGCGTGCCGCCCAACACCGCCGACATCGCCTCGTAGGCCGTGCGAACGATGTTGTTATAGGGGTCTTGTTCTTGCAGTGACACACCAGAGGTCTGGCAGTGTGTACGCAGCATCAGTGAGCCCGGCTTTTTGGGCTCGAACTCTTCCATGATGCGGTGCCAAAGGAAGCGCGCTGCCCGCAGCTTTGCTGCTTCCATAAAGAAGTTCATCCCGATGGCGAAAAAGAACGAAAGCCGCCCTGCAAACGCATCAACATCAAGCCCCTTGGCGATGGCCGTGCGTACATATTCGCGCCCGTCCGCCAGTGTAAACGCCAACTCCTGAACAAGGTTCGCACCCGCCTCTTGCATGTGGTACCCGCTGATCGAGATTGAGTTGAACTTGGGCATATCGGTGCTGGTGAACTCGATGATGTCCGCCACAATCCGCATCGAAGGCTCCGGCGGATAGATGTACGTGTTGCGCACCATGAACTCTTTGAGAATGTCGTTCTGAATGGTCCCAGCCAACTGCTCGGTCGGCACGCCCTGNANCTGCTCGGTCGGCACGCCCTGCTCTTGGCCCGCCACAATGAAACTTGCCAACACGGGAATAACCGCGCCGTTCATCGTCATCGAGACCGAGATTTTATCAAGCGGGATGCCATCAAACAGCGTTTTCATGTCTTCAACACTGTCAATCGCCACACCAGCCTTGCCGACGTCGCCCTCAACACGTTCATGATCGCTGTCATACCCGCGGTGCGTTGCCAGATCGAACGCAACCGAAACGCCCTGCTGGCCCGCATCAAG